>Ga0214545_1001440_pt1 | contig 44401 bp, 70 predicted proteins | sample CNSS4metaG_FD_160064 | JGI IMG/M metagenome (GOLD analysis project Ga0214545, IMG submission 160064) | Root nodule microbial communities from cowpea collected in UCLA plant growth center, Los Angeles, California, USA - CNSS4 | ecosystem: Host-associated > Plants > Roots > Nodule | place: USA... | reverse complement strand
TATATATATATATATATATATTTTCTGTATGAGAGTAAAAAGCAGTGTGCGATGGACTCGATTGCGTGTTATTTGAGTCGGTGGTGATTTTTATGTGATGGGTGAAGTATGAAATAGATTGTAGGCAAGTTGGGTTTGTTTTGTGTCTGGTTGCCAAATGATCGTTATGCAAGAATGGGTGGTTATGAAATAATGGTGTATGCATGGAGAGAATTGCAGTAGCATGAATTTTATATACGTAAAGAGCATGATACTAGGTTGAGGGTATGTGGCAGGTTTAGAGTCGGAACTGATGAAGGACACTGTGCAAGATGACAAATCAATTGGTAAAATTTTAACTGGGTATATGGGATTTGGGCAGGAGTCATTAGTACATGTTATCTTTGGTGATAGCTTATGATTCAATGTATAAGTAAAAGAGAATGGGATAGACATTATGATCCCTGTTTTTGGTGTGATTCAGGTGTGTGTGTGTTGTGTTTTATGTATGATGATATTCCTGAAATATTAATGTGTTGCCTGAATGATGTATGGTATGTATGGGGGTCTTTTAAGACCTGAGAAAAGTGCCAAAAAACCAGTAGAAGTGCACTACTGGTACGACGCCTGGTGGTGCGGGACATGTCGCCAAGCGGTAGTGTCAAAAATTAGTGACAGTGGTCACAGCGGGAGCAGGGCGCCTGGCAGCGGGCGATGGACGCGCCAGGCAGTGACGACGAGACAGGGCGCCTGGCAGTGTGGTGGTGTCCGCCAGGCGGTGGCGGTACTGTGGGCGCGTGGTGCCTGGTGATGTGTGATGCCCGCTAGGCGGTCTGGAGCTAAGTTCCGCCTAGCGGCGTGAGATGCGCGTCAGGCGGTTTTGGTCCAATGATGGAACGCGAGGAAAGTTTTCTACACCGCTTTAAGGGATGCTCATGATGCGATGCTTTGGCTGGGGGCCCAGTTACGAGTGTATCTTGTATTGGGGTAACACGTGACCACTCTAGGTTGTAGCCTGGTGGTTTAGGAAGTCCAGTGCAGTGTGCGAGTTGTGGCTCGTACGGCGAGGTTCAGGTGATTGCCCTCTTCAGAGTGATTCTGGTAGAGTTTTGGTAGTCTGGAACAGCTACAAACTTTATGTTTGTTTTGGGGAGCTCCACTTGGTGTCACGGTGAGATGTTGTGGCAATGTTATTCCCACGTGTGGACTATCAGGTGGTGGCCTATAGTCGGAGGGGCGAGTGGATACTCGTGCAACGAAGATCGATCATTGTTCTCACTTAAAGGGTATAGAATGGATAGACGTCTAAAGGCAGGTGTTGGAAGTGAAGTGTGAAAAGAAAGGGGAAAAGTGTACCAACCCGAGTTTATATTTAGTAATATGATATTTAATATTATATTGTTGATTTTATTTAAATGAGCTCACCCTATCTATGTGTGTGTGGCAATGATCATGTAACTTGTTACATGGGAGCAGATGTTGATGCAGGTGAGCAGGCAGATGCTTGAGACGGAGTGAGGGATATCTCTGGGATTTTAATACTTATTACTATGTTGCACTATGGAATAAATTGTAAAAACTTTTAGACACTTTTGTTGGTATTATGAACGATGCGACCCATTTTCTTTATAATTGTAATGGCGCATTGGATTTTTGTATTTAAATTTTCCCACGTTTTGGAAATCGATGATAAATAAATGAGGTTGTCAGTTTATTTATATTCTTAATTATTTTAATAAGTAATTTCCGGCTAGGACGTTACAACTTGCCCCCCTCCTTCACCACAACTTTGAAATAGTTATCCTTGAAGTGCTTGAATGACTATGAAAATGCGTCTAGTCTGCTAATGCTCGGCCTGCTCACCAAGGACAGCCAGGTAGTCGGTTGTCGGGGTCTCGTGTCATAAAAATATAAAAACGCATGAGGAGAAGGCCGCAGGTACAATGACTGGCACAAAACACGAAAGGCCTGCAAGTAGGCCCAACTATTCGGATGTAGCTGAGTAGGCGCCGCGTTTAGTTGACGAAGCACCCCATGGTAAAGTCATCTAGCGGCAACCTTACATGTAAGTGAGAAAAATGGCACATATACATGTAAAAGAGTTTTTCGGCAACTCCTTCATGGCCATGACAGATGCGCTCAATAACGCTCACCTGTTCCAACGACACGATACCATGGTCCACACCCTCCACGATAACGGGGGTACAATTCAGCCACGAATTTAGCAGGCGAGACCACCAGAACAAGGACGACTGGTTACGAACATCAGCCGCTACCCAATCATAACCGGCCTTAGCCGGCCAGTTACTCTCTGCTATCTCTTCGGGAGGATCTTCCCTCACCTCGGTCACTGTCTCCATCGGGATCTTCCCCACCACAACTATCGGACTAGTACTCTCCTCCTCAAGTCGCCTACCTACACTCCCCCCAGACTGCACAATCCCACTACTTGAAGAAGACAATGACACAATATCACTACTACTAGACATACCTTTTTTTTTTGAAAGATGTCGGCAGAAATAAGGAACTAGTCGGACAATTCTAACGCACATAAGTCTCTGATTATGAAATCCTCACAAATGAGCAAACAAAAGCAAACCCTCCACGAAATCCGCATTTATAAGCATGAATTCCAACCGACAGAACTTCTTCCCACCAAAAAGTCACAACCCATACCAATCGACACAAGGCACACCAAAGGTCACGAGTATCAGTAACGGCGGTGCAAAAACTCTTTTTAATTAGACCTCTTACACCCTTCACCTGCTACAAACCTTTTCCTGTCTTTAGCCTTAACATTGTTCATCACATTTAAAGGTTGGGGGACTAGTGTACCACACCTAGTCGTCCTAGCTGAATAACAACAAACACTTGTCATCCTTTACTGACATAACTATATCGACAAAGGCTGGGGGACTGGTGTACCACACCTAGTCGGCCTAGCCAAATAATAACAGTTACCATATACATGTTAGGGTACCCGAACTAAACCGCTAAGAAGCGACATTGATCAAATAAACCAAAACAACAATAGCGGCCTAGGCCGCTAAAGGGTAACTGGCCTAGGCCGATAACTCTACGAAAACAACCAAGGACTTAGCAAAAACAGAACGTTTCAATAAGATTCACCAGGCCCACAATAATCGAACTAAGGGCCTAGGCTAGGACCCAGGCCCACCTACAACCCAAACAAGGGCCCAACCCATGATGTGGCCAGACATAATTAATAATCTATAAATATGCATGGACCCCACGAATTAAAGGTACACGTTCATTACTTCCCTAATCACCAGATTTGAGTTTCTAAGAGATTTCTCTGACTTGAGCTTCAGAGTTCCTTCTACAGGTAACCCCTCCCGGGTCTAAACCGACCACTCTAAGATACCCATAAGTGATATGTATCAACCGGGAAGAAGTCTATAGAGGAGATGGCAGACCAGGGTACCATAATACTTGTGTTTGACATCTCTTGTTTGTTCTTTGCAGGAACAATTCATGTTTTCTATAAAAAAAATTACTCATAATTTCACAAGAAACTCGTTCGCCATTACTCAAAGGGGATTATTGGTGTTATGAAATTTGAAAAATTTCTTCCTTTTGTGATGCTTTTTTAATTTTTTTACTAATTTTTACTATTTACAATTTAAATAATTGATATTTTATATTTAAAAATTGCAAAAAATTTCACAAGAAACAAGTTGGCCAATACTAGGATAGGATTTTTGTTCCCACTTTTAATTCTTTTTACTATTTTTAACTATTTACAATTTAAATAATTGATATTTTATGTATAAAAATTGCTCAAAATTTCATAACAAATAGGTTGACGGATATTCATATGGGATTAGTTTATGAAATGAAAAGAATTCAATCTGTAGGTAACAATTTTTCAATTTTTTTACTACATTTTACTATTTACAATTTAAATAATTCATATTTTCTACATAAAAATTGCTCAAAATTTCACAAGAAACTTGTTGGCCAATACTCAAAGGGGATTATTGGTGTAATGAAATTTAAAAAACTTTCTTCTTTTTGTGACGGTTTTTAGGCCGAGTCTACAAGCGGGATTTACTAGCTGAGTTTACTTGTCGTGTTTACGTGTTAAGTTTTGGGGTCAAGTTTACAGGTCGATAGTACCATATGAGTTTATTACGGGTCGAGTTTGTAGGTGGGGTTTACGAGGCGAGTTTTCTGGTCGCGTGCTATATTTTGAATTTGCTGGTAATGATTGGATGAAGGTTACAAGTCCAGTTTATGGGTTGTGATTGTGGTTCGTACTTTACGGAGTCATATTTGTTGGTCGATTTAATAAGTTGGGTTTTCAGTTCGAGTTTCTAGTCAAATTTACAAGTCGGTTATACGAACCGCGTTTATGATTCAAGTTTACGGATTGTGTTTAGGTGTTAGGATTAGAGGTCATGATTATGAATCGTGTTTTACGTGTCGAATTGGTTGGTCGAGTTTTCGGGTCCAGTGAACCGGTCAATTTTTCAAGCTAAGTCTTTTGGTCGTGTTTACAAGGTGAGTTTACAAGTACCATTTACGAGTCCAGTTTATTAATTGAGTTAAAGGGTCGAGTCTATGTGCCAAGATTACGTGTCGTGATTACGAACCATGTTCTACGGGTCAAATTGGTTGATCTTTTTTATAGGTCTAGCTTACAGTTCAATTTTTCGGGTTGATTTTCCTTTTAACGGGCTGACGGGTCAAGTTTATGGGTCGGTGATATGGGTCAATTTTAGAGGTTATGTTTTCTGTTCGAGTTTACGGTCAAATTTATGAGTCGATCGTATGGGTCGTGTTTACGGGTCGCATTTATTGGATAGGTTTGCTGGCCAACTTCAGGAGTTAGGTTTTTAGGTTGAGTCTCAAGGCGGGAATTACTAGCCGAGTTTACTTGTCCTGATTACGTGTTAAGTTTTGGGGTCAAGTTTACAGGTCGATATTACCAGATGAGTTTACCGTCGTGTTTATGGGTCAAGTTTTAAGGCAGGGTTTACGAGGCGAGTTTTTGGGTCACGTGTTACAGGTTGAATTTGCTGGTAATGTTTACAGATGAAGTTTACAAGTCCAGTTTAAGGGTCATGATTGTGGTTCGTACTTTACAGAGTCAAATTTGTTGGTCGATTTTACAGGTTGGATTTTAAGTTCGAGTTTATAGTCAAATTTACGAGTCGGTTATACGGGTCGTGTTTACGAGTCAAGTTTATGGATTGTGTTTATGTGTCAGGGTTAGAGGTCGTGATTAAGAGTCGTGTTTTACGTGTCGAATTGGTTGTTCGAGTTTCCGTGTCTAGTGAACAGGTCAATTTTTCAAGCTAAGCCATTGGTCGTGTTTACAATGTGAGTTTAAGAGTCCCATTTAGGAGTCTAGTTCACTGATTGGGTTAAGGGGTCGAGTCTATGTGCCAAGATTACATGTCGTGATTACGAATCATGTTCTACAGGTCGAATTGGTTGATCTTTTTTAAGGGTCTAGTTTGCGGGTCAATTTTTTGAGTTGATTTTACTTTTCTTTATTACAGATCGGGTTGACAGGTCAATTTTATGGGTCGGTGGTACGGGTCAATTTTAGGGGTTGTGTTTTCTATTCGAGTTTGTAGTCGAATTTATGAGTCGATTGTATTGGTCGTGTTTACGTCTAAAGTTTATTGGATAGGTTTGCGGGCCGACTTCAGGAGTTAGGTTTTTTAGGCCGAGTCTACAGGCGGGATTTACTAGTTGAGTTTACTAGTCGTGTTTACATGTTGAGCTTTGAGGTCAAGTTTACAGGTCTAGATTACAAGATGAGTTTACCGTCGTGTTTATGGGTCGAGTTTATAGGTGGGGTTTACGAGGCGAGTTTTTGGGTTACGTGTTACAAGTTGAATTTGTTGTTAATGTTTACGGATGAAGTTTCAAGTGCAGTTTACGGGACATGATTGTGGGTCGTACTTTACGTAGTTAAATTTTTTGGTCGATTTTACAGTTTGGGTTTTCAGTTCGAGTTTATAGTCAAATTTACGAGTCGGTTATATGGGTCGTGTTTTACGGTGTCAAATTTTTTGTTCGACTTTACAGCTTGGGTTTTCGGTTCGAGTTTATAATCGAATTTACGAGTCAATTATACAGGCCGTGTTTAGGATTCAAGTTTACGGATTGTGTTTACATGTCAGGGTTAAAGGTCATGATTATGAATTGTGATTTACGTGTCAAATTGGTTGGTCGAGTTTCAGGGTCCAGTGAACAAGTCAAATTTTCAAGCTAAGTTTATTGGTCGTGTTTACAAGGTGAGTTTACAAGTCCCATTTACGAGTCCAATATACTAATTGAGTTAAGTGGTCGAGTCTGTGTGGCAAGATTATGTGTCACGATTACGAATAGTGTTCTACGGGTTGAATTGGTTGACCATTTTTACGAGTCTAGTTTGCAAGTAGATTTTTCGAGTTGATTTTACTTTTCATTATTACGGATCGGGTTGATGTGTCAAGTTTATGGGTCGGTGTTACGGGTCAATTTTAAAGGTTGTGTTTTCTGTTCGAATTTATGAGTCGATTGTATGAGTCGTGTTTACAGGTCGAGTTAATTGGATAGGTTTGCGAACTGACTTAAGGAGTTAGGTTTTTCGGCCAAGTCTACAGGCGAGATTTAATAGTTGAGTTTACTTGTCATGTTTGCGTGTTGAGTTTTGAGGTCAAGTTTACAGGTCAATATTACCAGTTGAGTTTACTGTCGTGTTTACGAGGCGAGTTTATAGGTAGGGTTTACGAGGCGAGTTTTCGGGTTGCGTGTTATAAGATGAATTTGCTTGTAATTTTTATGGATGAAGTTTACAAGTCCAATTTACGAGTAGTGACTGTTGGTCGTACATTACAGAGTCAAATTTTTTAGTTGATTTTACAGGTTGGGTTTTCGGTTCGAGTTTATAGTTAAATTTACAAGTCGCTTGAACGGGTCGTGTTTAGGATTCAAGTTTACGGGTTGTGTTTACGTGTTCGAATTTATGAGTCGATTGTATGTGTCATGTTTACGGTTCAAATTTATTGGATATGTTTACAGGTTGTGCTTACGTGTCAGGGTTTGAGGTCGTGATTATGAATCGTGTTTTACATGTGGAATCGGTTGGTCGAGTTTCCGGGTTCAGTGAAAGGGTCAATTTTTCAAGGTGAGTTTACGAGTCCCATTTACGAGTCTAGTTTACTTATTGATTTAAGGGGTCGAGTCTATGTGCCAAGATTATGTGTCGTGATTACAAATCGTGTTCTACGGGTCAAATTGGTTTATCTTTTTTACGGGTATAGTTCGCGGGTCCATTTTTCGGGTTGATTTTACTTTTCCTTATTACGTATCGAGTTGACAGGTCAAGTTTGTGGGTCGGTATTACGGGTCAATTTTAGAGGTTGTGTTTTCTGTTTGAGTTTATGGTCGAATTTATGAGTTATGTTTACGAGTCGAGTTTATTGGATAGGTTTGCGAGCCAACTTCAGGAGCTGGGTTTTTAGGCCGAGTCTATAGGCGGGATTTAGTAGTTGAAATTCCTTGTCCTTTTTACGTGTTAAGTTTTGTTGTCAAGTTTACAAGTCGATATTACCAGATGAGTTTAACGTCGTGTTTAGGGGTCAAGTTTATAGGCGGGGTTTATAAGGCGAGTTTTTGGGTTGTGTGTTACAGGTTGAATTTGCTGGTAGTGTTTACAGATGAAGTTTACAAGTCCAGTTTAAGGGTCATGATTGTGGTTCGTACTTTACGGAGTCAAATTTGGTTGTCAATTTTATAGGTTGGGTTTTCAGTTCGAGTTTATAGTCAAATTTACGAGTCAGTTATACGGGTCGTGTTTACGATTCATGTTTATGGATTGTGTTTACGTTTTAGGGTTAGAGGTCATGATTAAAAGTCGTGTTTTACGTGTCAAATTGGTTGATCTTTTTTACGGGTATAGTTCGCGGGTCCGTTTTTTGGGTTGATTGTACTTTTCCTTATTACATATCTGGTTGACAGGTCAAGTTTATGGGTCAGTGTTACGGGTCAATTTTAGAGGTTGTGTTTTCTGTTCGAGTTTCCGATCAAATTTATGAGTCGATTGTGTGAGTCATGTTTACAGATCGAGTTTATTGGATAGGTTTGCGTGCCAACTTCAAGAGTTAGGTTTTTAGGTTGAGTCTACAGGCAGGATTTACTAGCTGAGTTTACTTGTCATGTTTACGTGTTGAGTTTTGGGGTCAAGTTTACATATCGATACTACCATATGAGTTTACCGTCGTGTTTAGAGTCGAGTTTATAAGTGGGGTTTACGAGGTGAGTTTTCGGGTTGCGTGTTATAGGTTGAATTTGCTGGTAATTTTTACGGATGAAGTTTACATATCTAGTTTACAGGTTGTGATTGTTGGTCATACATTACGTAGTCAATTTTTTAGTCGATTTTACAGGTTGGGTTTTTGGTTTGAGTTTATAGTCAAATTTACGAGTCGCTTGAATGGGTCGTGTTTACGATTCAAGTTTACGGGTTGTGTTTACGTGTCAGGGTTAGAGGTCGTGATTATGAATCGTGTTTTACATGTCAAATTGGTTGGTCGAGATTCCGGGTCTAGTGAATGGGCCAATTTTTCAAGCTAAGTCTATTGGTGTTGTTTACAAGGTGAGTTTACGAGTCCAATTTACTTATTGAGTTAAGAGGTCGAGTCTATTTGCCAAGATTACGTGTTGTGATTACGAATCGTGTTCTACGGGTCGAATTGGTTGATCATTTTTTCAAGTCTAGTTCATGCGTCGATTTTTCGGGTTGATTTTACTTTTCCTTTTTACGGATCGGGTTGATAGGTCATGTTTATGGGTCGGTGTTACAGGTCAATTTTAGAGGTTGTGTTTTCTATTTGAGTTTACGGTCAAATTTATGAGTCGATTGTATGCGTCGTGTTTACAGTTCGAGTTTATTGGATATGTTTACGGGCCGACTTCAGGAGTTAGGTGTTTAGGTCGAGTCTACAGGTGGGATTTACTAGCTGAGTTTACTTGTCGTGTTTACGTGTAGACTTTGGGGGTCAAGTTTACAGGTCGATATTACTAGATGATTTTACTATGTGTTTATGGGTCAAGTTTATAGGTGGGGTTTACGAGGCGAGTTTTCAGGCTGCGTGTTACAGGTTGTGTAACGTCCTAGCCGGAAATTACTTATTTAAAATAAAAGTAAGGTAATATATGAATAGCCTCATTTATTAATAAATTATTTTCCCAAAATGTGTGAAAATTTAAAATTGTTTCAACGCATCAATTTAAAAGAAATCCATACAACGTTTCATTATCTCAATTATAGACAAATCATGATATCTGTTACAAAATAAGTCATAAAATTCTAGAAGAAAACCAGTATAAACTCCCATCACTAATCGCCACTCCTATACTATGCGTCCACATGCTCACCTCCATCACCATCTGCTCCCATGTAACAAGTTACATGATCATCGCCAAACACACATAGATAGGGTGAGCTCAAATAGAATAAACAGATACAACATGACATAATTAAAGCATCTCAAAAAATATAATTCGTGTTAGCATTTCCCATTCCTCAGTTCCTCGACTTTCAACCCTTACATTTGACGCCTCTTGATTCTACACACTTTGGTTAGTACACTGATCGACCTTTGTTGTATGAGTGTCTACTCGCCCCTTCGACTATAGACCACCGCCTAATAGTCCACACACGGGAATAAATTGCCACGACCATAATCCACGAGACCAAGTGGAGTTCCCCAAAATGAACCGAAGTCCGTAGTTGTCCCCAGACTACCAAACTCAATCAGTTACACTAAAGAGGGCAATCACCTAGAACCTCGCCGTACGAGCCACAACCACTATTTTGGGTATCTATCGCCTGACGGCTTACCCCGCGCCGCCAGGCGCCATACCAGTAGTGCAAAGCTACTAGTTTTTGGCAAGTGGATCAGGTCCTAAGAGACCCCAAACAAACCGTACGCAAACCATAACACAATTACAATTATCTAGTCATAATATTATGACTGAATCACAAGGCACAAATTCAATCATGCCACCAACCCAATTATTATGATGTCTATCATATTCTCCTTCGCAACATGCCAAAAAATTATCAATATTGCACATACCATTTAAAACAAACACAACTAAGGAAGCATACAATCCAGCCACCTCAAAACATCAATCTCATTCATCCAGGCATATTTACAAAACTGAATTGCACTTTCACGCAGTTCACTTAACATATTTCTCAATTAATAGCATACCATCCCCTTAAACAACAATGGCACATTCTACTTCACATTCATCATATTACCAATTAACCAACCCATAATCATTTAATCAACAACATGTGGTGTCCTAATTACAGATCCCAAATAAATACTGATGACCCTAACAAGCCCAACTGCACCTTCAAGCCCCATTTCATATGCCCTTTTGGCACTTTTGCCTATAGGAGGATGTCCTTCGGCCTATGCAATGTCCCTGGTACATTCTAGCCGTGCATGCTTAGTATTTTCAATGTTTTTCTTTAGATTTGTATAAAGGTGTTTATGGGTGATTTTACTATGTATGGATGCTCATTTGATGCAAGAACTATTTATTTACCAAGAACCTCTATAGTACTTGTTAAAGAAGGCAAAATCCAAGCCTCGTTTATTATATGGATGCTTTAGCTCCAGGAATTTGACTAGAGATCCATGATAAGAGCGAAGCACAAAATTTGGTGGCAGACCACCGTAATTGGTTTGAGAATGCTGTTGATGATGTTTCACCCATCCAAGATGAATTTCCCAATGAGAGTTTATTTACCATTTCTAATTCTTTCCCCACCTATTGGTTTGGAAATACTGTTAATTATGTTGTTGCCTCTATTTTCCATCCCCTAGCATTTAGAGCTCAAACTGACAAGATTAAGTATGATGCTAAATATTATGCATGAGATGACCCACATTTGTGTAGTGACTAGGTTATTTGGAGATGTATTCCAGATCATGAGATTGACTCAGTCATGCAGTTCTGTCATTCTTCCGCACCTGGTGGTTATCTTGGCACTCAAAGGACAACTTATGTAATGTCCGTACTGGAAATTACTTAATTTAAATAAATAATAACAAGATATTTAATACTGAAAACAAAACATCAATTTTTTTTAATCCTAAACGCGGAAAAATTTAAATATTCTTCATCGTGCCATAATTTAGATAAAATTAGAGTAATAAAGAAGTTACAAGTTTCAAAAATCTGACAAAATAGTAGAAAAAAAAATTCCTAGCTCAAAGTTCCTAAGCTAGCCCTTTCTCCGTTGCTACGCATCAGCAACATCACCTGGAATATCATCTATCGCCGTATGATAAGTCACACGATCATCGCCAAGCACAAACAGAAAGGGTGAGCTAACAAATAATTAACACACAAGTTAATAATATCACAATACACCAAACTATTTTATTCTAGTTAGTTCTTGGCCAAGACCTTAATATCCCAAGGCTTTTTAACCATCAATTCACATAAATAATTGACCATGGACTTAAGATATATGATGCTTCCACAAACCTGCCCGCTCGTGGTCCTGTCTCTACGAACCTCCCCGCTCGTAGTCCTGCCTCAACGAACCTCCTCGCTCCTGGTCCAACTCTACGGACCTCCTCGCCCGTAGTCCAACACACGTGATCCACCAGCTACGAACCTCCCCGCTCGCAACATCTCTCAAGTGTGAGCACAAAACATATGAACCTCCCCTCTCGTATCCCCACACGAGAGTATCAAGATATGAACCTCCCCGCTTATATCATCACATGTTCACCACCATCCATGAACCTACCCGCTCATGGCACAACATCTCCTGATCCATGTCTCGCATCACTGCATATAAACAACACACACAAACCACTGTCTGCAGCGCTATCGCTTGGCATTGCCTAAGCGTGGCCAGGTGAAAATACTACACAAACCGCCTGGCGAAACATCCTCGTCGCCAAGCGCCAAATCCACTCCAGACCCATTGTCTTAGAGTCTATCGCTTGGCGAATCACACCTTGCCACCAATCGCCACGCGTTGCAAGGACACCCTTGCTGATCACACCTTGCCACCAAACGCCACACCAGTAGCGAGTTTTCTGCTGGTTTTTATCACCCAAAAATAGATTATCCTACAATCCCATAAGACCTCCAAAGGTATTAATATAGTCTCATCCATCAAGGCATGATTCTTGATACCTTGTCACTCCATGCATGGTTTCATTATCTATAACTCACATTTCTCCAAATCCCTATATTCAAGACATAGGATTTACCAAGCTTTGTAACTTAATCTAACTTATGGAAATGACGCACAATACAATACCTCAGAGTACACAACCTGCTAATATCACATTATAACAATACCACACATTACACTCCAATCACTTTCAATCCATGATACACAATTTATGATCGATACCTTAACCCACTACTGCATGACTATCCAATATCCCAAAAGTACAAACCTAAGAAACCTGTGTTTTCCTGAACCTGCCATTTTAATTAGAATTATCATTTCCCCCTTTTTAATTACCATTCCTACAACTACACATTTACATGAACATACCGTCACACCTCTTAAATGGACTCATCCTCAATCTATGTGTATTATTCCTTCCCGTTTCATTACCTAATTTTCTATTCCAATTCTCTTCCATAGGTCTCTCCCTCCTTCCCAACCACTAAAATCCACAGAACTGTGCCTGCCCACCATCGTCACCTCGCAGCAAGTAGGGTGTTGCTAGTCGGTGTATCAATACTTGGTAGAAACCTCATGTATCTGTACCTGCGAGTAACTAGGTCCCTTTCTAGGATGTTTCCAATTGCTAAATTAACCAAAACACACCAAACCGTATATGCTTTATTAAATTTCCTCACCCAATTTAATTCTTAATATCCCTCTGCCCTTACTCTTTGGAATCCGATTTCAAATCACCCTCTCAAAAATCCTAACATGTGTTCATGCTTTATCATGCACGATTTCCCAAAGTGTCAACACACACACAATTATCATAAATTTTATGGTAGTAAATCATCTAATATGATTTACACAAACCAATTCCAGAAGTCACAATGACTCCCGCATAAACCACACTAAAACAATCCCAAAACAGTGCTACGCCGCCTGGCAAAGTACAACATAAACTAAGTGGTTTGATGTAGATCATGAAAGTGCAGGGTTATTAGGACAATGATTTCTTGTGTGTCCTTCAGTTCTACAATAGGAACACTTTCTTCATTGTCTTCCTTCCTTAATGTCCATCTCATTCCTAATTCTACTTGATTTAGGACGACCACTCTCGGTCCTTTTTGTGGCAGGATGAGGCCAAAACTGTGGCCCTTGGTATGGTTGCCAATATTCTTCATGTCTTAACCTACCAAATAAATTGTCATATACTTTGACGATGACATCCAGCCTGTAATGTGGACTTATGTACATGCTGAAGTCGTGATGTGCATGCTTGCAAGCTATAATAACATGTAAACATGGTAGATGTATTTTTTGAAACTTTCCATAATTGCACCACCTTTCATCTAACCTGACTACAAATTTTCCTGCCGAACGAACCTCTCTGGGATTCACCATCTTCTCCACTCTAAATTTTGCAGTATTTCTATAAAATTCAACGACGTGGTGTGTGTTGGACTTGGAGTCCGCATCTTTAGATAAAATGAACAAGTTCAACCATCTTAAAGTACAATGTTAAAACATATAAAAGAAAACTAAATATGAAAAAAGTTGTCACACTTTTCAACTTTTATGAAGTTAACATAAAAAGATATTGTCGTTGTCAGGACCATCATTGCGTGCCACTGAATGGCATGTTGAAGATCTTCGTCATTCCTTATAAAAAGGAACTTATCAATGCCTTGAGCAACAAATTCAGGAGGGACATGGTACCAAAGATGGCTGAGTGGGGGCTCAAATGGTCCCATCAAATGAATTCTTATAATGATGCACATATGGTTAAGAGTAACCCCATTTGGAATTCTACATAACGAGAACCTTCCATCTTCGAAATCAATAGCAGCATTAAAGGAATTATATGTGTACCACACCTAGCCGGCCTAGCCAAACACACTTCTCATCGTTCAAACCAATCATATTGAACGACCACCCGGCTCTGACATAGCCTTATCTAGAGATGGTCTAGACCCTAGAGTAGGCCGGGATGCCCGCCTCGAGCCGGTCGAAGAAACTACACCACTAGAACTCCCTAATGGTCGTGCCATCAAACTCGGCACTGACTTACAACCCAAATGCTGCCATCCTTTTACTGATTTCATCGCCAACACCCCCCTCCCTGCCTAGTGAGAACCTTTCACACTTGAACGCTACACAGGTGAGACCAATCCAGACGAACACCTCAAGGTCTATATCACCCACGTCGCCCTTTACACTTCTCACGACGCCGTTTTCTGCAAGGCCTTTCCTACCACCCTTAAAGGCCCTACCCTCGAATGGTTTACCACCCTTCCGCCATACTCCATCGACTACTTTGACACCCTCTCCCACATGTTTACCACTCACTTCGCCGACAACCGCCCACATCAAACTACAACCATCTCCCTTCTTGGCGTCAGATAAGAACAAGACGAGACGCTCCGGGCTTTCATTGACCGCTTTAGTAAGGTTGCCCTTCGCACACCACACCTCAATCAGGAAATGATCCTTTAGTGCATGGCACTCACTCTCAAACCCGACCCCTTTGCTAACAACGTATACCTCTACCCACCCGCCTCCATGCATGAGTTGAAACTTCGTGCCGCTGACTACGTCCGCATGGAGGAGATGCAAACTCTCCATACCAAATTTTGCAATGACTATACACCCACTGCAGCAACCCCCCTACACAACCCCCCGGCCTGATCCTAGATCTCGACAACCTCGTTTCACCAGATATGCACCCTTAAACGTTCCTCGATCCCGTCTCCTTGACGAAACCCTACAGGCCGACCTCATATCACCACCACGCAAGATGACCACTCCCCCTAACGCGGACATGACTAAATATTGCCGCTATCACCGAAACCACGACCACACCACAGAGGAATGCAAAACACTCCAATACAAGATTAAAGAATTGGTTCGTGCTGGCCACTTCCACCGCTTCATCCGCCGAGACGACCACCCTCCAATATCCGATCACCATCCACGCTCTGACCACCGACGCCCTCCCCGTGATCCTCGCCACAAAAAACGTCCAAGTCAACCCACTAACCGCGACCACCAACCTGCGCGCACCGATATTGCCCCGACCGACCCCCACTACGCGACACCATTAACACCATTTCTGGTGGCTTTGCTAGTGGCGGATCCACCTCATCCGCTAGAAAGAGACACCTCCGCCATATACAATCCATCAACCATATCACCCACTCCCACCACAGATGTCGTATGCCCTTCATAACCTTCATAGATGACAATTTTCATGGCCTCGATCACCAGCAGGATGACCCCATGGTCATCACGGTGGAGTTGGAAAAATATGTCGTCAAGAAGGTCCTCATCGACCAAGGTAGCTCAGTTGACATCTTCTATTGGGCAACATATCAGAAACTCCAGCTCCCCACCACCGCCATGGTTTCATACGATGAACCCATATATGGCTTCTCAAGGGAAAAGGTCTCCACCCGTGGCTACATATATCTCCATATCGTTTTCCGCGATGGCGCTCAAACCAAGACAATCCCTATCCGTTTCCTCATCGTGGAGGCGCCCACATCCCATAATGTCCTCCTTGGCCGACCATCCCTTAACACTCTTGGCGCAATCGTATCCACACCTCACCTGGCCATGAAATTTCCATCCCCATCCGAAGATATCCTTACCATCCACGGCGACCAGCGGCTCGCGTGCGAATGCTACATGGCCAGCCTCCGCCCACAACTTCCCATTCTTCAAACCAATCATATTGAACGACCACCCGACTCTAACATAGCCTTATCTAGAGATGATCTAGACCCCAGAGTAGGCCGGGATGCCCGCCTCGAGTCGGTCGAAGAAACTACACTACTAGAACTCCCTAATGGTCGTCCCATCAAACTCGGCACTAGCTTACAATCCGAACAACGCGACATCGTTACACCCACCCTCATCAGCAACATAGACTTATTTGCCTAGTCAGCTGCCGACTTACCCGGCGTTGACCCTGAAGTTGCATCCCACAAACTCTCCATTTACAAGGAGGCCAGATATGTCTCCCAGAAAAAACTAAAACTTGGTGAATAACATCGATTAGCGGCCAAGGTTGAAGTCGACAAGTTACTCGACGCAGGGTTTATCGAAGAAGCCCACTACTCCACCTGGCTCTCCAACGTCGTTTTGGTCAAGAAAGCTAATGGCAAGTGGCAGATGTGCGTTGATTACACATATCTCAATAAAGCCTGTCCTAGGAACGCCGACCCCTTACCCAACATTGACCGGCTAGTTGACGGTGCAACCGGTAACAAAGTTCTCAGTTGTCTTGATGCATAATCTAGTTACAACCAGATTCCCATGGCCACATCCGACATGAACAAAATCGCAGAGACGATGCCAACTACTTCTACAAAGTCATGCCATTCGGCCTTAAAAACGCAGGAGCAACGTATCAGCGACTAATGGATAAGGTCTTCAGCCACATAATGGGTAAACGTGTCGAGGTATACGTCGACGATATGGTCGTTAAATCCCTGAGTCATCAACAACACATTGTCTTCTCTACATTACAGCAATACAACCTCCGCCTCAACCTCAAAAAGTGCATCTTTGGCGTCGATCGTGGTAAATTCCTCGGTTTCATGCTCACACAACGCATCATAGAGGCTAACCCCGAGAAATGCAATGGCATCATTGAAATGCGAAGCCCCCAGTAGTGTCAAAGAACTGCAACGCCTCATTGGCCAACTAACCGCCATCTCCCGCTTCCTCCCCAAATTGGCCGAACAAACCAAACCCATTATTCAACTACTAAAGAAATCGGCCAAGTTCTCGTGGAACTACGAATGTGAACAAATTTTTCAAAAACTAAAAAACACCCTCGCTTCACCACCCATCCTCCATAAGTCGGACACTCATCAACCCCTTCTCGTTTACATCACCGCTACGGATCACATCGTAAGCGCCATGCTGGTTCAGGAGGTCAATGGCACTCAAGACCTTGTATACTTTGTCAACCGAACCCTCAAGACCCCGAAACCAAATACCACATGGTGGAGAAATTAGCACTATCCCTAGTACACGCAACGCGACGCCTACATCCCTGTTTTCAAAACCACAACATTATCGTCAAAACCGACTACCCCATCCAGAAGATACTGCAGAAACCAGACCTTGTAGGTCGCATGTGGTCTTGGGTCGTCGAGTTATCCGAGTTTAACATCCGTTATGAACCCCACGGCCCCATCAAAGCTCAATGCCTCCTAGACTTTGTCAATGATCTCCAACGAACCCCTAAAGAGGACCAGTGGACACTTTACGTTGATGGTTCTTCAAACCCAAAAGGGGCAGGTGCCGACATCGTCCTAGAAGGCCCCAACGACATCCTCATCGAAAAATCCCTCCACTTCGCCTTCAGAACATCCAACAACCAAGCCAAATATGAAGCCATCCTCGCCGGCCTATCCCTCGCTCTTGAAGTTGGTGTCAAATCGCTCATATGCAAAACCAATTCCAAACTTACAGTAGGCCATCTAAATGATGAATTCCAGATCAAAGACCCTACCCTCCTACAATACTATCACCTGGTCCGAAAAGTCATCCAATCTGCTTTTGAACAAGTTTGCATCCAACACATCCCCAGATCCAAAAATGTCAAAGCTGACATATTGTCCAAACTAACCAGCACTAAGCTAAAAAGCCGCCACTGATAACTCTTACAACACCAAGCCGCCCCTTCCATAATTAACACTTATCATACCTTAACCCAACACCAAGCCGACAATTGGACAACTCCCTACATCCAATACCTCCGAACCAGTAACCCCCCACCTGACGCTGAAAGGAGATGGCTAACCAAAGCCGCCAGGTACACGATGATAGGCGATGACTTGTACAAACGAGGATACGACCAACCACTTCTCAAATGTGTCACTGCAGAGCAAGCCCAGTACATCATTAAAGAATTACATGAAGGCATATGTGGCTATCATTCCAGCGCACACACCATGACCATCAAGATCATTCGCGTCGGTTACTTCTGGCCGACCATGGAGGCCGATTGCCACACTTTTGTCAAAAAAATGAATACCCTACCAGAAACATGGCAACCTCGTCCATAAAAAACAAGAACAACTCCATTCTATACTATCTTCGTGGCCCTTCGCAAAGTGGGGAATAGATATTCTCGGCCCTTTTTCCCCAGGAAAAGGCCAAGTAAAATTCCTTATAGTAGTCGTCGACTACTTCACCAAGTGGATAGAGGCCAAACCATTAGCCCCTATTACCCTCCAACAGGTCCAACAATTCGTCTGGAAAGATATTATATGTCGCTATGGCATCCTGCATACGATCATCACCAACAATGGCCAGAAATTCATAGACAAAGAACTCGCTAGATTCTATACCGGCCTAGACATCAAACATGTAACCAGCTCTGTTGAACACCCACAAACCAATGGACAGGTTGAGGCAACAAACAAGGTTATACTAGTAGAACTGCGTAAAGGGTTGGACAATGCCAAGGGCCGATGGCCAGAAGAATTAGTGGAAGTGCTATGGGCCTACAGGTGTACCCCTCAATCAGCAACAAACGAATCTCCGTTCAGCCTAGTATACGGCGCAGACGCCATGATACCAATTGAAATTGGCGAACCATCTTTGCGCCGAGAACTGTACGACCCAGTTCAAAATCACCAACACATGAGCACCCACCTCGACCTCTTACCCGAGTTAAGAGAAAAAGCCCAGATATGCAACTTAGCTGCCAAAAAGAGAGCGGCCAGAAAATATAATGCAAACCTATGCCTAAGATCATTCGCGAAAAGAGACTTAGTTTGGAGAATGGCAAGCAGTGCAAGAAAGAAGGATGACAAGTTCTCCGCCAATTGGGACGGCCCATACCGAATACGTGAAGATGTTGGAGGAGGAGCGTATAAGCTTGAACAATTATCAAGGGAAGAGATACCCAATACATCGAATGTGTCCCATCTTAAGCTTTATTTCAGTTAAAGACATATATTGTACCGAATACTTATAACCTTGGGTGTACTCTTTTTCCTCACTTGGTCTTTTATCCCTAAGGAGGGTTTTGGCCAGAGAGTTTTTAACGAGGCACCCCAAATCTCATGAATAAAACAAAGGGTTATTAACCTCACGTTTACTCCTCGCATTTATCTTTAACTCGCTTTTAGTTTCCCACCCTTACCAAAAGTAAGCGGCCTGGGTCGAACACCCTTAACTTAATGTTACATTCGCTTTTAGTTCCCCACCCTTACCATAAGTAAGCGGCCTGGGTCGAACACCCTTAACTTAATGTTAAATTTGCTTTTAGTTCCCCACCCTTACCACAAGTAAGCGGCCTGGGTCGAACACCCTTAACTTAATGTTAAATTTGCTTTTAGTTCCCCACCCTTACCACAAGTAAGCGGCCTGGGTCGAACACCCTTAACTTAATGTTAAATTCGCTTTTAGTTCCCCACCCTTACCATAAGTAAGCGACCTGGGTCGAACACCCTTAACTTAATGTTAAATTTGCTTTTAGTTCCCCACTCTTACCACAAGTAAGCGGCCTGGGTCGAACACCCTTAACTTCATGTTAAATTCGCTTTTAGTTCCCTACCCTTACCACAAGTAAGTGGCCTAGGTTGAACACCCTTAACTTAATGTTAAATTCGCTTTTAGTTCCCCAACCTTACCACAAGTAAGCGGCCTAGGTCGAACACCCTTAACTTAATGTTAAATTCGCTTTTAGTTCCCCACTCTTACCATAAGTAAGCGGCCTGGGTCGAACACCCTTAACTTAATGTTAAATTCGCTTTTAGTTCCCCACCCTTACCATAAGTAAGCGGCCTGGGTCAAACACTCTTAACTTAATGTTAAACTCGCTTTTAGTTCCCCACTCTTACCACAAGTAAGTGACTCAGGACGACTATTCCCATTAACCAACAAATGACAATAACAATACAAATCTAGATAAATAGACATAAAACATACCGCATAGCATGCATAACAACATTACCAAACAAGCACGTTCCTATCATGTATGCTATCGTCAAACAACCATAACATAAATATATCCATAAACGTGCATCACATTAAAAAGAAATGAAAAATATTGTACGGGTTATTACAAACTTAGGATTCATTGTCAATAGCAATCATAAAAATATATCCTAAGCTGCTTTGTCGTTGTCACCCCTTACGGCCGCCCCCGCATTCACATCCTCATCCGCCATGGCCTTCTCTACCTCCTCTTCAGGGTTGCTCTCGGCTTTATTGATGAGCTGACCGTCCACCACATCTTTGTTCACATCAAACCTCGGATTCGCCATATCCACCTCCTTGCAGAAAAAGGTCGTCTGCCTCACCCCTTTCTAAAACCCATTTATATGCTCTTGGATGATGCAGCTTTTCAAGTCCTCGAGCTCGACTTCTACCCCTTCATGTTTTTCCTTCAACTCATCATAATCCGCCTCAAGGTCGGCTATCTTCCCTTTAAACTTCTCCTCTGAGTCCAAGCAACGAACCTTCCAAGTCCTCAACCTCTTCTTCTCCTCCCTCTACTCTTCCCTCTCCTTCTCCCACGTCGCCTTTTCTTCCACAAACTTATCAACCTTACCCTGTAGCTCCTCTAACTTCTCACGGTTCCCTTCCTTCACCTCTCTTCGATATAACGACCCCACGCGATGCCCTAATATTAGCGCCTTGCTGTTAAACTCCACCACCATCCTCACCAGGTTGTCCGGCTCCATGTTATTAATTGAATTAATCAGTATCTCCGGCATATCGATTTCAATATCTTTCCTAACAGTTGTCTCTGGCAGCTCAATCAAACCAGCTTTCGGCCCCTTTGCGCCACTGGACAACCCCTGTCCCAACAAAGCAGCCCTAACTTTCTTAACATCTTTGCCCCTGCCAGACCTGGTCGGCAACTCAACTTTCTTCTTCGTGCCGCCGTGTACATGCACCTCCACCAAGGACTCTTGTAAATTTGGAACTTCAGTGTTCCCGGCCGCTTTTTGCCTTAACCGCCTTCTCCTTCCTTAGTGCTTGGAAAAGGGTCAAATTTTTCTTCCCAACTTGAGCCATATGTCCTGCATTGAACACACCAATGTTTGATTAGTTAACTTAGACACATTGAAACAGTTGAAATCACAAACAAATACCTTCAATATCAATTATTGGATGAATCGAATTATAAACCCTAACTAAGCCCTTAGTGGGCAGTCTATCCGTAAACTTCATCAGCATCACCACCTCCTCCTTATCCGCCGCCGGTAACTCATCGGTATTCATGTCCTTATACCGTTAGGGGTTACCCATCCAACTAAAAGGGAACTTGGTACTCCCATCTGCGTTGAGGAAATACGACCTCCCTCCCTCCTTCACCACCACTTTGAAAAATCCGTCTTTGAAGTGTTTGAACAATTGCGTAAATGCGTCCAACCTACTTATACTCAGTCTGCTCATCAAGATAGCCATGTTGTCGATTGTCGGGGCCTTGTGTCGTAAAAGTATAAAAATGCAAGGGGAGAAGGCTACAGATACAATGACTGACAAAGGACACGGAAGTCTTGCAAGTACGCCCAGCTATTCGGATGCAGTTGAGTATGCGCTACGTTTAATAGGCGGAGCACCTGCCATAGCAAAGTTGTCTAACGGCAACCTGACATGCAGTTGTGAAAAATGGCACATGTACATATAAAAGAACTTGTCGGAAACTCCTTCTTGCCCATGGCAAACGTGCTCAACAGCCACTCCAATGACATTATATCACGGTCCACGTCCCTTGCAATGACAAGAGTACAATTCAGCCAGGAGTTCAACAGCCTAGACCATCAGAACAATGATGACTGGTTTTGAACATCAACCGTAACCCAATCGTAATCGGCCTTCGCCAGCCAACTACTCCCCACTATCTCCTCGGGAGGGTCTTCCCTCACTTCAATTATCGTGTCTATAGGAATTCTCCCCTGTAAGACCCGTGAAAATTAATTAATTAATAAATGCGGGTAGAAAGCGCCTTTATGGCATTAATTATTGTTTAATGTGACGTGGAAGAGTACTAGCTCAAATGGTTGAGAGTACTTGATTGTGTGAGAGGACATGGGTTTGAGTCCTATGTGTGCCAATTATGTGTTGTTGTTTTATTATTGATTTTTAATAATATGTATGAGTATGGAATTGGTATTGTAAGCTTAACATGATTAAAGTGTATCACTAACATGACTTGGTTGAATTGGTTATACACTCGAATGGTGACTAAGTGGTCATGGGTTCAAACTTGGTTAGGAATGAAATTGGAACTTTATTTTTTTTTAAAAGTGTAGTTTTGGAGGGAATATGAGAGGGCAAAAGAAAACCTAGAAGGGGAAGCCAAGAGGGGCTGGAAAACATCCTATAATGACCCCTAAATGAGAATTAAACACACTAAAAAGCCCATTTTCGTTTTAGTTTTAAAACCCATCTTAAAGGCACCTATAAAACCAAATTTTAGGTAAAGGGAAGGGTTTTGGCAGTGTGGTGAACTGGTATAGAGAGGAGCACGAGATTGAGAGTGTGAGTTGAGTTTTGGGTGTGCAAGAGCTGAAGTAAGAAGGCAATTATGAATCACAGGTCATTCGTCTCTCTATTTTGATCAATAATTCCAAGTTAGGGGTGTTGAGTTTAATTGTACTAATTTTTCATGTGTTTCTGCGTCTTTATGCTCAATTGGATTCTCTGTGGTATGATTGTGGTATTATGCGTACTGGGATTGAGAGTTTCTGGATGGATTATTGGGTATAAATCCTCTTTTGGGTGTTTATATGAATGGGATAAGGTTTTCGGGGTATTATTGTTGTGGTTTTTTGCCAAACCTTTAGTTTGATTGATGCAAACCTGTTTGAACCATGTTACTGTGATGGCTTGATGGGGTAGAATGCTTGAAAATTGCCTAAATTGGATTTTGGTATGGTTGTGGTTTGTTCTTGCGCAAGACCAGAAGAGGGATACTGCAATTCTCGCCCAAGCGGGTCACCCTCGCCTAAGCGAGAGTTGCAGGGTTTCATTACTGGTTTAGGGGTCGAGCATCTTGCCCAAGCGACTATTTTGGTACTTGAGCGACTTGGTCTCTCCCTCAGGCGAGAGACACTCGCCTAAGCGACGTCGCGAGGTGACCTGGGTGTTCTGAGCGCGAAACCTCGTCTAGGCAAGGAGTTTTGTGGGTTTGAACGAACCAGGGTCTCGCTCAGGCGAGACGGCCTCGCCTAAGCGAGATGTCGTGGTCAAGTCTGATGTTTTGCTTGCATTGTAGCCCAGGCGAGATTGAATTAGGTGTTTGGGCGAGAGATGATCTCGCCTAAGCGAGATGACGTGATGATGCTATTGTGTTAAGGTCGCTCAGGCGATGTGAGCTAGCCTAAGCGAGACTGAGGACTTAGCTTGGGCGAGAGTCCCTGGCTTAAGCGAGTTTATGCGAATGTTCATGTTTGTGTGTGCTTGTGTGTGTGATTTGGCTACTTTTTCCTAAGTATAGGAAGTATATGCATGTGGTGTGGTGTTTGGGCTTGAAGGACTAAGTCCAATAGGGATCTGGGATGTGCTTGATGGTTGGACACATGATGGGCATGGAACTGGTTGAGTTCCCGTCGGTTACTAATGGGCGAGGAGTCCTTAGTATGGTGATTACATGTGTCAGGCGCATGATGGGCAAGGAACTGATATGTTCCCGTCGGCTACTATTGGGCGAGGAGTCCATAGTATGGTGATTGCGTGCGTGTCAAGGTCCAAGTTGAGAAGACTTGGATGATTTACTACAGACGAGGAGTCTGTAGGGCAGGACTATGAGTGGGATAGGCTCATAGGGTTGGACCACGAATGAGTTAGTTTCGTGGGAGCACAGTGAAGTCCCAAGACCTAGTTCATGCATATGACTCATGAAGGACTATGAGGTCATGGTTGGGTAATTTGACAAATCGTGAAATTTTAGTTATGTTATTTTGGGATGGGTGGCATATTTATTTCATGCATCTATTTATATATATTATGCATAGCTCACCCTTTCTATGTGTGTGTGGCGATGATCGGATGACTCGTTATCCGGGAGCAGATGATTTGACAGGTGGGCCAGGAGATGCATAGACTCAGAGCGAGGGATAGCTGGGGATTTTGTTTATATGTTATTATTTTGATTTTTGAGATAAATATGTAATTCTTTGGGAGCCATGTGAATATTGTTTTAGTTTTATAAAATTATGGACTCCTGGTTCTATGACATGTATATTAAAGTTTTAAATTTCCCGTGTTTTTTGGAAATGGTTTTATATTAAACGCGGTCTTTATTTTTATTTCAGATTTTAATTATTAAATATTAGTAATATTCCTTAGGGATGTTACATCCCCACCACAGCCATTGGGCTAACACTCCCCTCCTCAAGACGCCTACCTACATTCTCTTTAGACCGCACACTCCCACTACTTGACGATGACAACGACACACTATCACTAGTACTAAACATACCTTTTGAGAATGAAAGATGCCGGCAAATACAAAAGATTAATCGGACAACTCTAACGCACACAAATCTTTGATTTCAGAATTCTTACAAATGAGCCAACAAAAACAAACTCTCCACGCAATCCGCATTTATAAGCGATGATTCCAAACGACACAACTTCTTCCCGCCAAAAGTCACAACCCATATGAAGCATCACAATGCACACCAAAGGTCACAACCCTTAAAAATGACGGCGCAAAACCCCTTCGATTAGACCTCTGACATCTGCCACCCTTTCATTTGCCACAAACCTATTCAGATACCAAGCCTTAACATTGTTCATCACACTTAAAGGCTAGGGGACTGATATACCACACCTAGTTGGCCTAGCCAAACACACTTCTCATCCTTTGCCACTATAGCTATACCGGCAAAGACTAGGGGACTGGTGTACCACACCTAACCAGCTTAGCTTGATTATAGTTGTAAAACCCATCTACATAACCCCTCTCGGGTCCAAACCGGTCCAAACCGAGATACCCACAAATGGCATATACCAGTCGGGAGGAAGCCTACTGAGGAGATTACAGATTGGATAAGGTAATGCTTGTGTCTGACATATCTTATTTGTTCTCCGCAAGAACAATATGCATTGAGCTCCTCAAATAAAACCATTATTACTTGTTATAGTAGATCACTCCACAACTTTCAAACTAAGGAACCACAACCTTAAATAGAACTTACTTCCTTCACCTGCATAACCTGTCAAGAAACCAATTTACTTTGACCACTGTGAAAGCTGACGCAAATTTGAAATAATTGGCCTGACTTGCATCTTCTCATAATGACAAGACTACTGAACTTTATTGGGAGGTGCCAAAGCTGATGTAGTATATTACTACTCTTAAAGGAGGCAGATACATCATGCTAATTAAAAAATTTAATGTAACCCCTGTAAAAGTTGACGCAAATTTTAAATAATTGGCCTGACTTGCACCTTCTCATTATGACAAGACTACTTAACTTTATTGGGAGGTGCCAAAGCTCATACAGTATATTAATGCTCTTAAATGTAGCAGATACATCAATTGGGATAACGTGCTTATTAAAAAATTTACTTTAACCACTGTAAAAGCTAACACAAATTTGAAATAATTGGCCTGACTTGGACCTTCTAATAATGACAAGACTACTCAACTTTATTGGGAGGTGCCACAGATGATATAATATATTACTCCTCTTAAAGGTGACAGATACATCAATTGGGATTTCGTGCCAATTACAAAATTTACTGTAAACACTGTAAAAGTTGACGCATATTTCAAATAATTGGCCTCAATTGGACCATGTAATTATGACAATAATTGTCAACTTTATTGGGAGGTGCATTCATTAATGGTATCACATGCAATCTGACACTATGAGAATATGTGTGCACTTTATTGGGATACCAGGTCATGTCAACCTTATTTGAATCCATACCCAGGCCCACATCTACTTGCCTTATAAATACATCAACTCGAAGAACAACTTAGTGTCCTCTGCTACTGCATAACAAAACAACCTACTACCAACTCAAATCACTATCAAAATATCAACACATCCAATTCTTTGACATGGAACACTTTGGCATCAACACCCAAGAGAACTATTCAAATTCCTATCTTGTAGCCTTGTTTTCCAATGGTCAAATGATGCAATGTGAAGATGGTGTGAAGTTCCAATGTTGAAGTCCAAAACTCTTTCGCATACCAGAGAATTGCACACTGAACATTTTCACCCAAAAAGTCTTAATAACTCATATTATCTACCTTCGTCCCATGAAGATTGTCAACAACAGACTTATCCATGACATGGCTCAAATCAAAACAGATATTGATGTTGCACAAATGATCAACCGGTGGAAAGAAGTTCAACGTTTGGACCTATCTGTGGCACGTCCTGATACTTTACAATATATTGAATTGTTCATCCTGGCAACAAAAAAATAAATTATATTTTTATTTCTGTCAATATATTGAATTGTAATGTCTTTCATTAAATAAATATATTTTCTGTTGCATTATACTTTATAAACTCCAATTAAAATACACAAATATTACTGAAATAAAATTTCAGGTTACATGAAAACAACAACAATAATTAATTTCAACCAAATTTTTAGTCATTTATTTGTTAGGATATTTGAAAAATATAAATTCTAACTTCATATTAAGACTTAATAACAACCGTAAATTCTAACAATAAATTTTACATAAATTATTTGTGTCACAAAATAAATATCAATAAAATTATTACAATAAAATATGAGTATAAAAATATAAATAAAAAAAATCTTATTTCCACGAAATTTTTCTATTTTAAATCTTTAAATAAACATAACCAAATTAATTATACAACACCACCTCTATTATAAATCATTAATTTTTTTTTGAACATCACTATATAAAACAAATTAAAAACAAAATTAATAAAAAAAGTATAAATAAAAAATTAATTTCACTTTTATATTTTCAAATTAAACATTAAATAACTTACTACACAATTCAAAATTAATTTTTAAAATCAACAAATTCAAAAACAAATAAAATTATTTTTTATTTCTAATAGCTAATAACACATTAATAATTCTATTATTTAAAATAATTTATTTAATTATTTAACAAATAAAAATTAATTATATTTATTTAAAAAAACTTTATCTTCCCATTATTTAAAAACAAAAAAACAGTACAGAATTCGAATTCCTGAAAACCGAATTTTGACTGGTATAACAAAAAAAATACAAAGTTGAGCCCAAAATTTGGTTATCCAGAAACCGAATTCTGAACATAAAAAAAAAGAAGTGTGCTAACCAGGTAAATGTTATGCACAGTATGTTATCTGAGTAATATTTTTAAAAGAAGTGTGCTAGATGGGAAAAAATCTCCCTTGGTTATAGCTCATCACAAAATTCACAATTACACTCAACAAACCAACATCCATCAGTTTGTTAAGGGGGAACCTCACACAATTCTACACACACAATTCCATCACAGACTTTTTTTTAGCGTTGAGAAAATAAAGCCAAATCAGAGAAGAAAAGTGGAGGGTATTCAACACATGCATATTTTTACAGAGTCCAAATACACATTTAAGAGGAGAAAGAGGAAGAAAGAAATCATTGGAGCATTGAAACCGGTTAGAGGAGTAACATCATTGCCATCCTCTATGATAGAACTATATTCTGGACTTCTACTTTCACCTCTGCACGCCATTCCTGCTAGGGCTTCAACCTCGAGTCCAATCCACTCTGCTTCCTTCCATGGAGCTTCTCCTTCAATCTCTCGTCCAAGGAGCTTCATCAGGATTGATTTAAGGGGATGGAGGAGGAATTTTGGTATTGTTCGGATTAAGGGATTTGAAGGGATGTTGAAGACAAAGTTTGAGAAAAATTATGATAATATGATGCATACAATAGATTAAATATATTTTTAAAAAATTTAGCACTTTATAACCTTATTTTCAAGACTGGTTTTCGTCCACTCTTGTACAAAGGTGTGTGAAAAAAAAAAGCAAAAGATGAAAATGGCATTTTACGTTTGTGAGTGAGTTCACAGAACACAATCAAAAAAATTGCACAGTAGACACTACAACAAAAATCACTTTAGACAACAACATAAAATTATGATATAAATTATAAAAATCGTGGTCTAAAGATTAGACCACAATTTTTTAGACGTGGTATAGGTGAGTGTAGCTATAGGTAATAGACAACGGTTTTTAGTATGACAATATTTTTAAAACCGTTGTTTAAAATTCTCACAATAAACAACAATTTTACATGTTGATTTTATACCTTACCTATGTTTTTAAACCACATTTTTACTAGTTTTGCCCACATAGTTTAAAGCAACAATTATATAATCATGGACTTTCATGATATTTATACATCATTTATAAAAATGTTGTTTATTATATATTTAGGTTACATTTATTTAGCTGTTGTCTATTTTAGCGTGGTCTAAACTATAAATTGTTGTAGTGAGAAAATGGTGGAAGGCTACAGGAAAGAGTGGCAACGTCTTCAAGTATAAGGGAAGCTGATATATTATTTTAATAGACTTTCCTGGCAAATCTTCGCATCACGAAGAAAGTTTACAAAGAAAAAATTTATCTCGTTTTTTTGTGTGAAAATGCATCGATTTTTGAATTTTAATTGCAAATTCACGCTCGCACAGAATCTGTCCTCCGAAACATGCAGTACCTTAAAGCTAAACCACATTCATACCTACTTTATGGTAGTCTTTTTGCATGGTTTCTAACCTATCAAGCGTACTCTTTTGAAAGCAATAGCATGTTTAAGTTGCAGTAGTGCATTCACGGTTATTTTGTAATGAATCTTTGTCTTTCTTTGGTGATTTGATCTTAGCATGGTGGTGGGGCCGTTTGGACTTTTCTTGGTTTTATATCACGTTTTCTTTTGGTTGGTTACATTTTGTTTGTTGCAGCATGAAATCTATGTACACGCATGTGGCCTCTTTTGGTCTAGGAATTCACATAACCTTCTCTCTTTTTTCTAGGTGGCACGAATTGGTATTTTGGTTGCAGTGTTTTAAATTTCGTTTTCACATTAGTTGTGGTGCTTGCATGTCCTGGTTTTTTATTTTCGGGGCAGCCACCAATTTCGGTTACAGGCTTGGTCGTAATGTTAGAGTGAGTTTGTTTATTGGGCATGGCGTGATAGTGTGACTTTGTCTGATTTGAGTACAATTCGTTTGGTTAGTTGCTTATGTGAATTATTTGTGGAAGTGATCTTGGAAAATATGTTATTGTGAGATTTTCCGTTGTACCTAGAGATCCAAAAATGACTCTTTCGTTTGTGTGAAGTAGTAGAGAAAGATTGGTTTTTAGTGTTGAACTCTCTTGCCTGTGTGAAGCAGTGGAGAGAGGAAAGATGTTTCGCCTTAGTTCCGACTCGTTGTTGAGTATAATGCCGAATGTGTGATGTACCAAAGTTTTTACTCATAAGTTCTTGAGGAATAAGAAAGATTTTTCAGTTGTTGAGATGGTAGGACGACTTGAACTGTCTATTTCTAGAAAACTAGATGATGTGGTGGGAAAAAAGATGACGGATAATCAAAGTGTGATTGTGATTACTATGTTTAAGTATTTTACTTTGGATGTGATGTTGAGTATTACTTGTAATGTCTTATCTTGAAAAATTTTGTTTATATATTATCATTTATGGTTAGCTTATCCCTATTTATTTGTTGTGTGTGTGATGATAATATGATATGTGTGTTATACGGGAGCAGGTTATAATACAAATGCTTCTAACGTGGGGTACATTGACAAGATGATGGGGTGAACTCAAGATTCTTTATTCCTTTCTATTACATATACATTTTCGCTTCTAGTGACACATTTTCGCTTCAAAGTTAGTTGAAAAACGCATTTGAAACATCAAATAAACTTAACAAAATTCAGTTAAAAGAACTAAATCAACATAATTCTAAAGATGGGAGACTAAATTAGTCCAAAGTTTCAAATAGGGACTAATTCCAATTTTTATTGAAAGTTAAAAGATTAAAAACATATTTAACCTTTAATATTATTAGTTAAAATAATTTCAATTCAAATAATTTCAACTTAATTTCTATAAATGCCATTTTAATTTGATACAATTCATCTATTTTAATTTTTTTATTTTAAATTACTTTATAACCAAGGATAAAATGGTAATCTTCCATTTTCATCACTTAAATTATTTTTTAATTTATCAAACACATCATATCACTTAACTTTCGTAAATTTTCATCTCAAACTCTTTCTCATCATGTTTCCCTTAATCCAAACAAACTCACTTTCATTTCTCTTTTCCCTCAAATTTATCCTCCCAAAACCACCTTCTAAACCGTCCCATAATGTATGGACAAGGAAAAAAGAAAAAGGTATCAGAGATAAAAAATTTAAATCTCTGTTAACTTTTATTAACTTTGATTTGTCATCTTTTTTATGGACAAGGAAAAAACAAGGTATTAGATATAAAAATTTTAAATCTCTGTTAACTTTTATTAACTTTGATTTGTCGTCTTTTTTTTTAACAATTTATCTATTATTTTTATATTTACTATTTTTACATATTTTTCAAGACCTTTTTTAAATACTTCATCATATACTAAATTGTTTTTATTTGTGTTCCTACGGAAACAATAACAGAATATTAGGGAACACAAATCATATCTTACCCCAATCATTGACTTCTCGGACTAGTTACTCCACGGTTTGGATGTGTCTTCTTCTAATGTTGGCGGTTTGGACCCTTAAAGGGTGAATTAGTCAAATCACATATTAGTGAATTAATGAAAGTGTACCTTTAATTGTTGGGCTCCACATGCATTTATAGAGCCATTAATTATGTTTTTCCCTTCCCATGGGCTGGGCCCCTCTTTATTGCGTTGGGCTAATGTTCAGGCTCTGAATGGGCCTAGCCCAGGCCCAAGTCTCATACTTGTGATCTGACAATAGAAGCCCCGTTGTAATTTCCTAAGTTTAAGGTTGGTGGTTTTTACTTATGTGTTATTCTTTGGAGTAGGCGGCCTTAGCCTTTATGTGTGTTGTTGTCTTGTTCAGTTAACTAACTATCTATTCTTTTTATGATAGCACTAGCCGCAGGCAGTTCGGACGGGGTAGTTAACCATGTCAATCCTGACCGCATAGGTATAGTATATCAGTCCCCAACCTTTGGCGGGATAAGTCACGTCGAAGGTTATATGTTGCTAGCTTGAACTGGGTAGTTAACCATATCGGTATTGGCAGCTTAGGTACAATATATCGGTCCCCCAGCATTTGGCAGGATAGGTAACATCAAAGGCTGTTGTGTTTGTTCTGGTGGCTCTTGCAAGAAAAAATTGCTCATTCCTTGGTACTCATTGAGGTATAGTAGTCCCCTAGTATTGAGAAGTGGAAACTTTGCTAAGACTCTGTCAGAAGTGATGGGAGTAGTTGAGGAGACGCCAGTTGTTAGGGGTCTCATAAGAGAGGTTTGCGTAGTCAATTTTTATTTGTGATGTTTCGCATCACAACGTTTAGGCGGGATAAATTTTATTGATACGTAGATGTTCTTATAAATAGCGGTTAAGAATAAGATTTGTTTATTTTGCTTCATTTGCTTAGATATGAGAAAAGTGCCTCGATTACCTTTGTTACTTCTTCGATATATTCCTTATTTTTGTCGTCATCTTTTAAAATATTCAAAAAAGGTATGTCTAGGGATAGTGATAGCATGTCTTCGCCTGATTCAGGTAGTGGGAGTGCATGGTCAAGGGACAAGCGTAGTGGCCAACTGGCCGGTGAGGGGGGGATTCCAATGGAGGTTACTATCGAAACTAGAGAGGATCCGACGGAGGAGATAGCCGAGAGCAACTTGCCAGTAAAAGCCAGGTATGAATGGGTAGTTGTTGACGTGCGAACCCAGTATTCCCTTTTCAGATGGTCTTGCATACTGAATGCCTGGTTGAACTGTGTACCTGTCCTCGATAGGGGTACCCGGCGGACCATAGTGTCTTTGGAAATAGTGATCACCATTGATTTTGTTTGTCATGGCCAAGAGGGGGCCACGAAAGGATTCTTCTACATGTACATGTGCCATTTTTCCCAACTACATATGCGGGTGCCCTTCGACGACTTCACGATGGGGGTACTTCGCTTACTCAACGTCGCCCCTACCCAGCTACATCCTAATAGTTGGGGTTATCCTCAAGCATTCTAGGTCTTGTGTCGGTCTCTATACCTCAAGCCCTCACCCTAGTGCTTTCTATATTTTTATGACACTCGACCCAAGAGTCCAATTACCTGGCTGTCATTGATAAGTCGCCTAGGGATAAGCAAATTAGATGCCTTTTTCCCAATCATTCAAACATTTCAAAGACGAGTTCTTCAAAGTGGTGGTAAATGAGCTAGGACACCCATTATTTTATAATGATGATGGAAGTACAAAATTCCTGTTTAGTTGGACCGACAACCCGTGACGGTATAAGGATATGCAAAGGGAGGAGTTGTCAGTGGCTGATAGGGAGGTGGTGGATGTGTTGATGAGATTTAGCGATAAGATGCCCAGTAAGGGTCTAGTTAGGGTTTATTTATCCATGCACCCACTTGTTGATTTAGAAGGTATCATTTCGTATTTTTACCGTCATGTTGTATTCGAGAGAAATAACCAATATTGTTTACATTGCAGGTCTTATGGCTCAGCTTGGCAAGAAGAACTTAAGCTTATTCAAGGCTTTGCGCAAGGAGCAAGCTGAAAAGGCCAAGAATGTCGAGAATACTGATGTTCCCAATCTGCAAGAACCGTTGGTCGAGGTTCACGTCCACCGAGGATCGAAAAGGAAGGCGACTATGCTTGCAAAACAAGGTGTTGGAAAAGACCTGAAGTGAGTTAGGGCCACCTTGTTGGGGTCAGGATCCACTTCTAGGGCAAAGAAACTTGAAGCTTGCCTTATCGAGTTGCCGGAGACGACCGTGCGCCGTGACATTAAGATATCCTTAACTGAATCTTTGGTTTCCTCTATAGACAATATGGAGCCCAATTCAATGATTAAGGCCATGTTGGAATTCAACAACAAAGTCTTGATTTTGGGTCGCATGGTGAGCACTCTGTTGTAGAGGTAAATCAAGGAAGGTGGGTGTGCCAAGGTGGATGAGCTCTAGGAGGAATTGAAAGTTCAGGTCGCCAAGCATGCTAAGGAGAAGGCGGCCTGGGAGAAGGAGTGGGAAGAATGGCTGGTGGAGAGGAAACAGCTGGGCTGGTGGAAGGTTAGGTGTTTGGACTCCAAGAAGAAGTTGAATGCAAAAATTTCTGATATGGAGACAAATTATGATGAGTTGAAGGAAAAGAATGATGGGCTTGAAAGTGAGCTTGAAGATTTAAAGGGCCACATCATTCAGGAACACATAAACATGTTCTAGAAGGGTGTGCGGCAGGCGACCTTTTTCTGCAAGGAGATAGACGTCTTCGATGCCAGATATGATGTTAATAAGGACGTGATGGACGACCGTCTGATGAATGTATTAGACTCGAGCCCGGAAGAGAAAGCTGACAAGGTACTGCTACTAATGATGCGACTCTTGTGGATGATGGGGTCGTGGTGGTGGAAGTGGATGCGAATCCGTTTGTTTAGGATCATGTTTAGATTTTGATTCGTATTTAGGTTAAGTCTGTAATAATTTGAACACTTATTTTTCTTTTGAACAATCATTTTATGCCTTTACTGTATTATAATTTGATGGATGCTTTGTCATGCTTACGAGTTATGATTGTGTGTTGCATTAACTGTGATTATGTAATATGTTCGACTCAGACCGCTTACTTTGGTAAGTGGTGGGGAACTTTTAAGAAAATTATTTGAGTGATTATTCGACCCAGGCCACTTACTCTGGTAAGTGGTGGGGACTTAAGAAAATAATTTAATGAGTAAGTGTTTGACCTAGGCCGCTTACTTTGGTAAGTGGTGGGGAACTTAAGAAAATAATTCATTTAGTAAGTATTCGACCCAGGCCGCTTACTTTAGTAAATGGTGGGGAACTTTAGGAAATAATTTAATGAATAAGTTTTCGACCCAGGCCGCTTACTTTGGTAAATGGTAGGGAACTTAAGAAAATAATTCATTTAGTAAGTATTCGACCCAGGCTGCTTACTTTGGTAAGTAGTGGGGAACTTAAAAAAATAATTTAATGAGTAAGTGTTCGAACTAGGCCGCTTAATTTGGTAAATGGTGGGGAACTTAAGAAAATAATTTAATGAGTAAGTGTTCGACCCAGGCCGCTTACTTTGGTAAGTGGTGGGGAACTTAAGAAAATAATTCATTTAGTAAGTATTCAACCCAGGCCGCTTACTTTGGTAAGTGGTGGTGAACTTAAGAAAATTTTATTTGGCCAATGAATATGTGAAGAACCCTTGTTTTTATTCATAACATTGGGGTGCCTCGTTAAAAACTCCTCGACCAAAACCCTAATTAGGGAAAAATGTCAGGTGAGGAAAAAGAGTACACCCAGGGTTACAAATTGTTTGTGATGATTACATTGGCGACCTTAACTAAAGTAGAACTTGAGGTGAGACACATTCCACATGTTCGGTATCTCTTCTCCTAATAATTGTTCTAACTTGTAGGCGCTTCTCCCTGAATCCTCCCGTATTCTATACGGTCCTTCCCAATTAGCCGAGAACTTGACATCTTTCTTTCTTGCACTGCTGGCCATTCTCCATATCAAGTCCCCTTTGACGAAAGTTTGCAGACAAAGCTTTGAGTTATATTTTCTCGCCGCTCTTTGTTTTACTACCATGTTTCTGATCTGCACTTTTTCTCGAAGTTTTGTTAGTAACTCTAGGCTAGCACATAGATTTTGTTGGTTTTTGTTGTAGTCGTATACCTATCTTCATAAGGATATTTCCCCGATCTCGACTGATATCATTGCTTCTGCCCCATATACTAAACTGAATGGAGATTCATTGGTAGTGGACTGGGGGGTACATCTGTAAGCCCACAATACTTCAAACAATTCCTCTGGCCATCTACCTTTTGCTCCATCTTGTTATATGTTGTATCTTTACTTCGTCGAAGCCAGATTTCATGATGTTGCGGACCAGGTGGTAGTATTGGAGCATAGTTGCATCTTTAATATGAAACTGATCATTGAGGTGGCCAACTGTTAATTTGGAGTCCGTTTTACATGTCAATGCGCATACTTCGACTTCTCGTGCTAAGGATAGTCCGACTAGGATGACTTCATATTCGGCCTAATTTTTGGAGGTTTTGAAGGCGAAGTGTAACGATTTTTGAAGAGTATATGGTTTGGGCCTTCTAGGACGATGTCAGCGCCGACTCCTTTTGGGTTGGACGAAACATCAACATATAGTATCCATTTTTCCTCTTTTGGGGTGTGTTGAAGATCGTTGTTGAAGTCGAGTAGGCATTGGGCTTTGATTGGGCCGTGTGGTTCATAGCGGATGTTGAATTCAAATAGTTCTACGACCCAAGATGACATTTGTCCCACTAGATCGGGTTTCTAGAGGATCTTTTGGAAGAGGTAGTCTGTTTTGACGACAATCTAGTGGTTTTGGAAGTAAGGACGGATAAGGCTAGTTTTTCCACCATTTGATATCTGGTTTTCGGGTCTTGTAAAGATTAACTAACAAAGTACACTGGATACTGAACATCGATTGACTCCTGGACCAAGGCGGCACTAACTGTATAGTTAGTGGTTGTGATGTATATTAGTAAAGGGAGGCATATGTCTGGTTTGCGGAGGATCGGAGGGGATGTCAGGGTAGTTTTAAGGTTCTGGAAAATGCGCTCACAATCTTCGCTCCAAGAGAACTGTGCGAAATTTTTGAGGAGTTGGATGATGGGTCGGGTTTGATCCGCTAACTTTGGTAAGAATCTGGATATGGTGATGAGGCGACCCACTAAGCGTTGTACTACTTTGACATTGGTTGGGCTGCGCATTTCAATTATGGCCTTGCATTTCTCAGAGTTTGCCTCGTTTCCTCGTTGTGTTAGCATGAAGCCTAAAATTTTTCTGTTATCTATGTCGAAAACACATTTTTCCAGGTTAAGTCTGAGATTATACTTTTGTAGTGCGGAAAATACTTCAGACAGAACCTTTGAATGTTCAAGGTGATTGAGGGATTTGACAACCATGTCATCTACGTACACTTTGACACACTTGTCCATCAGGTGGCTAAACACTTTATCCATTAACCTCTGATAGGTAGCGCCTGCATTTTTTAGTCCAAAGGGCATGACTCAGTAGAAGTAATTGCCATCTTCAGTTATGAAGGCAGTTTTGATCATGTCAGATGGAGCCATAGGTATTTGATTGTATCCGGAGTAGGCGTCTAGGAAGTTGAGCACTTTGTTTCCGGCTGCGCTATCTACTAACCTATCAATGCTAGGTAGAGGATATAAGTCTTTGGGGCATGCCTTATTTAGGTCCGTATAGTCAACACATATCCACCATTTGCCACTAGCTTTCTTGACAAGGACAACATTGGCCAGCCAGGTCATGTAGTGGGCTTCAGCGATGAATCCAACATCTAGTAACTTTTCCACTTCTACTTTTACTGCTAGTCGTCGTTTATCTCCCAACTTTCTCTTCTTTTGGGAGACGTACCTAGCTTCCTTGTGTATGGACAGTTTCTGAACGGGAACTTGAGGATCAACGCAGGACAAGTCTGCAGCTGACCAGGCAAACAAGTCAGTGTTATCTTTTAGCATTGGTGCGATTATGTCATGGTCGTCCCGTTGCAAGCCCACGCCTAGTTTAAGAATTCTTCCATGTGTTATCTCCAAGGCTTTTGTATCTTCTACTGGCTCGATGCGCGAATCGCACCCTATTATGGGATCTAGGTCTTCACCGGATAGAGTTAGGCCAGAACTAGGTTGTCGTTCAATATTGTGGATTGTGAGAGCGGGCTCCTGGGGTCTCAAACTCGCAATGTAGCATTCGTGCGCGAGTCTTTGATCACCATGGATGGTGATGATGTCGTCGAAGGAGAACGAGAACTCCATCGCTAAGTAGGGTGTGGAGACTATGGCTGCCAGGGTGTTAAGGGAAGATTGTCCTAGAAGGACGTTGTAGGATGTGGGTGCCTCAACAACCAAGAAACAAACGGGGATGGTTTCTGTTTGGTATCCTTCGCGAAACACGACATGAAGATCGATATACCCACACGTGGATAATTTTTCCCCGAAAAATCCATATATGGGCTCGTCGTACGGTACCATATTTGTGATGGGTAGTTGGAGTTTTTGGTAGGTCGTCCAGTACAGGATGTCTACTGAGCTCCATTGGTCTATAATGACTTTCTTGACCTCGAAGTTCTCGAGCTCTATGATGATGACCATGGGGTTGTCCTGTTGTTGGTCGACGCCATGAAAATCGGTGTTAGTGAAAGTTATGGGCGGCATTCTCCGTCTATGGTGTGAGCAGGTGATGTGGTTGATAGACTAGATGCTGCAAAGGTGTTTATGGTGCAGCATAGCTGGGGCGGATCTGTGTGGTTGATGTCGGTGTGGGCTGGGGTTGGTCTCTACGAATATTATCTTGTTGGCGGGTATTGCTATGGTGATCGCGTGTGGGGATGCGGTTGTCGAATTACCTAGAGTTGTATTATTTGTCCTTTTTGACGAATTGCCTCAGGTGGCCAACGCGTATCAATTCTTCAATCTTATCCTATAACGCTTTACACTCATTTGTAGTGTGGCCATTATTTCAATGATACTTGCAGTATTTGGTCATGTCGACGTTGGGTGGGTTGAGGGTTTTGCGGGGTAAAGGGATAAGGTCCGCTTGTAGGGCTTCGTCTAGGAGGCGAGATCGAGGAATGCTTAGCGGGGCATATCTAAAAAATCGGGGTGGTTTAGGCTCTCTAGGCCTCGAATCTAATTGTGATGGTGGTTTGTCGATCTTAAGAGCTGAAGGCATGTAGTCGGTACAGAATCTGATGTGCAAGGCTTTCATTTCCTCCATACGAATGTAATTTGTAGCACACAGCTTGAGCTCGTGCATAGAGGCCGATGGTTTAAGATAGATGTTGTCGACGAATGGGCCAGGTTTTAGTGTGAGGGTCAAACATTGCAAGATCATTTCTTGGGTTAAGTTTGCCATTTGGAGGGCAGCTTTGTCGAAGCAGTCTATGAAGGCCCTTAGCGTCTCGTCTTTTTTCTGTTTGACACTGAGGAGGGACAGTGGCGTGGCTTTGTGAGGGCGACTTCGTGCGAAGTGGGTGGTGAAGAGATTGGAGAGGGTGTCGAAACAATCGATGGAGTATGGCGGCAAAGAGGTGAACCATTCCAAGGCTGGTCCTTTTAGGGAGGTAGGGAACGCCTTGTAGAAAACAACATCCTCATATGTGTATAGAGCAACGTGGGTAACATACACTTTGAGGTGTTCATCAGGGTCTGTGTCCTCGGCATAGTGTTCCAGCGTGAAGGGTTCCCACTAGTTGGGAAGAGGGGTGGTGGTGATGACATCAACAAAGGGATGACAGCGTTTGGGTTGGTGTGGTGGTATAGGGTGTTAGATATGGTGGGGAATGTTGTGGCGTAATGATGGGGAGGGATATGGGTGGTGGGAAGGGTAGTGGCATGATGGGTAGTTATGGGGTGTGCCGGGAGGGTGGGCGCGTGTTGGGTGTTCACCCAGTGGGCGGATATGGTGGGTTTTTCTTGAGTGGTGGTGAAAGTGTGCAGGGTAGGGTTATATTCACTTTCCTCCTCGCTGGGTTGGTGCACTAGGGTTTTGGGGTTTTGAGGTCCTCTGGTACCTCCCTACCCTTCCCCTTTTGGGTGAGATGAGGTTCAATCTTCCTTCTCAGCTTGGAGTTCTCCTACCTTAGTGCTTCCATTTCGTCAGCACTATACTTCTTAAGATCAACGAGCTCTTGTTGCATCTTGGCCTGCCCTTCCAAGATAGCAGCCAAATTCAAGTTGTTAGCTGTAGGCATGCTTGGTCATGCCTCAGGTTCGTTCATAATTCCATCTTTGCTACGTGTGGAAACCATATTTGCAATTTCTCGGATTGTTGTGGTAAGATACTAACTCGTGCCTCACGATGGGCGCCAATTGTTCCTACGAAAACAATAACATAATATCAGGTAACACAAATCATATCTTACCCCAATCAATGACTTCTCAGACTAGTTACTCCTCGGTTTGGATGTGTCTTCTTCTAATGTTGACGGTTTGGACCCTTAAGGGGTTATCTGCGGAAAGAACTCCGACGATCAAGTCAGTAAAGACTCTCAAAAGTCAAATCACAGATTAGTGAATTAATGAAAGTGTACCTTTAATTGTTGGGGTCCACATGTATTTATAGAGCCATTAATTATGTTTTTCCTTTCTAATGGGCTGGACCCTTTATTATTGCGTTGGGCTAATGTTCAGTCTTTGAATGGGCCTAGGCCAGGCCCAAGTCTCATACTTGTGATTTGACAATAGAAGCCCCACTATAATTTCCTAAGTTTGAGGTTGACGGTTTTTACTTATGTGTTATTCTTTGGAGTAGTGGCCTTAATCGTTATGTGTGTTGTTGTCTTGTTCAGTTAACTAACCGTCTATTCTTTTTAAGATAGGACTAGCCGCAGGCGGTTCGGACCGGATAATTAACCATGTCGATCCTGACCGCCTAAGTATAATACAATTTGTATGTCATATCTTTTGAAATTATTTTCACATATATTTTATTGACCAATTTGTAGGTTTCGAAAAATCTTACATGTTCATTATTTTTTTATGATAATAAAAAATAAAAAAAAATTAATAAAATAATTATTCTAATTTAAAATAAACACATAAAGGAATAAAATTATAAATAAAGTCTATAAAAAGAATAAAATTCTTTTATATAATAGCATAGATTACAAATAACTAGCTAATAAAAATGAGATTGTTTTAGTGTTGTTACAAAATTGTTTATATTCTATTTTTATAAAAATATATTTCTTTACATATAAAAATGTTCACACTAGCATAAAAAATATTTAAACTAATTGTACTAATTAACACTGATTTTAGTTGAGTTTTCAACTGATACTTTTGTCAAAGTGATTAGAAAAAAAAATTAATTATTGATTCAGTTTTCTAATTTATTATTTTGGTTCATTTTAGTCTTTTTATTATTTTTAGGTTCAATTTAAACCTCCAATTGTGTAAAAAATTTGAATATTTAGATAGGATGTAAAAAATTAAATAATTTGAATATTTAGGTAAAGTGATTTGATGTATAAATTATAAGAAAAATATTTTAACATGTATATATAAGTTGTAATTGTGTTTAATTATTAATTTGGTCTTAAATCGAAAAGAACAAAATTAGATTATTTAAAAAAAAAGACTAAATTAAATAAAAAATAAATAAAAACCAAATTAAACATTTTTAAAAAAATTGAATAACTAAATTAAATAAAAAAAATTATAAAAGGATCATTAGAAAATAAATCACCAAAGAAAAAAAAAATAGCCATCATGATATTTTGCATCAAAATGCTTTTTGGCATCTGAATGGAAGAAGCTTAATCACCCAGTTTTACATACACATGTATAAAATGACCCAAAATCTCATCTGGTTCTTTGAGTGGCAAACAAGCAAGACCAAGGCTCATGTCCAAGTAAGCATATATTCTACACAACAAAATCTCACTCTAATATCAAAATCCATGCATTGCTATTGTGCTCATCCACATCTCACAAAGTGACACCAACGAAACTAAAGTGAACCACAGAATCATAACTTTTGTTCATCTTCGAAGCCTTCTCACTTTACTAGGGCTCCTTATATTGCAATGCATGTGCCAATTCCTCTCCACTCTCTTCCGATACCAATTCTTCCACAATGGATTCAATTCTTAGACTCACCATTTCAATTCTTTGCTTCTCAATGCTAGCTTCCACTCTTTTGCCTATGTGTGGTAAAGTCCACATCATAGTTTTCTTCATTTTTGGTCACTGTAGTGACCCTAATTTTTTCTTTTTCTTGTGTTTCAGATGCTATGTATCATGGAAGAGGTATAACGGGTCACAGAATCCATAAATACACCCTCATTAAATCCTCCAAGAAGCTGAAAGTAAAATCCCTAAAACGTTTGAACAAGTATTCACCATTTGACTCATTTGGGTTCTCAGATTTTAATTCACATGGGTTTCCTTCTTCCCTGCCCTTGCCACCTTACAATTCACTAGCACCATCAACTTCCATTGCTCCATCATTGGCCCCTCCAAGCATAGGTGGCATTGGCAACCCTAGTCACCCAGCATTTTCACCTCTTCCAAGCCAAGCATCTCATGGGCCCCCAAGCCCAAGAAGCATTGTTACTTCACCACCACCTCCTTATATTTCTTCAAGCCCACCAAAGCATTCTCCAAGCCCACTAGGTCCACCAAAGAGTGTTCCAAGTCTAAGCCCATCACCACTGGTGTACCTGCCACCTGTGGTATTCCCACCGCCACCTTCACCCTCCGCGCACCGCAAAAGGCCCCCACAGTACGCCCTTTGGTGTGTGGCAAAGCCCACAGTTCCAGACCCGATCATTCAGGAGGCCATGGACTATGCCTGTGGGTCTGGAGCAGATTGCAAATCAATTCAGCCCAATGGGCTCTGCTTCCAGCCCAACACTCTACTGTCTCATGCTTCCTTTGCCTTCAATAGTTACTGGCAGAACACTAAGATTGGTGGAGGCACTTGTGACTTTGGTGGAACTGCCATGCTCGTCACTGTTGATCCAAGTAAGTAATTATGCAACAATAAGAAATATTAATAGGGTTTAACCAGTATAATCCATTAAGAAAAGTTATTTGGGTTTATATAAATTTCTATGTATAAATTCACTGAATTATTTTTTCTAACTTAAACATTAGTTAAAAGTATCTTTTGAAAAAAAAAATCTTTTCAGTTTTTCTTTATATTATCTCGGGTAGAAATGCTTATAAATAACTTATAAAGCTAAAAACAGCATTAAAATTTGGGAATAAAATATTGACAATTGTTTTTTTGAGAAAATAAAACCAAAATTTTTCATATCTTAAAGTGATAAAATCATATTTTACCCATAAACTTTGAATAATTTTTAAACTAATAAATTTGGAAAGTGAATAAATTTGTCATATAAGTTAGCTTATAATTCGATTTTTTTGGTAAAAGATTTGTATTGTTAAATATGATATTCGCTATTTTATATAATAATAGTTGTTTTTTTTTTAAAAAAAAATATTTGATTACTTATTATTTTTAAAATTTTAAGATAATATAACTTGGTTTTAAACGATTCCTATATTTCATTATTTTATTAAATTATTTTAATTTCTGTTTATTATACCAACCACTAACTTTTTAATTCAATGTCTCCTTATCACAGAATAAAACTAAAAATAAATGAAGTTTTTATCATTTCTTTTCTATTTCACATCATAGATCTTTTATTATTTTTAGTCTTTATATTTGTTTTTTATTTAATTGAGTTCATGTTTTCGTAAAACGATTTAATGTGATAATTTATGTAAATTGATGTTAACAATATTTGAAAGTTTGAAGTGTTAAAATTTAGATGTATCACATGTTAAAATCTGAATATTTTTTGCTTTAGAACCCTTTTAATTTTGACTAGTGACATATTCTAAGTAGAAAAAGACCTAGACTTTCTATGCATGACATATCCAGATTTTGCATATGAGAGACTCAAGTCTTGACAAATAACATTTCCAGAAATGATGTTAATATTAATTTAATAAGAGAGACTGTTCGTGTCTTTTTTTTTTCTTTTACAAAAATAAAATCTCAATTAAGTATTTTTTTTTCTTAAAATAGAAACTTAATTATTAAGTTAAAATAGAATATAAAAACCAAAATTAATTACACTAACTTGTGTTTAGGAAATCGTATAACTTAAATTAAATTTTGTGTGTTAGTGCTAAGTATAATTACACTAACTTGTGTTTATTTTGTTTCATGAAACACATGTTTTTGCACAGGCTATGACAAATGCAACTTCATGTTGACTTAGGTGACACATGTTTGGAGACATTTCCAATATTCCCTCATCCCGACATAAGTTTTTGATGTAATAATAATTAATTCCATGGTCCCATGCTTTATTGGAACTACCTAGGATGTCTTTCCTTCTGCTATTATTAATGTTATAACTATCGTTTTTTTTCCTAATATTTTCATGGGTTTTATGCATGCCCCTTTTGTGAAACTTTCAAAATCACCCATAGTGAACAAAAAAACAATTCTCGTACAGAATTTGAAGTGAAATTTCTTTTTATTTTTATTTTTTCGGTCACATATTATTTTTGGTCTGTTGGATCAAAGATTAGTCCCACCTCCAGTATTAGAATTGTCATTATTCACTTATTAAATATGAATTTTTATAACATGACAATCAGAGTACATACTTTAGATTGTGAACCATAATATTAATACTTTTACTTATTAATAATTTTAATAAAAAAAGAAATATATATAAAGAAAATAGAATGAAAAAACAAAGTATGATCAATCTAAGTAAAAATATATATACAGCCGATATAAAAAAAGTGATTTTATATATGGCACCTTAAACAATTAATATAGAAAAATTCATCTTTATTAAAATATCGTGTCCATTTGATAACAAGATTTTTTAGATTGGTTTATTATATGTGAATGTAAAAAGACATATCTTAATGTAAACTGATGTAAAAAATCTCTTTTTACGCTGAATTTATAACAACGGGCATAAAAATAATATATTTTATTTACACAAATATTATTGTGTACATTTTATGATAGTTTTTTTAATTATCAATCTAAAAGCTAATTCAGTACCATTAAGAGGAACAATAGTAGAAGGCCCATAATAATTACAACAATCCGTGAAATATGCACTATGCCAAAATTGTCAATAGACAGCGTTTTTTTTGCTAATAGATAACGTTTTTTAAGCACTATCTATTGGAGCGGTATCTATTAATAGATAGCGTTTGTAAAAAAGCGCTATCTAATGACATCTTATAGACAACGTTTGGCTCAACAAGCGCTATCTATGTATTATTGAAAAGATAGCACTTCCTAAAGACAGTGTTGTCTATCGATGTACTTATAGATAGCACTTGGAAAAATAAACGTAGTCTATATTTTTTATTTATTTTTCATCATTTTTTTTCAAACAAGCAATGAGTATTGGTTTGATTTTTTTTTATAATTTATTTAATTTTTTGTTCATTCTGTTTATTTTAGTATTATCATTTACGGAAAACATTTATGATAACTATAACAATCAATA
>Ga0214545_1001435_pt1 | contig 44464 bp, 26 predicted proteins | sample CNSS4metaG_FD_160064 | JGI IMG/M metagenome (GOLD analysis project Ga0214545, IMG submission 160064) | Root nodule microbial communities from cowpea collected in UCLA plant growth center, Los Angeles, California, USA - CNSS4 | ecosystem: Host-associated > Plants > Roots > Nodule | place: USA... | reverse complement strand
CAGAAAGGATATAAAATCAAATAGTAAATACAAAATATTACATCATAAAGAGTAATGAATAATATGATTATCAATCATATGAGTAATTGTATAAATCAATGGACGACCATTAATTCATAACAAAAAGCGATTTTTATTATTTTAATATTGAATATTAAAAAATATAAATATTTAAATATTTAATACATTTTTTAATAAAGTTTAATTAAAAACATCTAAGTTTATGAAATATTTAAAATTTAATTGAGATAATAAATTTTAATCTTTTTTCTGCTAAGACTCTCCTTATTATTATGTACAAAACATAAACTAATTTATGTTAATCCACGTGAACATTAAACATTTTCCTTAAAATTTGCCAGAACATGACGCTCCAACCACAAGACTCTACATTAATTTGATACCAAGATTTATTGTGCCTTTCAAAATATATATATATATATATATATATATATATATATATATATATATATAGGAAAATAATCTTTTGACAAAAATATTTTGACAAAGTTGACAAACTTTCCTTAAATAGAATTAATTTTTTTTTAACTAAAATAAAGTAATAAAATAATATTTTTTTACCTAAATTAGTAGCTTGTAAAAAAGTTTGTAAGAAAAACTTTGTTAACACATCATTCCCCATATATATATATATATATATATGAAAAATTACTTTTTAACAAAATTTTGTTGACAAATTTTTAACATATATACATCACAACTTCTTTTAATTAATAAAATGTTTGGTGTGACTTAGTAAAAAAAGAAAAATATTTAGCATGTGTTCAAAAATAAACTTTATTCAACAATATAATTTTAAAAAAAAAGGAAAATTACTCCTTTTGCTAATTTTATTTTTGAAACGACTGTTTCACTGCTTTCAGATCATCACCTTATTACTCATCCCCAGCATTTTATTAATTTCTCAATTTGTGAAGATTGAGTTTTACTTTGTTTAAACCCTTCTGCTATATATCTATCTATATATCTATATATCTATATATCTATATATCTATCTATATATCTATATATATATATATATATATATATATATATATATATATATATATATATATATATATATATATATATATATATATATATATATATATATATATATATATATATATATATTTAGGTTTGCTGCAGCAACGATCACAGTCTCCAAATGTAAATAAGAGTGCCATAGAAACATTTCAATCTCTCTTTCTAGTTAATGTTGGAGTTACATAATGCATTCTTATGACTATTTATGGCACGTAAAGATCCTGCTGTAATCATAATTGTATTTATTTTTTCATCATGATTTACTTATTTTTATCAGATTCTTTTAATTTAGGATATGTAATAACGCGGGCAAAATGTAAGAGAGACATTCAGAATCTGGTTTACAAGAAAAGTCTTAATTTGGTGGAAACACTAGAAAACAAGCTAGTGTAATGTTTTTGTGGCAATGTATATATATGTAGAGAGAGAGTTTCTCTGGTATTTTATGTACGCAAATCCTTCATCGTATCGTTATGCACTGTGTTCAAGTCACTTACTCATCCACTAAACATTTTAATCTTAATTTAACTTTACAAAATCAATTTATAAGATAAAATTTATATTTTATTTATAAAATTGTGTTATTTTTATTTGATGTGATACTTCAAATTGAACGAATGATATCATTTCATGCAGCCATAGCTTAATCCTTAAAGAGGGAAAATCTGAACTCTTCTTATTGAATTGTACGTTCTAGTGCAGAGGTTGGATTCTGCAAACTGATACCTCTGCCACTTCTATATCTGCATACTGCAATTTTCTTCAAATTGCCTCATTTCCCAGTTATTATAGTTGAATTTGGGGCATCGGAATAGAAGTGAGTACATCAGGCTTTAGGATATGCAAAGAGAATGCCCTGTTTTGTGGTTATTAAAGAGGCTTAAACATGCCACCAAAAAATTAGTTTAGTATGAATAATTAAATATTATTATTAAAAATAATAAAAAATAACGCTCTCTTTATTATTAGAAATAGTTAAAAGAAGTAAAAAAATAATAAAACCAACACAAACGAAAAGGTATACAAAAAGGCTTATAGAAAGAAAGAAAGAAAGAAACAACACAACAATAACAACAGCAAGAGACCATCCTACAACCTCGTTTCTTCTCAGTCAGTTCCTCATGCTTCGCTTACTTTATGTCTATCTCTCTCTCTCTCTTTATCTTCTTTTTCTTTTCGATCACTCAAATCGTGTTTCTCGTCTCGCCATGCTCGTTTTCTTCAAACCCAAACCCTACCCATTCATCTCTCTTCGTTTCTGTGACCCTTTCTGTTCCTCTGAAGCTTCGAGATTTCTCTCACTCTGCCGTTTCTTTCCTTCATCAACTCTTTGCGTTTCATCTTTTCATCGCTGTTCTTGTTGTTTTTCCCATAAATTTACCATCTTTTGCGTACCCACATGCAGGTTTTGTGGTTCTTAATAACTAATTTTGTTTGTGTATGTCATAGGGTACTGCACCTGGTCATTTTATGGAGTTTTTCTTCGTCATCTTACGTGTGCCGTTCCTGTGATCATAGGCATAAACTGAAGTTCCAGAATTTGTGGTTGGATATTAATTCAGAGAGTGTAGTTTTGGGATCCACATGCAAAGTTGCAGTCTTTCCAGATGAGTGATGTCTCAGCACCAAAATCAAAATCAAAACCAAAACCTACCTGTGGTTCCGCAATCTGGAGCTGCTGTTAAACCCTTCTCGATAAGGTACCAATGCCATTGAAAAAGTTATGCGATAATTTATGAACGAGAATTTACCCTTTTTCCTTCGTGTTCTTTCGTAGATTGATCTCTTCAATAGCATTATGTTGATCTTGTAAGGTGTGAAGCACATGTTAATTGTAGACAAGACAACCTAAGATTATGATTAAGTTATCTCTGTCCATATAAACTCCTTGTATTGTATGTCTTTGCCTTTTGCATTCCCATTTGTGAATTTTTTTTTCTACACCTTGAACAAGATTAATGTAATCCCCTTTGTGAATTTATCAAAACTGTGTTTAGATTTTGGAGGTTTCTTTAAGTTTATTTAGTTGTTGAGAAACACCAGAGGAGATAGACAACAAAATCTCATTTTCTTGATCACTGACATAGATTATAAATTATGTTGCAGACAGTATGTTCTTGCTTCTCGTCACAGAAACATCTCTCAAAACTGGCCTTTCGAAGAGAAGCACTTTCAATTGTGTCTTAAAATTGGTGTCAAGTTAGAAGATCTTTTGCCACTGATTGAACCAGGCAAAACTTCACAGGAAAAGCCACTCAAAGATTGCTCCAAAATGCACTCTTCAAATGATGATAACAGCAAAGAAACTGATTCTTGCAATGCTGAAGTGCCGCAAGACATTGATGATCAGTGTAACTTGAAAGTCATCAACCAGTTTAAACGCAGAAGGCGTAAAGGGAAATGTAAGAAACGTTCGATGGTGGATATTTTAGCGGTGGCACGGTACAGTACTTCAGAGGAGATTCATGAGATGAACAAGTTTTGTGATGCTGAAACTGTGATTGAAGAATGTCAACATCATTCCATGGCTGAAGCCGTTGGTGAGGATTCATGCAGAAAAGGTGGAAGTGAAGATCATGTCATCATGTAGTGCAGCTAACGTTATATAGCATCAAAGGTTCATTGGTTCTTAAATTTAAGCTCATAACTGCATAAATACTGCAATGTAATGAGGAATTAATGGAACATAAATACTGCATAACTGTTATTTCTTTTGATATTGCAGAAAAGTCTGAGAAAAATATGTTAGCTTGGTTATGGACTTGCATTTTATATGGTTTTTCTTGGAACAGTTGCGTGTTATGTATGCAACAGTGCTACCAAAAGATTTGCATAGTTTTCATTTCATGACATAAATGTTACATTAATGCATGAGTGAATGCAAAGAAGTATTTAGTGGCTAAATTCAAGATATTGTTGAGAAGATTTAAGCAAGTTGAAAATAAGATCTTGAAATCATGCAATATTGAAGAAGTTCATTTTGAAATTTACTTTTATGAATGTATATATTTAAAAGTGTATCTCATTACTTCTATTTAACTTGAAGATTTTTCTTTTAGATTTTAAATGTTTGACTTGATATGGAAAAAAAAGGCACAATAGATTACAAATTACATGAGTAAGTAAAAATAATTAAACAATGTACTTGAAAATCTTTTTCTTAACACTATTTTTAATTAAGAGATCAAAAGATTAATAATATTACAGAAGTTGAAGATCAAGAGATACAAGGTTTTAACAATTGCATTTGATAATGATTTAACAAGTTGGATACTATTATTACACTTTATTTGTCATAAAGGATCTCTTTCACTCATCTGTAATTATATATGCAATCTAATTTGGGAATTATATTCTTTTGTGGTGATTTCCAACTAAAGTAACCATTGTTTAAAAACATTTTTTCATGTTAATATTAAATATGTGTTGTAAATGCTGATAAAAAAAATGTTTGCTAAATACAGTATAGTCTCTTTTTTAGCATAACACGGACATAGATAAATTTTTTGTTTGATAGAAATTACAATAACATTTATATTAAAGGAGACCATTCTCTTCGGTGTAGGATAAATTCTGGATAAAATTGCAATTACCAGTTCAAACTTCTGTCATTTAATTATCATTTTTCAAAAAATAAAAAAGTAGTATTTTTTAGTTTTTATTATTTTAAATTAATCTTATATTTATGTCGACACTTTTAACTATTTCTAGTTTATAAATTTGGAATGTCTACTTAATGAAAAGAAAAATTATATTGCATTTCTGAATTCTAACCGATTTTAGGCACGAAAATACGTTTTAGTAATTTTGTTTTTCAAACCATGTGATTAATTGTATTTAATATATTTTTTATTAAATACGTTTTAATAGTGTGATTATTTTGAAAATGAATAATGAATTAATTGATTTGAGTATTCATATATGTGGTGAATAAGTTCACCAAATTTATTAAATTTTTATATTTAATTTATCAAACTTTTTAACATTGTATATTCATATATTTAATATAATAGTTTAAGGAAAATGTTCTTTTACACCACTTGTACAAATTCACAACACATTTTTTTAGAAATATTTTAGTTATTAACAAAATTAATTTTTGTATTTGTAAAGAAAGAAAGAAATTAAAGGACAAAATAATAAATATAAAGTGTATAAAAAATTATCGTATGTAAAAATAATACTACCCATCATTTAAAGTATCTCATATATGTCTTATAAAGAACCTTTTAAGGTTTGACTAAACAATATAACAGCATCTATACTGCAGAAGTTATGCATAACTGGGTTATAAAATTAAAAATTGAATTGTACTGTAAGGAGAAGGAAAACGGTGTAATGTGAACAGAAAAATTTAGTAATTAGCGAAACCAGTTATTTAGTAACACTGAAAAAAAATCCATACTATATATTTTTAAAAACCAGTTATTTGAGTCCTCATAAATTTTCAAAATAAACGTTATTAATTCATCTTCAAATTAACTTTAGGTATAAAAAAATAGTTATTATTTGAGATTCTGAGAAGATTGAAAGATTCACAAATATATAAAACAGATAAACACATTGCTGAACATGACACAACACAACTAAGACTCTGCATTAATTTGAGAACCAGAAAGGATTTATCCATTAACGACAGCCATTGTTTTTTTTCATCTATTGTGTCTATTGTGCATCTGAAAAACATATCTCTCTCTCTCTCTCTCTATATATATATATATATATATATATATATATATATATATATATATATATATATATATATATATATATATAAAGGATAAAAACCTCTTCACTCACAAGATTATCGTATGCACAGTGTTTTCCATCTGATATTTAACTTATTCATACATCAACTTCAACATTTTCTAATTTTCTAAGTTCAACATTTTCTAATTTATAACTTTGACATCGATCACACAGTGAAACATATCATAATTTTTTCAGAATAAAAGCATCCATTAAATTTGGTAAATCTTACCGTTTTCTCAGTCCATCGCTTCACTTTTATATATCAGAAATTTGTCCAGTGTTGCATAATCTTTAACCACTTCAATTGATTGCATAATGTTGAAAACTTATTTACCACTAAACTAGACTAGATCCAAATCTTGATGCAACAACTACAGAAAGTTCTGCTAAAATTTGCTCTAGCCGGCTATGTTTTTATGATGTCAGAATATTGTCATTGATCTCAAACCAGTAAAACATAGGAAAATCCAAATGATAACATATGTCTGTTTTATGGTTCAGCAACTAAATGCTGTAGTACTTAAGCTTTTAAACTCCAAATATGAACGTAAAATCATCATAGGATATAGGATAGGATGTCATATATATATATCACATGTAGCCATCACTTTGAACGTTTACCTTAAAAGAGGGAAAGTCTAAACTATTGTACTTTCTCCTGCAGAGGTTGGATTTTGCAAACAGATACCTCTGCCACTTCTTCTACATCTTCCATATGCATTGCCTTGGAATTTGCTTTTTTCCCTGGAATATTACATATTAAATAAATTAATATATATAACAAAATCACAAAAAACAGTTATGTAAAGAGAGACTGTGCAATTAGTTTGAACAACATATATGATACATAGCCATTTATGATTAAATTCATTTTCTGTAAATTGGCACATTGCCAAATTTTCATAGTTGAATTTGTGGCATAAGAATAGAAGTGATTAGTGCAGATAAGTCGAGTTTAAGAGAATGCCCTGTTTTGTGGTGTTATTTAAAGAGGGTTACACTGCCACTAAAAATTTAGTGTAGTGTGAATAGCAGCTGAAGCAAAAATAAAAATAAAAAAAATACTAAAAAAAAAAGAAAAACAGCTTTCTTTTTATTACCCTATTAGAAATAGTTTAAAAAAGGTTAATAACAAAACCAACGAGAACTAAAGGTAGACAAAAAAAAGGCTTGTAGGGAGAAACAAACAAACAACACAACAACAATAGCGAGACAACCTCGTTTCTTCAACCTCGTTTCTTCTCAGTCAGTTCCTCATGCTTCGCTTACTTTATATCTCTCTCTTTAACTTTTCGGTCACTCAAATCGTGTTTCTCGTCTCGCCATGCTCGTTTTCTTGAAACTTAAACCCTACCCTTTTATCTATCGCCATTTGTGTGACCCTTTCTTTTCATTTGAAGCTTCAAGGTTTACCTCACTCTGCCGTTCGTTTTCTTCTACAACTCTCTCTGGGTTTCATCTTTTCATCTCTTTTCTTGTTATTCTGTCCATAAATTGACCATCTTTTGCGTACCCACATGCAGATTTTGTGGGTGCCAATATCTAATTTTATTTTGTATGTGTCATAGGGTATTGCACATGGTCATTTTATGCAGTTTTTTCTTCTGCATTCTTATCTATAGAATTCCTGTGGTAATAGGCCAAAGCTGGGTTAGATATTAATTAAGAAAGTTTAGTTTGGGATCCACATGCAAAGTTGCAATCTTCCGAGTGAGTGATGATGTCTCAGCACCAAAACCTACCATTGGTTCCGAAATCTGAAGAAGCTGGTGTGAAGCCCTTCGCAATAAGGTACCAGTGTAATTGAAGAAGTTACCTATGCATTTCAATTTATGAATCAGATTATACTTTTTTCCTTCAATATATACTATGTCATCCATTATTGCATGTTCTAATTTTAGGTTGAACTCTTCGATTGCATTAGGTTGAGTTGTGAAGTGTGAACCATATATATATATATGTTGATTGTAGATTATTTATCATCTTTCTGATGCAAGAACACAAGTTAAGATTTTGATTATTATTCTCTGTACATAAACTCCTTTTCTTTTTTTATTGCATTTCCCTTTGTGAATTGTATCAAAAATGTGTCTAGATTTTGGAGATTTCTTTAAGTTTAGTTTGTTGATAGAGGAAAAAAACAACAAAAAGTTATTTTCTTGATCACTGATACATTATTACAAATTGTGTTACAGACAGTATGTTCTTGCCTGTCGTCACAGAAATATCTCTCTAAACTGGCCTTACGAAGAGAAGCACTTGCAATTGTGTCTTAAAAGTGGTCTCAGGGAGAAAGAGTTGTTGCCACCACTTGAACCAGACAAAGCTTCACATGATGAACCAGTCAAAGGTTTCTCCAAAATGCATTCTCCAAATGGTAACAAAAACAAAGAAACTGATTCTTGCAATGCTGAAGTGCCACAAAAATGTAACTACAAAGTCAGCAACCACCCTTCACCACATGAAGAGGGAAATTACTCAAATTATCACAATGATTCTGCAAAATTTTCTCAGCCAGAAGAGACACGTACGCTCTCAGATTCTACTAATTTTCATGATAAGAGTCCACTGTTGCCGCCATCAAAAACAGTGAAATGTAAACGCAGAAGGCGAAAAGGGAAATGCAAGAAGCGTTTGATGGTGGATATTTTAGCCATGGCACAGCACAGTAGTTTAGAGGAGATTGATGCGATGAACAAGTTTTTTTATGCTGAAACTGTGGTTGAAGGATTTCAACAAACGGTGCCTTGTAAAAGTATTTCCAGGGCTGAGGCAGTGAGTGAGGATTCATGCAGAAAAGGTGGAAGTGAAGATGATGGTGATGTGACACCAAAGGGGCTATTTGTTCTTAAGTTTAAGCTCAATGGATGTCATGTTATTGGGAATTGAGCATGATATAATGGATTCTGTTCAATTTTATTCTATAAAATTATTATTGTTCACTGCAGAATTTTCCTCTGACATTGTCAGGTTAAACCATGAAAGATGCAGTACTATTCCTTATGCTTGTTTTAGGAGAGAAATTCTTACATTGCTAATCCACTCCATATTCATTATAAAGTAATCGTTTTATATCAGCGCGATTTTAAGTTTATTCTGCAGAAATTTACTGACAAATATCTTATAATCTGGTCACAGTTACATTACAGACTTACAACACAATCACTTCAAAAACTTTGATATCATAATCTTTACTTACAAGAATTTGAACAGTAACAAAATCATTGCATGCATCACAAAATCTTTGACTTGGATCCATGGTGAGAGTCTCATTCAAATCACAAAAATGCTTTCGTGCCAGATAATATATATAATGTTGTGATCTAAACATTAAATAACTTACAGAAAAAATTCCTCAAGACGAATATAAAAATCTAAAAATATTAGCAATACATAAAAAATTAGCTTGAAGGAGACATAAATTCATAATGAAGACCCTTTTTTATGTTTATGGCCAAGACTTTATTTACTTTGTTGAATTTCACAAATGGTGACTACTTCTTTTTGCTTCTTGAGCATTCATCAGAAACCAATTCACTTACCACATTAACATCAAAACCAAACATGCTAAGAAAGTGTCTATCTTAATTTTCTGGATATATATATATAGTGCTGTTCGACCTTCCTTCAAGAACCATCTGAAAAAAAATTTATAACTTTTGTGAAGACATAGTTGAACCAAAACCTCAAGTTATTGAACACCTTAAAACCACCAAGAACGAAAAATTTCACCCTATATAGCTTCCACCAACTTTGAGTTTCTCTCCAAGAAACTCACAAAGAACCAACTACACCTTTCAAGAACTATTAGTTAAGATAACCTTAAACTTTGTCTTTGTCTATTCCAAACCTAGCCAAGACCATGAACATTCGTAAACCACCAAGAAACCAAACTAAAATATTTGAAGTTTAATTTATCTCGATCTTACCTTTGCTTTGAAACCTTCAAGAAATAGGTGATGATGTGTGATCTCTGTTTCAGGGTACACTTCTTTTGTGGGTTCCTTTTCTTCCATTAAAAATGTGTGTCCTTATCAAAGTGATCCTTCTGGATCTCAGTTTCTATAAATAGTTATTTTGAAGAAACTCTCAATGATTTTTAAAGTGAGTCCTAATCAAACTACTATGAATTTTACTATCTTCCATGCCCTTGAATTTGTCGGAAAATCGGTCAAAAAGACAACTAGTTCTTCTATTCTGGAAAAAAAAAAATTCTAATAATAACCCAATCTCCAGTTATAATTGAGATATATTCTATCAGTTTGTCCTTCATGTAACAAATGTGTTTTAATCTTAGAATTGATGTGCTATTTATTATGATCCATATTTAAAAATATTATTATATTTTAATTGATCATTAATTTTTATAATGATCAATAACACAAGAAATTTTGGTTGGCTATTCCAATCTTTGGATAATCAGTGTTTGATTTAACTTCTTTATTATTTTCTCTTCTCTGTAAAAGTATAAGTAAATGATCTTTTCATATTTCTTTTCAAATCACTGACTTTTACAATATTTCGATATTTTATTATTTTTATTGAAATGATTTTCTCCTTTTCACAGTTTCTAATGTTAATTAATATATTTATAGCAAAGTCTCTTTAGTAGGATTTTATAGAATTTGACTTCTTTTTTTCTTTTTGTTAAATAAAAAATAATTAAGTGGCTGCCTTTGTTATATTTGACACGACTTTTCTTAAAACAGCTGCTTTTACTTGACGTATAATTTTATATTAATCAAATTTTATTTAATGCCTCATTAATTATATATATATATATATATATATTCATTTTATTATATGTTATAATGGCTTAATTTCAACCATTATTTACATAAAATATTATGAATATAAAAAACTCTAACTTCTAAAGATTGAATTAATAATTTTTTTCATGTAAATCTACATTAAAGGTCCGAAAACGTTATAAAAATGTAACTTTATATAATTATTTAATAAAATATTATATATTTATACATTTATTATTTTTTTAACTTTTATAAATATTACCATAAAAGAAAATTAAATTGATTGGAATTATAAAAGAGAATTTATAATCATTAAATTTATCTTATTAGTCTAACTTTTGAATATTTTTTAGAGAAAAAAAAAACATTGAATATTTTTTGTAGTAACTAACTATCATAAAGTCTAATAAATTTTAAAGTTTATAAATGAATATAGATTTTAACTATTATTTTATGAGCTATTTGATCTATTTTATTTCAACACTTAATTTAATTGTCGATTGAATAAAATTATATATATATATATATATATATATATATATATATATATATATATATATATATATATAATTACCATGATGAATTACCTTTTTAAAGACACTTTTAACATTTTTTTTCTCAATTGATGATCTTACTACTTGGCTTAACATGAAAACAGTGCCTTAATATTTGTTTTAAGAAAAAAAATGCTTTGATATCAGGAGACATTGAATTTGAGATGTCAATATGGTATATCATACAAAATAATAAATATCAAACCCTATGAATTCACACAGTGATTATGTGTAAGAACATATACGTAAAGTAGCTTGTAAACAATAAATATTAGTTATATTTTTCTTAAAAAGTTTTTGCTTCCACTCTGAGATTCATGGCTCCGAAAATTACATTTTCATTTTATTGAGAGTAATTTAATTCAGCTGTTGAGATTTAAAGGGTGTTATCTCATAGGTAATGTTCAACCTTTTCAAATTTTCGTTTTTCCTTACATTATTAATTTGTCAAAATTCAAATATTACTTATGATGATGTGGTTTAGTTTGGCGGTATTCAAATATTATATATTAGAAAAACACTTGTCTTTTTATGGTAGATAATTAATTTAGTTTTAAAAGATAATTAATTTTAAATAAAAAATAATTATTTTAGTTTAAAAAATAATTAAATTCAAATTAAAAATAATTTAAAAAATAAAACTAGTAAGATAATTGTTTTAATTAAAAAAACAGTTATTTAAAAAATGAAAATAAAAGTAAAATTGTAAACATGAAAAAATTATGTACATAATTTTTATTAAAATTAATATGAACTGTGTTTTGAAATGATAATTAACTCAGTTCAGGCTGTTCAAATATATATTCTGCAAGTGTTCGTCTATGCTGAACCATGGTTTTCTCAGGTTTTGGAAATAAAATAAAAAATATTATCATCATATTAAATAATTAATAATTTAATACAATAAACTTATTGAATTTAGCAATCATGTATAATATTTTTATGATTTTAAAATTTACTTTAAAATATATTTTAGAGTAATTTTAAAACTGTCCTGTATATTTTAAAATAAATTTGATTTAAATTAAAAAAATTTAATATACATTTTTTTTTCTATTAAGGGTTGTAATATTATTTGTTTTGATCACAAAAAATTAAATTCACATTTGTTCTTTACACATTTTTCCCTTAATCTTGTTAAGGTCAAAATTATGATTCTTTAAATATAATAATTGACGATAAGAAAGTTATTCATATATCTTTTGACATTAAACAATGCTTCTATGAATATTAGCGAAAATACAGAAACTACTGTACTTTATCATATTTTTTAATTTTCATAAAAATTTGAATTTATGTCAAAAATATATATAAATTTTTAAAAATATATAATTAATTTTAAAAATAATTATTAAATATAAAATTAAAAAAAATGTATATAAAAGATATTTTTAAAATAACTGTTAAAAACAAAAAAAAAATTAAAATAACAGTTAAAAATAAATTATTTATAAAATAATAAATTATTAAAATAAAAATTAAAGGTAAAACTAGAATGATTCAATATGAGAGTATCTCTTTATATTATAGATATTCTTGAACTAAGGAAACAACCCAAATGTCATTGTTTGGTTTGAGACCTGATAACAAGGACATAAGAAAGTAGAAGCAAGTTTTATCCACCCAATCGCAAAGAATAACATCGAAATAAAAAACAAAAAATCGATTGTATATACACTGTTCAGGAAGCAAATTCTCATTTATTTCAGATCACAGATGCGTCTGCAATTTTCATGGTGTGACACATAAAACAAGGTTATTGGCTTAAACACCAATAAGAATACACCGTTTCAATAAATTTATCGAATCAACCAAACAAAACTTGGCCCAGAAAATGTTAAAGCCATACAACAGATAGTTATCAATATGAAGGAGCAGGCAGAAAGGGAAATGGAGCAACAGAGGCATATGCTACAGGAGGACGTGCTTGACGCTTCTTGGCCTTTATATTCTGATTATCATCATTATCATCCAACTCCAAGGCTTCCCCAGAAGATGCAGATTTCACAAAACCCTTTGCATTGTCTTCTAAGAGTTGTTCGCTATCGGAGCGACGGTGAATCAGAAGCCCAGTCATAAACACAGGGAGATAAAGGAGACTGGCGTGGAACATTCTCCTTGCTTTTTCTCTGGTACGGTCTCTATAGAATGAAAATGCTGCGGCGCTTATTGCAAGTGTAAGTACCGTCGACTCCAGACAAAACCATTCAGAAGTCACGCCCCCTGTTCAAGGTGCAGAAACATGAGCACCAAGGTTCTCCGTGTGACCAAAAATTTCATATTAAAGGAGAAGTGAAAACATTTTACCATTTCAATTGTCTTTTTAACTAAAATCTACCATAAATTATCATTGTATATCCTCATTGTAATAGATTCTTGAGGACAAACTTCCAACATACAAGTTTAGATTTACTGTAGTTCTAACAGTAATGTCCTCAAGCACAAATCATAGGAATAAGGTTTTCAGCTTTTTGGCCAAGTCAGTGACACAGGCATCAAAAGTTATTTAACAGAACGAAGACACTGAATATATTGTCAGTTATTTCTGTCTGACCCCATGTCCACATACGAAAAGGCTTAAAATTCTTATAGATTGAAAGCTATATATTCTTGATTGGCTTAAAATTATACTTTTTATTTTTTATTTTGTACAATACAAAATATTGAATAATACATATAACTTTGTAAACTACAAAGGCCAGAACTTTATTTAAAGATTTCTTGAGAAGTTTTTTACTACAAATTAGATTTACAAGGTATCTTCCAATCAAAGCATTCAATCATTGCCAAAATTAAGATTAAAAATCTCCAAAAGAAAATAAAAAAAATCAATCAAGTGTTTCCAGGAAAAGGAAGAAACATTTCACTCACAATCATAAGCCAAGAATCCCAAAGGGATTAGATATATAGAGTTCCTTAAGGCCACCAATGCTGTTCTCCGCCCAGATGCATCGGCAAGAGAATACATCTTAAACCTAAACTTGCAACACAAAAGGCACACATGCCAATAAGTAAAGAATATTGTACATAGTTTAGAAATAAGTAATATGAGAAATATATTAAGAATATGGTTATTCACCACCACATGCAGCAATCAAGATCCATATTTAATGAGCACCAAAAGAAGTAATTTGTATGCTAAATGCTAATATAAATTTAGTAAAATCAACTTGTGATTCCCCCTATACTTTTTAAAAACTGTCTTGGTCCGTGTACTTGAATTTGTAATTGGGTCCCCATAACTTCAGAAAAAAAAAGTTGTTGTCTTGAATCAGATTTGGTATCAGAGTCATCCATTACATTTACATCAACAAGAACTTTAGCTAGATATTAACTAGATAAATAATACGAACACCTGCCACTTTAATAAATATTTTATAGGGGAACACCAAAATAGTTGTATGAATCAAAATTCCACTATAAACAAATGAAGATACAAGAGCATACCCTCCAGCAGCATAGTCACTGCGACACATATAGGCTAGGGCCATAAAATGTGGTAACTGCCAAAAATACAAAGCAGCTGGAAGAATCATTGCATTTAATGAAATGTCATTAGAAGCAGCAGCCCATCTGAAAATCAACATCAAAGAGGTGAGTGATGGAGGACAGAAAATACACCTGTACATGCCTATGCACACGGAAGTGAGATAACGCTAATAAAGAAACAATAATAGACTAATTCCACTTCCAAAAATTTGAAACTCATTTTCTAGTAGTTAGGTATTGAATTACAACATATCACTCATTAACACCATTTGACTAGCAATTTTCTATTCCTTCTAGCAAATAAGTAGAGAGACAGCAAACAACAGGGGGTTAAGCTTTATAATTAATCTGCCAATTAAACTAGCAGTACTTTAACCAATGAAAATCAATAAATTGGTCAGATAAAATTCTTCTTAGGCAATGCAAATTCAACGCACACAAAATAGGAGCATGTAATTTAGTCTTGGCATATCAGTCTTGTGCGGAACAACTTAACTTCAAATGGATTTATTTTGCACGAAGTAAAAAAATTAATGGTAACATATATTCCTCCAGCATTCTGAAGTTCATAATACACAGGAAGGTAAATAAACAGTGCATAATTTACCCCAAAAGTGGTGGAATAGCTCCAACAACAGCTCCCACCCATGTATTTACATGATGAATCTGCTTCAAGGGAGTATATACAAATGCGTACAGGACCAGGTTGGAAGCAGCGAGCCCAGCAGCTAGCATATTAGTCTGGAATAACCTTGTCATAAAGCTTCAATGTAAGTCCCCCCACTCAAAGCATATCAAACATTTGATAAGAAATCCATTCATAGTTTTACAAGTTACACAAGAAAAGCATACAATCAACAATGTAAGCAAAATTTGTTTCAAAACCTGTGTTGCTAGCAGAGCTGTACCCGCTAATCCAACAGAGGACGCCCAGCCAATTGCATGAGGCTTTGTGATTCGTCCTGAGGGTAGTGGCCTTCGACTTGTTCTCTTCATTTTAGCATCATTATTGATCTCAAACACCTAACAAAAAGACACAACTATATAATGTGTAGACAAAAAATCTAAGAGACTGTAGAATATTCTCCTACACTCTTAAAACAGAAGTACGAAACAAAACGGAAAACAAATTCATCACAGTAGACAATTTAGATTAGGATAATTTCTTCCAGGAACCAACCTGATTCAAAGAGTTAGCAGATGCAGCAACCATCATGGTACCCAAGCAAGTCCAAGAGAGTGCTGAAAAATCAACAGCACTACCACTCCCCAAGACAAATCCAGTCCCAGATGTTGCAACCACAAGCATGCTGGAATTGAGTTAAAAATGATCAGTTAGATGACTTGTGATACATGGAAGGAATCTTGTTATTGGATAACTTGCAACTGCTATGATCCAATCTTCTAGATTAAGCCAATGAATAATAATGACTTGATAAGTTCAATGTATAGTGTGTACTTAAAATTTAATGTTGAATCTTCAAGTCATTACATGAGCCAAGTGAGAGAATGATAGACTATTTTAATCTAATATTAGCTCATGTAATTTATAGAATAACTTTAATGTGAGTTTCTAATGTGATGATTATTAGATCATTAGATTATAAATGTATTAAAGTTATGGGAATTATTTTAGAGTTCTTAAAATCAATCTCCTCTCTTCTCACTTCATTAAGGGTATTATGGTACTTTAATAAATATTTTGAAAGCTGCCTAGAAGTTACATTCTGGTTCTTCTGTGAATGAAATGTTACCTTCCTTGACAAAGCAAGGCAAGAACTTTGACGAAAGAAAACATCAAGAAAGCCATTAAAGGAACTAAGAGAAGGGAAAATATCCATCAAGAGATCTTTTACAATGGATCCAAGTCACTTCTTGAACGATATAATTTTGTGAGAATCATAGTTCCTAAAGTTCTTATGAAATAGAGTAGTTTCTTGAATTGAATTGGAATGTATGAAACTACAACTTTACATTGTATCATGTAAAGTTGTAGTTTCATACATTCCAATTCAATTCAAGAAACTATTCTATTTCATATGGACTTTGGCATCTATGATTATCTCAAAATCATATCGTCAAGAGGGTTCAAAAACTTACCTAGATCCATTGTAAAAGATCACTTGATGGATATTTTTCCTTCTCTTACTTCCTTATATGACTTTCTCGACGATATAAAATGTGCCCACAATGTTTTCTTTTGTCAAAGTACTTGCCTCCTTTCTCATTCATAGAAGAACTGTTAGGTAACCTCGAGATAGCTTTTGAAATATTTATTAAAGTACCATAATACCCTCAATGAAGTGAGATGAAAGGGGATTGATTTTAATAACTCTAAGATAATTCCCATAACTTCAATACATTTATAATCTAATAATCATCACACTGAAAGCCTTCACATTAAAGTTATTCTATAAATTACATATGCCAATATTAGATTAAAATAATCTAACAGTTGAAACTTGATGGCTATCCGGCACTGACCGCTTTGACAGAAACATTCTAACACAGCTAATGTCTATGATATAAAACGTTAATAAATACATACATACTAACATATTAGCAATTCTATCGAGTGAGAATGAAACTCAAATAAAATGAAATGATTAAAATAACTCTTAATTGAAAATCAACATCTATATATTTTTTTTACATTCAAACATTTCCCTTGATAATTAACCTTACAACAAAATTGGGAAATTATTTTAAAAATTTACTAAAAATCATAACAATAGGATGGAACTATTAGATTTAGATCATTAATTGAACGTCAAGTGTTGTGAACCATCCATAGTACTAAATCCAAGCATGATTGTTATAGAGTTCTCCTAGGCACTTAATCCCAGGATAGTTATGTTTGGTTCGTGAGACTGGTTTTTCATGAGAATCCAGCTTTTAAGGAATATGTTTCCCACTTACATAACACTATTTGACTTAAGATCTCCAACACCCCTCCCATGTTGGAACTAGGCGTCTTGAGCGTAAAGTTTTACAAGATTGGTCATCTATAGGTCTAAGATAGTTCAACAAACCAAGAAAGTGTTAGGATATCTTAGAATTTAGATTTGAATGTAATAACGCAACCCTGCAAAAACCCTAGTAAAGTGAGGATTTCCCCACTTCAATACACTATTTTGGCCACATCAAGGGTGGACGTGGAATCTCCAATACAGGGAACGAGGCTAATTCTTGTCCTCTACAAACAAAAAAATTCCAGTACACAAAATCTTCTTCTAACATTCTTGGAGATTGAGATTTGTTATTCTATATCCTAAATCCAAATAGTAATTTATTTGCACAGATTCATACAATTAAAAGCTAAATAAATAAATAACGGGTGAGAATGCAAAGAAAGCATGAAGAGGGGTGAAGTGGTGAAAAAGAAACCTGAGACGAGCCTTGGAGAGCTCCCAATAGCACCTTCCATAGTGGCGGGTCAACGACACAAAATCGGTGGTAGCTTTGGAAGAGAAATCAAGTGCAGTTGCAGATGAAGTGATTAGATGGGGATTCGAAGAGGAAGATAAAGATGAAGAGGAACGCGCATAATTAAGGTTGTGAGAATAAGAAGATTTGAGGAATTGGGAACAGAAGGAGGTTATAGAACTCCTCCTCAACATCATTGGTTGCACCAATTGAAACCAGAACACCAAGAACACTCTCACACGTTGATAGCACACGCTTTTTTTTTTCTAGCTTTAATAATTGGGCTCACACGGAAGTACCACAAATCTCCGATTTGGGCTTCATCATCATAATGGGCCCATTGGCTTAATTAAGTCTTTACAGGCCATTTCTTCCTGCAGCTCAATAGTTTCAATTAAAACTTGTCAAAAAAAAAATATATATATATATATATATATATATTTTATGATAAAAATATATATATATATATATATATATAATATGATCTTATTTATAAAATAAAAAATTCTAAAGATAATTATCCATTTTTATAATTTTTTTTTTAATTATTCTTAAGATACTCATGAAGACTCCCTTACAATTTTGTTTATAACTTACAATGGTTAAATTTATATTTAAAAACAAAAAATGTAATGTTTCAAATACTATCCACCACGTACAATTAATTTATAACTACATATATATTAATAGTATAAAACTAAAGTTATATAAACATTAAATTTTAATTCAATAAAGTAAAATAAAAACCTGACTAAAAATAATAATAAATATAATAAAAAGTCTTCATCCGACTTAAAATAAATCAGTTGCATCTTTTCTTTCACACGATAAAGTGATTAATTATTATTTTTCCGTTATCTTTGAAAAGTATATTTGCCACTCATACGTGGTGAAGATGTGTGGTTCTCTATCTCACAAAGTCTTAACCCCTTATCTAAATATCTAAACAAAGAGGATAAACACACACTGTTTTTGGTTTGTTTCTTCTTTTAGATAGAAAACACCAAATTTTCTAATTCCTTCAACATAGCTATCATTGATTAAATGTGTAAAATCGAAATTTTGAATCAATAACACTTAAATTGATTAACTCAAAACTCGGGTGTGTAAGAACTTTTAAGTTTAGCTGTTAGACTAATTAATTTCCTATTTTATACAATATTACTAAGTGGCCAAATGATAAAATCTTTATATTTTTTGTGTGAATTTAATGTGTCTTGAAAATTAAATAAATTTTAAAACTAAAAAATAACACTATACAAATTTTTAAATTTAATTTAATTTACAAAATTAATTAATAAAATAAGATTTATATCATTTTATATACTATAAATTAACATGAGATTATACAAAACACTTTTATGTTTGTGAAATGGTTAAAAGTTTCATGTTGGCTAAAAATAAATCAATTTTATAATATATAAGTAAATATAAATCTCACTTCTTAAAATAGTTATGAGTTAGAGCCTGCTTCACTTGAAATTTCCAAAAATAATATTTAAATTTAGAAAATAAATTTAGATGCATGTACGTAGACATTAGGAAAGGATAAAAATATTTAGGGGAAGAATAAGATGAGAATATACTGTTAAAAAGTTATGAGAGGTGGAATAAAGTATAATATGATAGTATAAATTATTATCCTCCAAATTATGAAGGAAATATGAGAGGCAGAGAAGTGGGAAGAAGATAGCCAGAAGCATAGGCTAAGATTGGCCATAACATGTGGACCGCAAGAACAAGGACTCTATAGATCATCAACTACCCTTTTCCTCTCTCAATCTCACCAACACACCATAATACTTTCTTCTTCTTCTTCTTCTTTTTCATCACTTCTTCTACTACTACACTCACAGCCACTCACCTAAGTGGCTGATTTTGACTTTGATCTTGGTTCCATTTTTGAACCTCTTAAGCTTAACTTAATAAGCTATGGCATCCTCATCCTCTCTGCATCTGTCTCAGGCCCTTTTGGCCCGTGCCGTGTACCTTCATGGCTCTTCTTCTGATCGTGTTTCACTCTCTTTCCCATCATTCTCTGGCCTCAAGTCTCATCCTCCATGCAAAGCAGCCACCTTCTCTGCAGGTTCACGTAGAAGGGGTGCTTCCACCAGTGTTGTTCGAGCCGCTGCTGTTGAGACACTGGACCAGACCACCGAGGTTTCTCTGGTCGAGAAATCCATCAACACCATTCGGTTTCTGGCCATTGATGCGGTTGAAAAGGCCAACTCTGGCCACCCTGGTCTCCCCATGGGGTGTGCTCCAATGGGCCACATTCTCTACGATGAAGTCATGAGGTACAATCCTAAGAACCCCACTTGGTTCAACCGTGACCGCTTCATTTTGTCTGCTGGACATGGCTGCATGCTCCAATATGCTCTCCTTCATCTTGCAGGCTATGAGAGTGTTCAGGTTGGTTCATTGCTTCTCATTTCTTCACTAGTGGTTTTAGTCCTTTTACTAATTTGATTCCGTGACTGAGATCTTTGATCCTCGTGCAATCTGCATTTGTACAATGTATTGCTTGCTGCACTCTGCCCTTACAATTTAATTCAGATGAATGATCACATTTTATCATATATGCTAAGTTTGTGAACTTTTATGTTATCTGTATCTAAACATAATTACGTTTGATAAGTTGTGAGGTGGTGTATGTATCTTAATATTCCTGAGAATAAATGACTTTTGATGGAAACGTAATTTTAAAGCTTTTGAATTTATGTGATCTTCAATGGCTGAATTTATTGTTTTTGTGTTACATAATATAGGAAGAAGACCTGAAGGATTTCCGACAATGGGAAAGCAGGACTCCCGGACATCCTGAGAACTTTGAGACACTTGGAGTTGAAGTGACCACTGGTTAGATGTTTCTTTAGTTTATGTTATCATAATGAGCCTTTTTTGCTGAGTTCTGTTGCTTATCCTCGTACTTTGTTTAGGTCCTCTGGGTCAGGGAATTGCCAATGCTGTTGGATTAGCACTGGCTGAGAAACACTTGGCAGCAAGATTTAACAAGCCTGACAATGAGATTGTTGACCATTACACGTGAGAAAACTACATCTTGTTCAGTGATTTATGCACTTTGCAATGCCTGTTGTGTTGCCAATGAGATTAGTTTTCGCTTTATTGACTCTTGCAGATATGTTATATTGGGTGATGGTTGTCAAATGGAGGGAATTTCGAACGAAGCATGTTCACTTGCTGGTCACTGGGGTCTGGGGAAGCTTATTGCACTCTATGATGACAACCACATTTCCATTGATGGTGACACTGAGATTGCATTCACTGAGAATGTTGATCAACGTTTTGAAGCACTTGGATGGCATGTGATTTGGGTGAAGAATGGAAACACTGGGTATGATGAAATTCGTGCAGCCATCAAGGAAGCAAAGGCTGTCAAAGACAAACCAACTTTGATTAAGGTTAGTAACAACTTACACGACATGATTGAAGCAAAAATAAGCATTTTGATTTGATATAATTTTCTTTGGAGTGTTTTATCAGTTTTCTTTTCATCTGTGATTACTGTTTCACAGGTAACCACTACCATTGGATTTGGTTCTCCAAACAAAGCTAACTCTTACAGTGTTCACGGAAGTGCATTAGGTGCTAAAGAAGTGGATGCTACAAGGAAGAATCTTGGATGGCCATACGAACCTTTCCATGTGCCAGAAGACGTTAAAAAGTGTGAACGTTACCGTTAGAGATGTGTTGTTTCCAATTACTATGATGAGATTTCAGATCTAGAATGTAACTTTCTCTACTCTTTTTTTCTTAGGCATTGGAGTCGCCATGCCGCTGAAGGTTCCAAACTTGAAGCTGAGTGGAATGCCAAGTTTGCTGAATATGAGAAGAAATACAGTGCTGAAGCTGCAGATCTGAAGGCTATCTTTACCGGTGAATTGCCAGCTGGTTGGGAGAAAGCACTTCCTGTGAGTAAACAAACAAACTTCTAGGTTTCTCCTAATATTTTTACTGTGGTATACATCATTAGTATTGCGGGTTGCACAATTGTCCTATAATGAAAGTCAGGTGTGTCAAGTCATGATAGGTTAAATGGACCAAGTCACAATGCTAGAGAGATTCCTAGTGGAACAATTGATGAGAAAGAAATTGTTGTAAATGATATTAATTGTTCCGTGACGGAGGCCAAATGGACCAAGTTACAATCGTGGCTTCATGAGTGCATAGCCTTCAAATAAAACTTGACTTCTATCAAATGTTTGTGATTACTGACAACAACCCTTCTGATTTGATTTCAACTTGCAGACATACACTCCAGAAAGCCCTGCTGATGCTACAAGAAATCTGTCTCAGCAGAATCTAAATGCTCTTGTTAAGGTTCTTCCTGGTCTGATTGGTGGAAGTGCGGATCTGGCCTCTTCCAACATGACCCTGTTGAAATCGTATGGAGATTTCCAAAAGGGTACTCCTGAAGAGCGAAATGTCAGATTCGGTGTTAGAGAACACGGAATGGGAGCAATCTGCAATGGCATTGCTCTTCACAGCCCTGGATTCATTCCATACTGTGCAACTTTCTTTGTGTTCACAGACTACATGAGAGCAGCCATAAGGATTTCTGCACTGAGTGAAGCTGGAGTGATTTACGTGATGACTCATGATTCCATTGGACTGGGAGAGGATGGACCAACTCATCAGCCAATAGAGCACTTGGCAAGTTTCAGAGCAATGCCAAATATTTTGATGCTTCGACCAGCTGATGGTAATGAAACTGCAGGATCATACAAAGTTGCTGTGGTTAACAGGAAGAGACCCTCGATTCTTGCACTTTCAAGGCAAAAGTTGGCTCAACTTCCGGGAACTTCCATCGAGGGAGTTGAAAAGGGTGGCTACACCATTTCAGACAACTCATCAGGTAACAAACCTGATGTGATCTTGATTGGAACTGGTTCTGAGTTGGAAATTGCTGCTGCTGCTGCTGAGGATCTAAGGAAGGAAGGAAAAGCTGTGAGAGTTGTTTCTTTTGTTAGCTGGGAACTTTTTGATGAGCAATCAGAGGAATACAAGGAGAGTGTTCTTCCTGCTTCTGTAACAGCTAGAGTTAGCATTGAAGCAGGATCAACATTTGGATGGGGAAAGATTGTTGGAAGCAAAGGCAAGGCCATAGGCATTGATCGATTTGGAGCAAGTGCTCCAGCAGGAAAAATATACAAGGAGTTTGGTCTCACCAAGGAAGCTGTTATTGCTGCTGCCAAAGAAGTTTCGTAGATATCTATCTATTTGTTGAGTTTCTTTTATCTCATCTGAAACTTGTGGTTTTCAGTGGTGCCTTTGGGTTACTTTTACATTATTTGCTTTTTCAGATGCCACTTTACCCACAGTAAGGAAGATTAGATTGCTCTTGCATGTGACTGTCCGAGGAGCCACTTACGTTAAAGGATGAGTTCAATTAATGAAGTTGTATGAATTTTTAACAACTGTTTTGGCTTGTGAGTTTTGTCTGTCAAGTAGTTGAATAAGTGATCCTCACTCTACCTCTTTCTCTAATTTTCTTTAAATAAAGAGAATCGGGTTCAAGACATTTATAAATCTTGTCTCTTGAAACCAAATTTATGCAGTGTTCTGAAAGCCTACTCGATTTTGATCAAACTATTTACTCGATTAATGTTCTGAAAGCCAACTCAATTTTTATATTTTCGGATAAATATGAATCTATTATAAGATTTTAGAAAGTGTGTACATTTCATCCTCTTAACTTTAGAAAAGATAACTAGTTCTTAAGATAAATGGATTTGAATTCACATATTTCTTTAAAAGTTGAGAACCAAAATTACCTGTACAAAAATACCAAAAAATTGATCACGCGAACGTGTAAAATCTAGAAAATAAAAACATTTCTTTGACGAAATGTGGATTTATATAAAAATTATAGTGAACTGTGAGCAAACAACATCAATAAAACCTTATTTCATTAATGCTCTCCATTGGTAACGTGAAAAAAAATAGCTGAGGAAGTGGAAGAAAAAAAAAATAGATGAAAAACTAGTAGTAGAATAAGAAAAATAGATGGAAAGTAAGTGAAAAACAAACTACCATTCATTGAACTTAATTAAAAACTGATATCTCAGGAGTTTTACAGTAACATTTCTCTAAACAATTTCCTCTTAATATCTTTTTTGGTTTCATCTAACCCCATTCGACATAATCATACAATCTAATCACTCAAATAGTTCTAGTGACCTTATCCAAACCATCTTAACGGAAATTTTTCAATCTTTTCACCCATCAGTGCCACACTTGTATAGTTTTATCTCCTCCATTTATACCAAAAATACCAGTGACCACATTCTCCAAATGATGAAACTTAAACTTCTCCATTTGTACGTGATTTCAGTGTGCATGACAAGTATCAATTGCATATCAGAAGTAGATATAAGAACACAGATATAATCAAAATCTCTCCTTAAATTATGCAAACAAACACGAACAAAACATCAAGGAGGAATGTTAATGTGACATGACATTCATGAACATCACAAAGGGACTTGTAAATGAGATGCAGAAAGGTTCTGGTAGGCCATAGGGTGAGTGACTTGAGGTTTATGAGAGACCAGTGACTTTTCCAGTTGTTGTATCAATATCAATGTCATAGAAGCATGGCCTCGTTGGAAGCCCTGGCATTGTACTCATTGTTCCAACTAAAGGATAAATAAACCCAGCACCTATACTAGCTCTTACATCCCTTATGGGTAAGACAAACCCACTTGGAGCTCCCTTTGCCGCAGCATTGTCTGAGAAAGAATACTGAGTCTTAGCCATGCAGATTGGAAGACCAGAAAACCCTTGCTTGCTGTACATCTCAATCTGCTTCTCAGCCTAGTTTGATAACAAGAATGCAAAAAATTAGAAGGTAAAAGGAGAAGTCTTTTTCGTTAACAAATAAACAATTATAGGTACATTTAACAAGGATTAGGTAAGAACAAGAAGACTAAAACATTGTGAAGTTGTAGTTTGTGTAGTGCTTTGATTTGTGAGATTTTTTGCCCGTCTTTAAGGTTGTTTCTTTTCCCCCCCAAAGAAACTTGCACCGGGATAGAATTATGTCCACGGTTTCTATTTAGTGTTTTATTTTCTCATGCCTACTTCAAGTGAGTTGCTATATCTAATATGTAAGAGATGAAATCACCTGCTCAGAGTACTCAACGCCACTGGCTCCATATGACTTTGCTATTGCCTCTATTTTCTCTTTTATACTCAGATCCAGAGGATACAGGAACTTCAATGGCTGTGTCACATTCTCACAAGCTTTTTGAACAGCAATGCCCAGGTCAACCTGAATCATGACAAGTCATACCTTAGCAAACAGTGAACATTATTTACTAACTGAATGATACCATGATTTGTATTATATACTGTGACAGGCATGTATAGAAACTAAATTGTGCTGCTACTTGTATCCATGAAATGGTTCCTTTTTCTAGGCATGGGGTGGATATAGATATGTGCTGCCACAAGCACTACTTGGATATTTGATCCAACACAAAAATAAAATTCATGAGGGTAACAATGCTCAATAAACAGTTCGTCTAGCAGGTGAAAAATTAAAGACAGCTCAAAGCTAAATTTTTCATTCAAATATGCTAGCCACAAACAACTTAATCAAAAGTGATCTATTGTGTTACTTTCATCTATTTTTCTCCTTTGGTTTTACTGATTTTTATAGCTGACCATCCTATACTTTTGTGTGAAGGTAAAAGGCCGTGTGGCCTATGGCTTCTTTGTTGCTCAAAATGTAAGACAGGAAGTTAATGCACTTACAGCTCCTTTGCCACCATGTGCGTGATGGGAACAAATTACAGCATCATAAGCTCCAGCAGCTAAAGCAGCACTCCGAACCGCATTTAGTTCGGCTTCAGTGTCAGTTGAAAACTTGTTGATAGCAACAACAACATTTACACCGTAAGATTTTGTATTTGATATATGTCGTGCCATATTCACACAACCAGCCTCAACCAGGGCAACATTTTCAGTCAAATATGCATGATCAAGAGGTCTTCCAGCAACAACAGCTGGCCCTCCACCATGCATTTTTAGTGCCCTTATTGTTGCCACAATAATTGCACATTGAGGTGTCAAACCACTATAACGACACTTAATGTTCATAAACTTTTCTGCTCCAATATCAGCACCAAAACCAGCTTCAGTAACTACAAATCCACCTGGTCCAACCAACTTCAGTGCAATCTTATCAGCCACAATGGAAGAATTCCCATGAGCAATATTTGCAAACGGACCTGCATGAACAAGAACAGGAGTTCCTTCCAGGGTCTGCATAAGGGTAGGGTGGATGGCATCCTTCATTAAAACTGTCAAGGCACCTCCAACACCTAGATCATCAGCACTGACAGGGTCACCACTCTTGCTATTTCCAATAACCATTTTCCCAAGTCGCTCTCTCATATCAGCTAAGGATGTTGTCAGTGCCAAAACAGCCATTATCTCACTAGCAACTGAAATATCAAATGCTGTTTCTCTTACCATTCCTTTCTCATCAGGTCCCTGTCCAATAGTAATTTTTCTCAGGAATCGGTCATTGATGTCCATTACTCTCCTCCACGTAATAGAATTCGGGTCAATATCAAGCCTTGCAAATTTATTTACTTCTTCTGGTGTAAGATCATCTGGGTTGGTCTTTGAAATCCCAAGCTTCTTAAGACGCCTGAACATGACATCACTGAAGCTCCTTTTTCCTTCTTTATTTGGAGGGCACAATCGGTTAAAAAGAGCCTTATCCGACTGCGTTGATTCATGGAAAATCCGTGTATCAATTGCAGCAGCTAGAAGATTGTTTGCTGCAGTTATTGCATGAATATCTCCTGTTAGATGGAGATTGAATTCATCCATGGGAATAACTTGGCTATAGCCACCACCAGCTGCACCTCCTTTAATGCCAAAAGTAGGTCCTTGTGATGGTTGACGAACGCAGGTAACTACCTAACAAAAAGAGATAAGCTGTGATTACATATCCAGCATAACTTTGACATGCAATTAAAAATTATAGCTTTTTCCAATATTGGTATCTTGGACCCTCACAACCAGTGAAGTTCTAAATGGTGAATGAACAATAAAGTTTTAAATAAACAAGGTTTCAGACCAGATGCTCAAAGTAAAACACAAAAAACATCAATCTGATCCAAAAGCAGTAACATCAAAAGATCCTAATGATAGAGTTTAAGAGACTATAAAACATCCAGATTCAGATCGGTATCAAATCAATAGGTAACATGCCACACTGCTGTAAATGTAGAAAAAGAAAAAAGTTTACCTTTTTATCAAGAAAAGCACCTAAAGCTTGACAGAGACCCACTGTGGTAGTAGATTTTCCTTCCCCGAGAGGAGTTGGAGTAATGCCTCCCACCACAACATAATACCCATCTTGCGATCCTTGAAGCTCATCAAGAACTGACAACAAAACCTGCACATCCAAATCACTCTTCAGCTAAACTATAAGACTAATATCATCACATCAATGCATTCAACCAAAATTATCCACAAGTTTCCGATACAAAAAACTAAGGCGTACACTGAAAACCTTTTATAGTTGCACGAAACTGAAATCTAACAGGGAAACATGATCGCACAGATACCATCATAAAGAAACTAAATGAATCGGATTCCTGTAACTCAAATCTGAATGGCGAATTACCTTGGCCTTATATTTTCCGTAAAGATCATAGTGATTGGGACTGAGGTTGAGGTCTTTGGCAATCTCGGATATGTGAACAGGTTCGACGGAGTTAGCAATGTCTATGTCCGCAGGAACAGGGGACACAACCTCTAGCTTCCTCACTGTGGTTGAGGAACTCATGGTATTGAATTGGGATTCAGTTTTGGGCAGAAACAAGGATTCAGAATCTGGAAACTAATGATGTTTGACTACGAAAGGGAAGAACTCACGTTGATTTATTATGTATGTTATTTATTATTCCTTAAATCTTATCTCTCTCACACACTCTGTTATACTCATTTGTTTGTTTGGTTTTTATTCATTGTTGTTTGGTATTTATTCATTCTCTACCAATCATTCTCTGGAGAAGACAAATAAGCGTTCTATACGAAAAATTCCCACTTATTCACTCTCTACGTACTCGTCAAAAACCCCACCATACATGATGTGTGATTGGGAAGAAAACACCCAAAAAAAATCAATTTAAATTAAAACTAAAGTTAATAAAAATATAAATTTAACTTTTTCTAAAAAAATATTTTTATTTATTTATCTCTAACTAAATAAAAAAAAATTGTTTATTTTCTCTCTCTCACTTTTAATCTTTCTTCATGCAAAGTAGTGACAACTTTTTTTAGTTTTTGAAAATGATTTATAAACACTCAAAACATTAATCATATTTGAAATATACCTTAAGAGATAAAGGTTATAAATTTATATGAAAAGAAAAATAAAAAATATATTTAATATATGCATATATAGAATAAATATGTATGTATATTATTATTATTCTTAATTTATTCTTTGGCAAACTTCATTAGTTCACAAGGAAATAAAGGTTTTTTTTTTCGGATTTAGATAATAATTAAGAAAATAATACCTCTTAATTATAAATTCCATACTGTACTTTTTCCCGTTGCACTCTATATTAAATGCTTCTAATTTTGATGTTTTCAGAAAAGATCAAATTTAAGCATAGGTGTTTTATAAAATCATTCAAACTCTCTGCCACTAATACACTGTCATTTCATTTCTACTGTCTTGATAAAGATGTAAACTTATTAAAAATAGGTGAGGAGTAAAGATATAGCTAAAAATATTATTATACTTTAAATATAATTAACAAATAACAGCTTTTTTAAAAGCCAGTACTAAAAACAAATAAGTTATTTTCATAAAAATTAAACATAGAATATTATTAAAATAAATATAACATGCAATATTATATCATCATTCTAGTAAAAAAAAAAAAACCTATCTATTAGTAATCTTAATTCATTAATACTGAACTATGCAGTGGTATTGTTAACAAAAAATATTCACCAACAATTATATTCTTTAGGTTCAGTGAGAGCCAAAAGCAGTATATTTTATATAAGTGCAATTTTGACCTCGGTTATTCTGACAATTCGTTTGTTTTTTTATTTTTTTCTTATCAGCATTCTGAGTATTCGTGACGTACTCATTAATTTTTTAAAGTACTATGATAAATTTAAAAAAGTTATAATCTACATACTATTAATGAGTCATGATATTAAGGTCTTCAAGGATTTATTACCTTAAGTATACACTATTTGCATAAACATTTACAGATTTACTTGGGAGCTGAATAGGAACCTAAATAGCTACTCTTGCTGGAAGTATTTGCTCGATGTTTACATAATATATGGGTCTTGCAACTCAATACAGTCTGCACGAACATGACGACGGACATGGACATTTTTCATACAGAACCATGAAAATCATAAGGTTGATAACCAAGCCGAGGGTTAGAGTTCTGTAATGCATCCAGACCAAAAATAGAAACAAAAACCCCTCAGTAACATGTTCTGTGCTAGAAGTTGATTACCAATGCAGTCACTGGCTTTGTTAACTGGTGAATAACATCACAATCATTGCGCCAAAAAACAGTACTAGCAGGCCTCAGTTTTGCACAAATTTACGTCTGAAAGTGATGTAGTAGAGTGAACAACGGCAACAGAAGATTAGCATTGAAGACATCAGTGACTTTACTTAGAAGCATGACGCAGAAAGTTTACCTTCTAAGAGTTTGGAATTAGCCGTCCATTATACATCTTATCAAGCAGTTTCCGTGCATCGGGCCTCCTCAGGAGACCTTTATTGTTTGGCAAACCGGTTCCTAAACAAACAGGGCAGACAAGCTTTCCTCGACCTGTAGTTTTTATATCCTATGTTAATGATCAATCATACAATAGAACTCTGCCGATGGCAATACTAGAATAACAGTGTTATGGTTGGATAAGGTAAAGAAAGGGCAGGGAAGAGATGAGAAAAATGACCCGACCAACCCTAGCTTGAAAGATTTTCTCGGAGGGTAAGGTCATTCCCTCTTCTTTAACTCAAAGAACAGGATAATAGTTCCCTTATTGTGAGTGTATCCAAATAGAGGTAACTTCCTCTCCTTCTCTTCCCTCCCTCCCCTTCCTTGTCCTTTCCCTCCACTCAACAACTTCCATATATAAAATAAAAACAAGTATAAAGTGTGCAGAAGAACATGGATAAAATTTTCATTACTTGAATAAGAAAACAAAATTGTGATATGGTAAAAGGAAAAACAAAACATGTGCTTTTTAAGTGCAGTAAAAAATGATAGAACTAGATCTGGATTCAAGATAGAGAAGTAAAAGAAAAAAGACCAAAATAAAAAATGTGTATTATTCTCTCGTACAATTCTGGTAACTTAACCAAAAGAGGAATTGCACTAAAGCTCAAGATATTTGAGAGGCTAACCTCACGAATGATTTTTGTACACTTGCAATTTCAAGCTTACAAATGATTTTGAATATCAGATGAGCAACTTAACATGTCCAGACATTTTGCTAGCTCAAATCAAAAAGATGATTTATAACCAAGCAGAGCAAAGTGGTATTCAATTACATGTACAACATAAACTGAGAAAGGTATTAAGAGAGGGAGATCTTATCTATCATTCTGGAAAGGCTTGGACATCAAGTTTAAGTTACTAAAGAGTATCAGATGAGATGACATGCCTGAAAAAGCAATGATTTTTTTAAACTTCCAAGCCTACAATTATCATTTGTCTACTTGATGAGCATTCTAACATCTCTACACATTTTACTGGCTCAAATCAAAAGATGATCTACTGAAAATATCTAAAACCAACCAAAGCCGGAGTCACTTATACATACAAAATAAATAAGAAAAGGGATTGAGAGGGGAATCTTATCATTTTCCGAACTCACAGCATTATTAAAGGTGAGATATTACATTACATGCGTGAAAAACAAATGATGTTTGTAAACATCCAAGCAAACACCGACACAAAATAAAATAAAGACGTGAAATTGTGTAAAACCGAGTAATGTGAGATTTGTGAGAGAGGGATCTAATAATTCTGGAATGATTTGATATCGAACTTACAAAACAAGTTAGTAAAAGTGTGAGATTATATGCATGAGGAACAAATGACTTCTATAAATTTCAAATTACAAGCTTTTGAATATAACTTGTACATGAGCAAGTTACAAACCAAGATTTTCTTCATGTATTTTCTTCCTGCAAGTCTGGGAGGGGTATGTTTAAACCTTAGAGACTTGCCACAAACAAGTCCTTGAGAACAACGTGATAGCATATCATGCTTTTGGCTGTTGATCATGGTTCCTGGTCCGTTCATGGTTCATTATTTGGTTTTCGCTGACAACAATTTATAGGCAACACCCCTTATTTCTTTAATTATCCCATCCCCAGCAAACTACCTCTCTAATAAAACTAAAAAATGGCTAACTAGCTACTGATAGGGTTCCTAACAGCAAAGCATGTCAACAAAAAGCAATTCTTAACACCAACTTCAAAAATGATTTGAATTAAACCATGCCATTGTTATCACCTCTAGAAGCTAATATAAATGGGGTCAAGTAAAAAATGGAGTTCATACCATAACAATTTGGACACTCAGTAAATTCGTAAACATCTTTAGCTCGCTTCCTGTTTAGAGCTTTCCATTTTCCTGTACCACCACACATGTCACCTAAATGAAAAGGTAAACATCGTATGTATTAAGAAACATCCACTGGTCTCAAACTGATAAAATTGCAACATATACATCATGAATAACATGGAAGCAATCTTCAACAACAATCAATCACATTATATTTACCAACTTGTTTTAATTAGCGACTATTTAACTCATAATGTCTAATTACCAAACTTTTGAAATGGGAAGTAGAAGGATACACTAGCAATGTCCTACAAAGATCAAATTGTCTCAGTGTTTCTATTTGCTTATGATCATGCTACTCATCCTCAGCATCTTACAGAAACAAGGTTCAACTCCGCCAAGATTTATAATTGCAGAAAATTTTATTTCTCCTATCAGCAGAGTAATGTGGGAACTACTAAATGAGCTTATAACAAGTAGACATGCTACTATGGATTATATCCTATTTGTAAATCCATATAATGCAATTAAGAGGAATGAAGCACTGAAAAAGCAATATTTTATCACAACTTACAAAGCACAGCACCACTTCCCAAACAATTTCTGCACACGGGTTTTTCCATCATTCCATCCACAGCATTTGCCTTAGGAACAAAAATAGGTGCGGCATAATCACTGATCAACACTAGAGTTGAACACAAACCCGTAAGACAATGACGTCTGGAAACTGGTACTTGAAGTTCCTGCATGAGAGGGAGAACTTTCGATTAGTATGACTCATGAAATGCTTCGGGGGAAAGTAAACTACTAAACTACCAAACTACAATTACAGCAAAGTCTTTGCACAACTTTGAGGTTTATGTCATACATTCATTTCTATTGAAATAATGTTGCAACTTATGGCACATGCTCCCTAAAATTTTGCAATTACCATGCGTCCATGATCACAATCAATCTCCATGTGAAGCAAATTTCTTAACCACAATTAAGAATTAATCAAATTCAATTAAGTATTGTGCGGAGAATGGTTACGACCATGGTGGTGGCAGACATAGTATAACTTCTCCAGGCTCACTAATCAAATAATCATGGCTATGCTTCACTGATGGCTTAATCTCTCGTGCTCCATAAACAGAAAGTCATTATTCAAAGTTTTGACCCACAATGCAATGCAGATGCACGGAATATACGAGTAATTAGTTATCAAGCGTTATTCTTATTACGATTCATCAATTATCCTCGAATGATAAAACAAGTCTGTTTGCATCACCTTTGAGGCGTGGTCTGTGTGAGCGGAAGCAGAGCTGTCATTTTGATGGCTCAGGTTTGATTTAACCACATGAGCTTTTCCTGAAAACAACACAACTTTCAATTGAGAATTCAAAGAATGAAAGAAAAATTCATTCAAAAAAAAACTAACTAACTAGATTTTGCAATCTCAAATTCGAATCAACGCATATAGAGAAGAAAAAACTGACTTCGGTATTGTGTTGAAGATGAGATTGGAAATGGAGGAAGGCATCGAGGAATAACAGACTCCATGAGGCACACACCTGCAACTGCAACTTCACTTGCTACAAATGGATTGATTGCTATGAAAGAAGAAGAAGAGATAAAGATTTGGTTTGGCGCGAGTAGGGCAGAGAGGACCCAATTGATAGGTCAAAATGTCCTCCACGTACTCCTCCATCTCAAATCTCTAATCTAAAATCACCATAGCATTTTCAAGAACAAACTTAATTAATTAAGTTTTATATAAAATTCCTAAATTATTATTTGATACCAGTAAAAATAAATGGGTTGTTCACTTTCTTTTTAGTGATAAACAAAATAATATAATTTTAATTATTAAAGTAAATTAAATATTTTTTATAATTTTATTATAGATAGTTTTATTTATTTTATTGACAATATTTTAGTTTAAAATGGTTAAATTTTAAAAAGATATATAAAAACTCACTTAGGGTAAAGTTGATAAATAATTATTTATTAAAGATAAATTTTAAAAAAATGTACATAAAAAATTAATCTTTCTTGCATAATAATATAAATGACCTTAAATGTTTTTTTAATTATGTATTTAACTTTTATTTTTATTGTTTTTTAAGTAAAATATGGATTTGATATTTATTTTATTTATCTCATAATTAAAATATAATATTTAATATCGATATTTTTAAGATTTTTATTTTTAGATTAAATATATTTTTGTCTAAATTTTTGAATTAGTCAATTTTTAAACTTTGCACCAATCTAATACTTGATCTCAAAAATTTATGTTTTTAATCAAATTTTGTTAGGTTTATTTGATAAATAATTATTTAACTTAACATTAAAATAAAAATGTGTCAGTATAAATAACTTAAATATAACCTTTCTACAAAATATTAAATAAACTTAACCAAATATAATTAAAATAACTAAATTTACGTATTTTAAATTATAAAATACTAAATTAATACAAAATTTCAAATATAACTAAAATAACTAAATTTACGTATTTCAAATTATAAAATACTAAATTAATACAAAATTTTAAAATAGAATAGTTCTAAAATTTGTTGAAAATTAAAAGAGAAAAACGTATTTAACGATTTATTTCTTATTCCTGCTTTAAGAGTACTAGATTAGATATGTTCCTCTGTATTTTCTTTGTTGTCACGAATAATTTTTCCAAAAAATTTTCCAAGTAAGGAGCGTTGATCAAATTAAACAATAAGAACTACAAAAACAAAAACAAACAAAAAAACAGCATTTTATTTTATGGTCATGCACCACCTACCATCATGAAAATCTGAATTTGGAACATTTTAAACTGGCAAAATATTGCCTCAAATCTCAACTTCAAATTGCTATATTCTGCTCTCCCTTTTGCAGAAGCTCATAAACCCTCCTCAAGTGAGTTTTCTTTTGAACCCATATAGTTTGTTTCAATCTCCATCATTTGAGGCATTGCATTCATATCAAAAACTCTATTAACGTTTTCTCTACTTGAATTGCCTTTGTTTGCTTCAACTTCATCCAGTTTGGGAGGCCATTGTCGAAGTGGCACAGCATCAGTGATGACTGGACCCATTTTCAGTTTCTCCAAATAATCCTCCATTTCTACTTTGTACCTTTCTTTATCCTTCTTCGCCATCTCTTGATAAATCTTTAGGACAGACAAACTATTGCGTTAATACCAACTTTGAGGATGTTTTTACTCATTGTTAAAGATTCATATAAGTCAATGTAAAAAAATTAATCTTCTTCGTTTAACAAGATACATTATTTTATGTATATGTGCCATTTAAAAAATAAAAATAAACTCGTTCTCAGTGGTTCAATTTATAGTATATTATTTAAAATTATTTTTACTGTTATATTTTTCTAATAAGAACCTGTAATTTTGATACACGAGATTATTCTCTCTCAACATTATTATCTTCGAAGAATTCAAAAGGTTGAGATGGTGGTTTGGGGTGAAGAATGCTGTTAAAGAGAGACACGCGGTGAAGTTGCCGAGAAAACCCAAGAAAACAGACGTTGGAAATTGTACAGGAGAAAATCTCGAGAATAAATTGTGCTCCTATGGAGAAGAAGGAAGATTATTTTTAAACCAAAATTAAGTTAGGCTCTTATTAAAAGTACATAAATAAATAAATAAATAAATAAAATGAGATGTAAAATAATTTAGGTTATCAAAAATGGGTGTCAAATAGCACTCTGAAAATAAGCCAAAAATGGGTGTCAAAATTTTATATTTTTAATTTCTAAATTAAAATTGGTTTTTATGTAATATTTTCATATTTTTTGTTTCATTAAAAAAAATCTTAAACAATAATAAATTTTAGTAATAAAAAATTATTAGTTGTTATAATTAAATGTTAATTTATAAAATAAAAAATTATTATTTATTAATTATTATTATTATAAATAAAAAATTATAATTAATTATTAAACTGGTGATTAATTAATTAGATACCAAGATAAAAAGTATTTCTTTGGTAGTTGTTAAAACATTGATAGCTAACATTTATAGTATTTCTAAACTTAACAGATAATTTTATATAATCATTTTAATCTTTCTTTTACGTATTAACTAATATTTTAAAGTGACATTTAAACTTAAACATGCTAAATGTATAAAGAGTTCAAATTTTCGATTTAAAAGATTATTTAACGTATAAAAAAAATTAACACTATCAAATTATAAAAATTATATTTATTTATTTTTAAAGGACGAGGACAAAACTATAATAAAATTTAAACGTAAACAAGTTTGAAAAAAACTTTAATTTTACGTTAAAATTTTATATATATATTAAAAAAATAAAAGATAATGTTGAACAGATTTCATACCATCTTTTGGGATACTTCTAAGTTTGACCAGAGTTCAGCGATGATCCTAGGAATCTCTCCCTCTTTTCCTGGGTGAAGTGGCTTCAGTGTTGCATGCTGTTGAGCAAAGAAGAAATTGTACCCACTTCTGCTATGTTTTGGATGAACAGCAACTCTCTTTTTTCTCTCTGATTTCTTACTCTCATGCACACCCAATGCCACTTCGTAAAGTATACCCTTCAGTGTCTCCGAACCCATTCTCACTGTTACTATGTACCCACTTTCAAACTTCCCATCAATCACTCCCATCACTGAACATGCTCCCATTGCTCAGACCAAAAATTAATACATTAAACAACGTTACTTATCAGACAAATACAAATTCTAATCCTCTCGGAAAGAAAAACCGGTTAAAAAGGAAGAACATTTGATTAAATTATTATATTTGTAGTTAATTAAAAATCTGTTTAATTAGTCAAAATATTTACAATATCTGACACTGTATGGTTGACTGCAACTCATATATTGCGAGTACATTTTAATTATATTTATTTAAAAAATGAATAACTGTTGTTAATTAAAATAGAGTAATAGTTATGATTGAATTTGATAAGAGTATTTATCATTTTCAAAGTAACTGCTCATGTATTTAATTAAATCGTTTACAATGTGACAATTTATATTTTTCAAATATTTGAATATAGGAAAGTTTTTTTTTCAAAAGTTGAATGTTATGATTACATTCATATTATAATTAACGGTTAATCATTTTTTTCCAAATTTCAAAATTCAAATTTTACTCTTTATATAATAATTATTATATATAACGAGATTTTATTCTTTCCATATTTCAAAACTTCAATTTATCTTTTAAAATATAATTATTTATTAAATTTTTTAAAATTAACCGTTATTTTTATAATTTTTTTATAAAACCATCTATCTTTATTTTATTTTTTTTATTTATCAATCATTATTCTCTCATCTTTTCTGATATATTTAAATTTATTTTTAATAAATATAATTTTATTTTATATATTAACTTAAAAACATTACAACATCATCTCCTACTAATATAATATCACACATACTTAGAAGAGTTAAATGTTTGTATTATCTACTAATAGAATACAATATATAAAGAGGATATTCTCTTTTGTGTCCATATTTCGTCATTCCAAAATTACCCTTAATTATTACTTTCAAAACTAATTATTTTATAAATAATTTACTTATAACCGTTAGTCTAAAAACTTCTTTTCTTTTAACCAATTGTTTTAAAAACTTCTCATATATATATATATATATATATATATATATATATATATATATATATATATATATATATATATATATATATATATATTATTTTTCTAATTTTACATTTAATAACTATTTTAAAAATTCATTGTATATTCTTTATTGAACTGAACCGCACTAAATCAAACCGAATCGGACCGGACCAAACCGAATCGCACTGAATTGAACCGCACTAAATCGAACCGGACCGGACCAAACCGAATCGCATTGAACTGAACCAAACCGCACTGAACCAAATAAATTGCACTGAACTGGATCGAACCGAACCAAACCGGACCAAACCGAACCGCACTGAATTGAACCGAACCACACTGAACCAAACCGGATTGGACCAAACCAAACCGAACTGAATCAAATCGAACCGAACCAAACTAAACAGAAATACTATTTAGTTGTGCTGAATTTTAAAATACCTTCGTAAAAAGATGAGAAAATTTAAAGTAAAATTTTACACTTTCATAATTAATTAATATAGAGCAAAACGAGAGTCGCTTTGTAATGTGCGTAAAAAATGTCACACCTAAAAGCTTTCTCAGCACCAACACCACAATCGTGAGGTCCCTCTTAAACAATTGAAACTTAATATTTTTCCCCAAATTAGATATAGCAAATGTATAAACAATAACATAAACAAATTGTATACTTTCAATAAAAACATATTCAAAGGACAAGCTTAAATTGGTTTGTATTAACCTTTTACGCAAATAACTATTTTGTCAAAGTGGAGAAAATAGAGTTACAAAATTGGTAAAAGCCTATATATTTAAGAAAAATATTATAAGACGATGAAAAAAAAAGGTGAAGTGGGAGTAGTGAAAAAATGAGAAGAATGTGAAAGACATATAAAAGAAGGATAAAATGTTAGTTAGAGTTAAGGTTCAAAAAAAATACATACTAGTTGGGTGGGGTGTGAGGTGTTACAATTGCATTGAAGGTGGTAAGGTGGGACGACGAGAGCAAGGCCGCATGGTCTTATATAGTAGTGACGAGGATGAGAAGTTCACGATCATTGTCTCAATGATGGTGATTGAATTAAAAAATAGAGTGTGCAGTGTTTAGGATAAGAGGTCATTGAAGAAAAATGATAGAATAAACTACATAGTTAAAAAAGTGAGCAGTTAATCGATAGAAGTTTAATTTATATTAATTTTTTTTACTTTAATATTTTTTTTATTATAAATAGTTTAGAATTTGTTTTGGTTACTTTAATATAATACAGATAATCATAGTTAAGTTTAGTTAGATTATTTTTGTTCATCTATAACAATATATAAAGAGGATATCCTCTTTTGTGTCCATAATTCATTATTCCAATTGTACCCTTAATTATTATTTTAAAATCTAATTATTAAATAAATAGTTTACTTTTAACCGTTAGTTTACAAATCTCTTTTGTCTTCAACAGTTGTTTTAAAAACTTCTCTTATTTACATTTTTTTTCTAATTTTACATTTAACAACTATTCTAAAAATTCATTATATATTATTTATTGAACTAAACTGAATCGAACCGAATCGAATTGAACTGAACCGTACCAGACTAGACCGAACCGAACTGAATCACATTGAATCGAACCGAACCGAACCAGACCAAACTGAATTGAACCGCACTAAACCGAACCAAACCGAACCGCACAGAACCAAACCTAACTGAACCCGACCGAACCGCACTGAACCAAACCTAACTGAACCCAATCGAACCGAACCGAACCACACTGAACTGAATCGAACCGCATTGAACCAAACTGGATCAAACCGAACTGAACCGAACCCAATCGAACCAAACTGCAATGAACCAAACTAGACCAGATCGAACCAAACCACACTAAACCAAACTGAACCCAACTAGATCTAACCGAATCGAACCGCACTAAACCAAACTGAACCACACTGAACTAAACCAGACTGAACTGAATCGAACCAAACCTAACCAAACTTAATTGAAATACTATTTAGTTGTCTTGAACTTTAAAACACCTTCATAAAGAGATGAGAGAATTTAAAGTAAAATTTTACACTTTCATAATTAATTAATTAATATAGAGAAAAACGATAGTTGCTTTGTAATGTGCGTAAAAAATGTCACACCCAAAATTTTTTTTAGCACCAACACCACAATCGTGAGGTCCCTCTTAAACAATTGAAACATAATGTTTTTTTCCAAATTAAATATAGCAAGTGTATAAACAATAGCATAAACAAATTGTATACTTTGAATAACAAAACATTCAAAGGACAAGCTTAAATTGGTTTGTATTAACCTTTTACACAAATAACTATTTTGTCAAAGTGGAGAAAATAGAGTTACGAAATTGGTAAAAGCCTAAATATTTAAGAAAAATATTACAGGACTATGAAAAAAAAAAGGTGAAGTGAGAGTAATGAAACATTGAGTATAAAAAAATGAGGAGAATGCAAAAGACATATAAAAAAAGAATAAATGTTAGTTAGAGTTAAGGTTCAAAAAAAGACATACTAGTTAGGAGGGTGTGAGGTGTTAGAATTACAGTGAAGGTGATAAGGTGGGACGACGAGAGCAAGACCGCATAGCCTTATATAGTAGTGACGGAGATGAGAAGCTCACGATCATTGTCTCAATGATGGTGATTGAATTAAAAAATAGAGTGTGCGGTGTTTAGGATAAGAGGTCATTGAAGAAAAAAGATAGAATAAACTACATAATTAAAAAAGTGAGCAATTAACCGATAGAAGTTTAATTTATATTAATTTATTTTACTTTAATATTTTTTTTTATTATAAATAGTTTAGAATTTGTTTTGGTTACTTTAATATAATACAAATAATCATAGTTAAGTTTAGTTAGATTATTTTTGTTCATCTATAACAATATATAAAGAGGATATCCTCTTTTTGTGTCCATAATTCATTATTCCAATTGTACCCTTAATTATTATTTTTAAAAATAATTATTTAATAAATAGTTGACTTTTAACCGTTAGTCTACCTATCTCTTTTGTCTTCAACAATTGTTTTAAAAGGTTCTCTTATTTATATATATATTTTTCTAGTTTTACATTTAAAAGTTATTTTAAAAATAATTCATTATATATTCTTTATTGAATTGAACTAATCGAACCGAATCGAATTAAACTGAACCGAACCAGACCAGACCGAACTGAACTGCATTGAATTGAATCTAACCAGACCAGACTGAACCGAACCGAAACAAACTGAACCGCACTGAACGAAACCTAACCAGAACCGAACCGAACCACACTAAACTGAATCGAACTACAATGAACCGAACTGAATCGAACCAGATCGAACCGAACTACAATGAACTGAACCGAACCAGACTGAACCAAACCACACTAAATTGAACCGAACCACACTAAATCGAACCGAACCCAACTGAATTTAACCGAACCACATTGAACTAAACTGGATTGAACCGAGCTGAACTGGACCGAACCGAACTGCACTGAACCGAAGTGAACCACACTAAACCAAACCAATTTGGACCGAACCAAACTAAACTGAATTGAATTGAATCGAACCGAACCGAACTGAAAATCCACAATAGGTAGTTGATATTTGCGGATATTTATTACTCACTGATAATGGATATTTTAATACCCGTTTATGAACAGATTGAGTGCGGTCATACTATTCGTACCCATGAATACTTGCAGAAAGTTGAAATTAGAATTTAATTTATATTTCATTAAGTTAAATCTAATTAAAATTATTATTTAATTTATATCTAATTAAATTCAATTTAAATTTAAAATTCAATTTTTATTTAAATTTTATTTAAAAAATTATAAAATATTTTTTAAAAAAATTTATGAGTACATACGAATATCTGTTTGTTTTAAAAAATCTGCAAGTATTTTTAAAATAGATGCCCAACGAATAAATTGGTAGGTAATGAGTAAATGTTTTTTTTTTTGGATTGGGGTACGAGTAGATAATATTCATGTCCAACCAGACATGTTGTCATCCCTAATTACAACTGTATAAAAATTGTAAGCCAGCATTAACACTATTTCCCTCCCAACATTTTTAAGGAGTATTAAGATAAATTAATATGTGATGTCAAAGTTCTCTGAAAAATATTATTTCTTAATTTTGTTTTAAATTATGTTAAAATTCTGATAAACAAATTTAGCTTGATATGTCCTCTTGTAGTAAACATATTTTCATTGTTAATATTAGTGGAAACACGGTGTGTAGTGCATATGTATATATTTTTTATTCTTGCAAAAATTTATTAAATTATAATAAAAAAATAATTTGAATAATATTTATTGTCAAATAAATTTTATTATAAATAATTAGTTAAATTTAAAAAAATAGTTAAAAAGATAAAATAGTAAAATAATTATTTTAATTTATAAAATAACTAAATTTAGATTAACATGATTTAAAAGATAATTTAAAGAATAAAATTGAAAAATAATAATTTTAGTTTTAAATAAAAGTTATTTAAAATAATATGAAAACAATAAAACATGATAGTGGAATAAAATATCATAAATGGAAGTTAAAAAGATACATAGAAAGTGGATCAACTATCCTTTCTTTTTAGTTTTTGTTTTTAAATTTAAAGTAACCTAAATAAAATGTACGTCATTGAGTATGGAGTATAATTCTATTTTGGTGTATAATATTTTATTTTCAGAAAAGAATGTTTCTTGGATTTTTAGAGTGGACCGAGGAAATGTACCAAGAAGTATAGTTATATAGAATTTAAAGTTTTACATATTTTTAGGATTGAGAACTGTTATGTCGATAAATGGGTCAATTTAGACTTAGTAAATAGGAAACCATTTAAATAGTATTTTTATTTTTTTTTTATATTTCATAGCATTAATTTGAGTTTTTTAATAGTAGATATAAAATGCTTAACTTATTTTAAAATTTGTCTTAGGATTTTGCTTGTTCTAATTCTTCAAAATTCATAATTTTTTTACGTGATTTTAAAGTGCACAAACATGAAAAAAATATATGTTTTCATTAAATTGCATCTATATTAGTTTAGTAACATATTTATCAAAATTCATACTTGTACTCTCTTTGAAAGATATTATTTTCTTTCATTAGACTTTATCTTTGTTAATTAAAATATTTGTAATTTTTCTTATTAATTTATTTTCTTTCTACGATTTTAGAAGTTTATTCTGAAGGAAATAATTTTTACAAATAAACAAATGACTAATAATTATACCTTTAAGACGTGATCAAATATTTAAACCACTAATCCAAATATAACCTGATAAAGTGATAGAGTGCACCTATAATATAACCGTTATACAATAATAAGCTTATTAACTTTTATTTTAAGGCACAGAAGAATATTTTCTTTTATTGGATTAAATATAGTTTTTTTATATATTAATAATTCATAAAAATAAAATTTTCCTTATTTTTTAAAGACTAAAGATAAGATTTAAGGCAAATAAAATAGACAATATTATGTGGTGAGCGTTTCACATTCCGCAAGTTGTTACAGATGCGGTTGAGGCCCATTTCATTCCCTTTCAACAATTCTATAAAAAAAATTATAAGGATTATTGTTTTTTTTACTGAGAAAATTTGAAGAAGATGAAAGGATTATTATTATTATTTGAATAGAAAATAAACCATTAACTTCACATCGAATTAAATATATTCAGGAATGCAAAATTGAGTGGGCAAAGGCAGAATCACCCTTTGAGTATGTGGAAGAATGGAGAAGTGATGAAGGGTAAAAGCGTGATTCGAGAAATGGGTATAAAATTTGTAGGGTTATTATTTTTTCTTCTTCACCATCAAATTCATTCATTCATTGGCACCTCCGAATCTATTTTATAATAACAGTGCCATTATTATTGTCTTTAAAAGAAAGCTTCTTCCTTGCTGTCATTTCATTTGAATGATGAGAAGATGATGATATCTTCTGTTACCATTGGTAAATTAACCCTCACATTTATAATATCATCATATATTATTACTATTTTTATTTTCTCTTAGTCTTTTTTATATAAACAAAACCTGTACTTTTCACATTTCTTTTCTGCTTCTGGATTTGCATCTTGTCATATTCTTTTTAATGTAAGTTACGGTTATATATTCTCTTTATTTATTTTTTATTTCTTCTCAACTTCTTTAATGAAATATAATGCAAGAAAGTTGCACACACATACACACAAGGTGCACACTTTATTGTGATGGATAATGGATAAATGAAAATTTTTGCTTTAGGAATTTATATTTTCTTTATTGACCTCCATTAGAGGGTGGTGCAATGCAACAAGGACAAGAAATCCGATTTGAATTTTCTTTGGAAAATTGAAGTTTGTGATACTTTTTGGTACTGGAGGGATGGATTTGCTGGCATCATGACATCAACCCAAGAATTCCCTTTTACCCTGAAACAGTATCAAATTATAGAGAAAGATCAATTAAAGTAATGACTTGTTTTATGCATTGCGTATTTATGTATGGAAAAGATTGGTTTGCCAGGGTTATGTTAAGACAGAGATATAGATAGATGCATACATATATACATATTTTGAGAGAGATATCACGTAATTGCAATTTGCAATAGAATACCATCCTATTCTACCGATGTCAGGGTTCAGTTATAGGCTACATAGGTCTGTGAACAGTGCCTGGGGTTTGGGAGAGACTAGAAAGGGACTTTGTAGAGCGTCTTTATTACCATAGTCTAAAAAGGTTTTTCTTGATTAGCCACTGTTGTTTCAAAGGCCAGAGCCCTGAGCTTTGTTTGATGGGTTCTTGCTGTTACATCCTCGGTAATCTGAGGGAATTCATGGCTGTGTCACAGCTTTTATGTACCATAATACCCTTTTCTTGGGCTTTGTATCCTCCTTCTCACTGCAAGTTATTTCACCACCACCCCTTCAGCCTGTTGTGTGTCCTCCTATCAGGGTTTGTGGCTTGTTTCAGTCCTGAACCTCCTGCTGCACGGTGATTTTATTGGCTTCTCTCTCTTTATTGTTTTCCTTTTTTATTTTTTATTTTTTATTTCATGGGACAATTTCTTTCTGCTTCTTCTTATCCTGTGAACTTGTCTGTTTCTTTTCACTTTTTTGTCTCCATTCTTTTTTCTTTGTTGTTGTCTGCATGTAAGCCATTTCATTTATCATTTATGTTTTTCCTTTTCATATCTGTAAATGCTGCTGGGTGATTTTCAACGTACCAATGCTTTTTTTTTTTTTTTTTCTTTGTTT
>Ga0214545_1001433_pt1 | contig 44476 bp, 16 predicted proteins | sample CNSS4metaG_FD_160064 | JGI IMG/M metagenome (GOLD analysis project Ga0214545, IMG submission 160064) | Root nodule microbial communities from cowpea collected in UCLA plant growth center, Los Angeles, California, USA - CNSS4 | ecosystem: Host-associated > Plants > Roots > Nodule | place: USA... | reverse complement strand
ATTTTATAAAATATATATATATATATATATATATATATATATATATATATATATAAAGGACAATGAATTTATAGAATTAAACCTGAGTAATGCTGGTATTCAGTGTCGAAATCTTATGGATTAATAAAAGAAAGACCCAGTGTGGTTTTATTTAAATATGATTTTTTTTTTAATTATATCAATCAAGAGAAGGCGTTTCAATTTTGCATGATTCATATTGAAATTACTTTATGATAATTCTATATGTGTAGATTGTCAATATTTATACTCATTATTCATTATTTATATTCTATATATACAAAATCACAAATGTATTAAACTAGAATTCTATATTTAAAATATGGATGAAATCTTTCAGTGATGGATTTTCTTTAAAGAAAATTTGTGTGCATACATTTAATACATGAAAAGTAAATTAGACAATAACATAAACAACTAAGATAATATAATATGTTCAAGCTAATTAATATTATTGTTATAATTTTTCGTTTATTTTTTTATTCAGATGGTTAATTTGCCAAATATGAATTTCAAACATTTCCATATATTACGAAACTTCAAACATTTTCTTATATTATGTTCCTAATAATTCTTTTATCAGTCGGCCTCGACTCTTAATTGGTTGAGAATAAGAAAAGTTTTTGTCTTTATAGATGGGTCAATATTTCGACCCAACTCAAGTTCGTTCGACAGGATTATAAGACCAACCATCATGTTCTCAAAGTATCATCCACTTTAAAACGTGGGACTCCATTATAGTTTTGTTCTTAAAACGTGTTTTAGAGGGTGGAGAGAGGAAGGAGTGTTTAAAATGCATTTGATTTCGACTCTTAAGTGATGTGGAACTTATTGGATGTACTGAAACAAATCCCTAGTCGAGGACGAGGAGAGTTGTCGTCCCCAAAAATGACGCCAAATGTTCTTGTGTGCACTGACGGACCATAAGAGGGACTAAGGAGGGTCATGGCCCCCCCATTTTTTTTTACATTTATATATTTAATATATAATATTTGATATATTTTTAAAAATTTAATATTTTTAATATATTTTATATATTTGATATTTTAATAAATTATATATATATATATAAGGAAAAATATTTTCCTTCTCCTGTCCATATTTATTTTTTAATTTTATCTTTTAAATATTTTTTGAATAAAAATAGTTATTTTATTAGTATTATCTTTTAAATGATTATTTGTTTAATTTAACTATTTTTTATTTGATTATTATTTTAAATTTAATCATTATAAATAAAAATTAATTATACTAAAATTATAAAAAATATTTATATTTTATTTTATAATTATAATAATAACATAATTATGATTTTATTAGTATCATAATTACTCTTTTGATTGTTGATTTTGTTCAAAAATAATAAGTTGGTCTTCCAGTTTTTCTAGTCTTAGTTTGGTCCGAATTTTTAAAAAAATTATGCATTTTTGTCATTTTTTCGTTAATTTCTTAAATCGGGTCAATGTTTTTTCATAAAAAAATGAAGTTGTGAATAAAGATGGTTTATTTTGTTGGTGTAATTGACATAATCCTCATGTTAATTTTGATGAAAAAGTTTTGCTCCGCTTCAAAAATTTTAACGAAAAAATCAAATTACATTAATTTTTAAAAAATCGAGACCAAATTGAGACTAACAATGGATAAAAAAAGTAATCCAACCAAAATTTCGATACCCCAAAATATTGGTCAAAGATCTGCCACTACTTGTGTGGAATCGATTTGCCTTGCAAGGTATGGTCCTGCCCTTGTGCTACAATTGAATAGTGCTCGACTTTGTAGGAACGTCTTCACCTGATCCAGAGAGAGATGGAACGGGTAGATGCAAGTACTCAAACTCAAGTTAGTGATCAAGAAGTATATGAGTTCTTTTGTTATAACAGAGAGTTCCGGTACATCCGATAAGTCTCACATGACTTAGTAACTTAGGAGTCGAGGTCAACGTAATTTAAATATTCATTCTCCCCTCCTTTCTCCAAAATGTCTTCAAGGACAAAATCATAACAGAGTTTCATGCTCCAAAGGGAACAATACATTAACATTCATTGTTCCCGATGATAATACTGAACCGATTTGGGTCGGATCGGAACCATAAAAAATTATTTAATGTAGTTTTTTTATTTTTTATTTTTACTTAATTGGTCTTCATATTTGTTGAAAGAATCGTTTTCTTTGAATTAATACTAAAACTTAGTAGTATTGGGTTGATGATAGTTATATAGCTCAACAATGTTACATGTCTCTTATATTATCATTCTCGTGTAAATAAGAAAAAAAAATAATTGGGATCATATTGAGTAACCCAGTCGCTTTAGCTAACATCTCTTCCTATAAATAATATCACGTCAACTTAACATAATATACGATACTAACTTTTTAACAAATATAAACTTTACAATGAATAAAAAATTATGAAATTGAATTAAATATTTTAACAAATAGAAAATAAAAAGCACATTAAACGTTTAACTATTATATTGACCAAAATTTCCCTAACAAGGTATAATTTAGTTTCCGGCTGTTTTCGTTTCGTTAACTAAGTTTTGATTAAAGTCAGCGCAAAATCAGATTCTAACTAAGTTTTTTTTTTTTTCAAATTAGAAAATAAAGAAAAAATTAAATTAAAAAATAATAATAAATTGAAGACAAAGATAGTATTTTACAAATATATTAAATATTTTAAAAATTTATATAATTTTAATTAACTAAAAATATATAAGGGAACCTTTAATAATGTGTTAAATTAATTTACAATTTTTAATAAGTTAACTTGGTTGATTAAATAATATTAGAATAATATAAACATGGCAAATATAATAATATATTAAATTAACTCAATAATTTTATTAAAATTATTTTGAATAAAAATAGTGGAAGTATTAATTAAAATTATTAATATTTAACAATCTCATTAAAATTTTGAAGGATTTTAATAAATTTATAATTAAATATATTTATTAAGTTAATCATATATTAAATTAACTTAATATTTTCATTAAAGTTATGTTGATATGATTGTTAATAAATAACATCTTTCACTTTCCTATTATTTGAGTACAAATTATATATATATATATATATATATATATATATATATATATATATAATGAAACATTATGATTTAAAAAAAATTAAGTTATTCATTTGTAAAGAAAATTATTTAATAAAAATACTAAAAATTTAAATGTATGATTTAAGTTAATAGTATAAATATGTCTTTGAACTCTTTAATATATTATGTCACATCTCATTGAGCAGTCTAAACCATCACAATTCAATCTAAACTCGAGTATCAACCTCCTTTTAAACTTAGCAGAGATCACAATTCAATCTAAAAACAACAATAACATGATCAGAATCATTGGTTAATAGAGAATCATAAAAACAACCCATGAGTCATGCGAGAGAAAAATTCTCAAATGTACAAGGATTCAATTAGACAAGAGTTAAGAGTAGAAAATCAACTTACTCTATTGGAGAAATTGATCGGGCAGAAGTTGAGAACGCATCTCAGAGATCTCCTAATGGTCTCTAATTGCCAGATAGATGAATACAGAAGTCATAATTTTAGAAAGAAGGCAGAGAAAATTTAAGAAATCATTTCTAGAGAGATAGAGTATTTATAACTAATAAAACTCATTTTTAGATTTTTATTTATATTTAAGTATTTTAATAATAAAATAATAAAATTCTATTATTTTAAACATTTACCAATTCTAAACTATTATTTTCGGTTCTCACATATTAGTAGTTATTTTTAGTAAATAATAAAATACAATTTTGAAATTAGTATTAAAAACATAGATGTCATTAAATAAGATGGTATGGGAAAATTAAATTAAAATCCAAAGAATAACAATTAATAACAACAGTATGGTGTTGACATATAAAACACGTAATTTATTTTCTACAAACCTTTTAAATGTAATCGATAGCATAGCGTAATAATTATTAATAAAGGTAATTGAAATTTCATATTAATGAAGCGTGATAAGTGAACATCACTTAACACTAGATAAGAGGATATGTCATCTTATCTTATTACATGGAAATAAATAACTATTTAATTTAATGTTTATATTTACTCGTTTATTACTTTGATATAATAAATTTACTCAATTATAAATTTATTTAAAGCCCACACCCTAAAATATTAACAATTCTAATTAATGTATTGATTTTTTTAATTCAAAATAATTTTCATAAAAGCATTAAGTTAATTTAATATAGTATTAACTTGTCCATATATATATATATATATATATATATATATATATATATATATATATATATATATGACATTGCAATTGAAATTTGATTTGGTTAGTATATAAATATTCATTCAAGTTTCCTATATTTAAGTTCATATAACATCAACATATGTAACAATCCGAAAAGTAGAGAAATTTTATACGTGTTCATACACTATCGGTATTGAGTAAACCTGGTCAGACATATGTAAAACATATACATAAATATAAATATAAGTATAAGGTGCAGTTACAATTTGTGGTCTTAAAGTTTGTCAAAAGAGAAATAATTTCTAACTAGTTTACATCCAATTAAGATATTGGTACTACACAATACAAAAACATACACATTAACTTCTATTTTATCCGACCCTCGTATGGTCTATCATCTCTCTCACATGTAGGTTAATCATCTGTTCACGTCATTATAACGATCAATTCAAAAGAGAAACAAAACAAAAGCATCAAAAGAAGATGGGTAAGCTAATGAAAAATTTAAACATGTATATTTCAAAGTTTTGAATAATATACTATCCAATAACATAATGCTAAAAGTGAATATTTACCTATACAAGTAGCACAAAATAATACTCGTGATCTAATTATAATAGACTCAATCCAGTTTTATATATTGAATTAGACACTAGAAGTTTTGCACCAACCATAAGATTATTAAACAATCTCTATGGTCGACCATACCAAACTGCATGGTCTCAATCCCATCATATGATAAGGTGAATTTTAAGGGTGGTTCCATGGTTTAGGAGGCCTAAAACAAACTTAAAAGTAAAATATTTTTTAAAGCCATTTTTTCTGGAGGCCTGAAGCAACTAACACTAAAATATATTTTTGAGGTATTTTTCTTTTGGAGACCTAAATCAATTAGTACTAAATTTTTTAAGCATTTTTTTCTTAGAGGCCTAAGGCAAGGATTTTACTTGCTTGAGCCTTGAGTTGACCCTGCCAAATTCGCTTATGACCTAGCTAGAAAAGGAGTCTCTTTCCCCACACCTCATCGCATGAACTTTTTTCAACTGTCACAACATAAACTTCATCCTGTATATAAGTCACTAAGTCTAGTAGAGTTTTAGGATGACTTCATAATGTACATCCCTAAACAATGCATAACACTAAACTAACAAATATTGCACTTCCCTTTAGAAGAATAACTTTATGCCAACACATAAAATTGACAAATTCAATATTTTCATTCCAATCATCCACTTTCATATTCTCAAAACATAACCACCCCCACAAAAAGAATAACAATCTCCTAACAAATTCTTCATAATTCATTCCACAATTTAAAAGTTGAAATTAACAAACATACTTTGCAAGCTTAATCACTCGAATAGCGAGTCACCCTTAGAATGATACTTGCTTGACAACTAATTGGCTTGCCTAGTGAGTTGAGTAGTAGGAGAAAATGTAAATAAATTTGTCTAGTGAGAGTAGACTGACCTAACGACCAACCCTCCTTTGACTTTCTACCAAACTCTAATTTGGTTTTCGCTCAACGAGAGTTTGGTTGCATAACGAGCAAGTCTCCCCTAACTCTTCGATAAACTCAAATTTAGCACTCACCTAGTGGGAAACAAGCTTGCATGAGTCTGCATAACACAGACGCACAAATATGCCTTTCAAACAATACCCTTAACTCTAGGAAGTATCTTCATGCTTCATTCAAGCAAAAAACAACTAAATTTCATTATAAATAAATAATTATCAACCGTAGATACCAATTCACAAATTAAATCCAAATTTCATATATCAATACATCTTATTAACATGAAAATCACATATTTCTAATTCAACCAATTTCACACGTCAAGCCAAATTAGTTTAGTGAATTTACCACTTTACAAGCTAAAGCATGATGCACCAACAATCAATTTCAATCCAAAAGTGCAAGAATTAAAATTAGTTTCTCTTACATTAGTTAAAATGTCATTTTTTTCTCATTTGTTCCTTAGAGTTATATTCCTCTGGACATATAAAATTCTGAATAGAAATCTAAACATATCACCATGATCATATAACAATATAGATCCACTTTGAGCATATATGAGTCACATGCATAGTATCATTATCTACATGCAACTCAAAAAGCAACACAACCTAAAAAACGGATAAAAAGTGAACTTACTTTGTTATTCATTTTTTATCGGGTGTGTGTAAAATTTTTTACTAGAAACACTCATCGATACTTGATCTTTAAAATAATAGAAATTAAAATAAAAAATATAAAAAGTGGATAACAAAAAAGTTTAGAAAGAAGTGTTAAAGATGATAATTTTTATAAAATAGACTTCAATTAATTAAAAAATTATTTATAATTTAAATATTTTATTATTAAAATATTATAATATATATTTTAGAAACCATCATTATTCTACAGCATAATCATGTACTTTTAAAAATGCCATAAAATATGTAAATAATCTTTGTTTTTTTTAAAAGAAAAAAGAAAAAAATATTATGGTATTCCATATCGATTGAAGTTATTATAGTTTATTATTTAAAAATTATGTGTTATGTGAAATATGAGTGTTATCCAGTCCAATACAAGGTTTTCAGGTATAATATTATACTGTTAGATTAGATCCTGTATTATAGTTTCATTTATATGTCTTTTATTTTTATTTTTTTAATTTTATAATTTTGATGTCATATTTTGAATGACACTAAATTAGGTCTCAATTTTTGTATTAAGTCCTTTGTTAAATAGCCTCGTCAAATTTTGTATGATGTGGTTTATCAGTTGCCTGGTACAGTTAGTGAATTAGCTATAGCAACAACTGTTCTAACAAAAGAATTATTTAAATTGATTAATTATATATTTATGTTGTTCATGTGCTAGTTAAAAGTAATAAAGTTAGTTTTAAAACAAAATTAATATATTTATTAAATATTAAATACTAGTTTAAGAAATAAATTTCAATATAGGTTAGTATTAAATTTACCAAACACTTATTTAAGGTTCTAATATATCATTTTCTAAATATAATTAATTTTAAAATGCCGAGACAAAAACATATCAAGGTGTAATCATACAAGAGATCAGTGGCTTGATGACTTTTAGTCGTAAGAATCTTTTAATATTAATAATCCATAAAAAAACATATAATAGTTTTAAAATATGTAAATGCGCCGAGAGCAAGGGCAATAACAAGACTCTAGACATTTTAGACTTTTATGATATTATGTTTTTTATAAAATTATATAATTTCTATGAAGTTGACTATATGTTGTCACTGTTAAAGAAAAGTTGAGTACACCAATGAATAAAAAACACATCAAAGAGGGTGGTTGGTTGTGTGTTTGATAAAAAGTTTCTAGAGGTTTTTTAAATATATATATATATATATATATATATATATATATATTTCTGAAAAAATATCCAAATAAAAATTTGCAAAGATAAAAATTAAGTATATGTGCTACTTTTTGGTGTAATTAATCGTCTTTAAGATTTTGTGTGTTTGGATTAGATTAAGAATGTAAAAAAAATGAAATGGATGAAATTTTGGATTGTTTAAATTATAAGAAGGTACGTTTTAAGTAAATAAAAAAATTATAATAAATTTGATTGATGTAATAGAAGAAAAATAAACTAAAAAAATAATATAATGTATTATAAAATTATTTTTAATTTAATTTTAATAAAGATGGGTATGGATTAGAATTTAAAAGTATCAATTATAATGTAACAAATTTATAATTTTGAAAATAATGTATAAATTTATTTTTGTTAATAACATTTTATAAAATTACATGAACTTTGAAAAAGATAATTAAACTGAAATGTTTAACTTATTTAACTTTATAAGTTTAATTTATTTTGTTAATATTATTTAAAAATAAAATAAAATTAAAATCAATAATATTAAATTAATATTCAACTAATTAATTTCAATTTTGAACAAAGAATTGGTTTAAACATAGAAGGGAACAAAATATAATATATATATATATATATATATATATATATATATATACTAATATTTTCTATAAAAAAATACTTTATTAGTAATATTTTTATTGTATTTAAGTTTTATTTTTATATTTTTAATTAAAAATAAATATTAATTACTTGAAAATATTTTTTAAATGTGAAGGTGGTGCATAGTTGAAATATAATGAATATTCACTTTTTTCATCATTGTAATTATATTAAATTTTCCTAATTCTTCTTCCCATTTAAAGATGTTGACACTGAAATGATAACTTTAAATGTTTTATTACATCAGTTTAAAAATAATAAAAAAATCTTAACATCAACTTGCTTTTATCCCATAATTGAAAAAAGATATCAAAATTAAATATACAAATGAAATTGAATATACTAAACAACATGCGGGAGAAAAATTGTAAATCGTAAACTGTAAACGTCTGACTTTTTTATTCTTTTACCTCATTGTGAAGTGTCAAAATCACTCTCTTTTCTGTTCCTCCAATCCCACTTAGATTAATTGATGTAAACAAAAGAAAATTCAGCGCTTTTTTTTCCAAGAGATGACAAATTGACATAATTGTATAATTTTTATATAAGTTTAAAATGGTTCGCGTAAATATTAGTTATTCACTAAACTTCTATGTACTTCTATCTTATAAATACATGTTTATATGAAAAAAAAAAGTTATAAAATGAGAATACAAAGATAAAAAAAAAACAATATGATCACATTTGCACTAAAAAAAAACCTTAGAATCTTGGTGGTAGCTTCTAGTCAATATTCACATGACATGAAATTCTAAAATTCTTAAGTTCCACACATATCTTTGAGAGGTTGAGTATATTATATATTTCTCATGATGATGCTTTTTGTGACTTTATAGATATGATAGGTTTTAAATGCATGAATGTTGCTTCAAGTTTTACAAGTTAAGTGATAAGTGAGAAAGGTTAAGTCAATAATAAATGAGGCATGTCCTTTTTCAATGACACTTGCTCATTTTTTGTGATAATTTCTTCTTTTACTTTTATATCACTTGTTTGGTAAACTAGCTACTTGACAATATGTGGTAATATTTATATAAACATAAATTTATAACACCGATAGATGATTAAATATTATATTTTTATAAGTTTCAATTAATTTTACTTTATTTGATAGTATTCTTGGTACAATATTCTGATTTTAATAATGTTTGGTATATATGGTTCAGCATATATATTTTTACTTGCAAGTTAAAATATGTTTTTAGTAATTAAATTTTGGTCTAAAATTAAAATTTATTTTTATTTAAAATATTGATACATTTTAGTTCTTAAATTTTAAAAATATAAATTTTTAATGTAATTATGTTAAATTTTTTGACGTGTAAAATCTGTTTTTCAACATATATTAAAATGAAAATGTATCAAACAATATAAACAATTCAAATGCTAACACAAAACATGTTTAACACGTCAAAAAATTTAATATAATTGGATTAAAAAGACTATATCCAATCATTTTTAGAGTCTAAGGACAAAAACATATCAAAGTTTCAGACATAAATAAATTTTAATTTTGCGTTAAAATTCAAGAACTAAAAACATCTTAATCCTTTATTTTATTTCAGAAGTCCACTTTCAAATAATATTATGATATTAAGAAAATTTGATGCAGTTAATTGGATTATATATATATATATATATATATATATATATATATATATATATTAAGTCAATTCTTTTTATAAATGAAAATGAAGTAATTTCCATTTAAAAAATTGTTTCATTTAATTTAAGGTATACAAATCTGTTAATTTTAGTACAAAGTTTGAAACCTGTATGCTTCTAATCAAACATGTGAAATTAGTTTGGTCCGGATTTGATAAAGTTAAGTTTTTCTCTAAATCAACTATGTTCAATTATAGTTGGATATTATACAAAAAGATGAAAATCAATTTAAAAAAAATGGTTTTTGTCTTTTTCCAAAAACATTTATACCTATAAGAGTTAAAACTTTATACACGAGAAGAAAAAATGATAATCTGCATGGAAAAAGTCTAACTTTAACATTTAACAAATTTGGTATAAGGTTCAACTGGAATCTAACATTCTTTTCTAACATTAGCGCAAGATTGACTTTAAATCCCAACCACAATCTATACTCTAAACCCATGAGAACCACAAAAACACTTAGTTTTATATATATATATATATATATATATATATATATATATATATATATATATATATATATATATATATATATATATATATATGTTTGAAAAATATATTGTATATAAATTAAATGCATAGAGACAAAAGAAATACAAAATATATGTGTTGGTGATTGAATAAACAATATGATACTATAGAATAAAAAATATATTCAATGCTATGCATCTTATTTTTAACTTAATTTCTTGGTATAGACTATTTTTCTTTCATAAATTTGTATTTTAATATTTTATTGTTTTATTATACTTTGATGTCTGAATAAGATGTTAGTATTCACGTAATATTTTGATTTAGTTTCACCAAAGAACTATTATTAAACATATTTACAGTGAGAACCTCAAATCATATCTCATTCTCTCTCAGCAAGTCTCTTCTTCTATCTAGTCTTATCCTATCATAAATGTCTGATTCAATTCTAATCTTTTTGAAGATTCACTACTGCTATAGTAATTTACACGAAGAGTTCCGCCAAAATCTTTCAATTTCAATTTCTCTTAACAGTGAGTTCGAAATTTTGCCCATTCTTTATATGTAACAATTTGTTTTCTCCTACATGCAAGTTCCTTTTTACTTTGCATATTGCTTCCATTCGTCCTTAATCAGTGACAGAGCCACATATGAGCGAGTGGGGGCCACGCCCCCCCCCCCAACTTTTTTAACTCTTTTTTTTAAGTTTTGTGTATTTAAAATGTTTTAAACTATATAATTTTAAATGTTTTAAATTATGTGTATCATTTTAAATTAGATAGTAATATATCGAAAATTAATAAAAAACAAAGTATTTTTTTAATTTTTTTATAAAGTACATCATTTAATTTTAATAAATAGTACAATATAAAATTAAATATAATAAAAAAATTGTTAAGATAATTTTTATTTTTTTTCATATTATTTTTTGTTTTTTTTCACGTGTTGTACTCATTTCTTACTCTTATCTGATTTCTTTTGTTACGAAAAGAAAATGTTAAACAGAAACTCATTATTTTTGTCCTTATCTTTTTCATATCTTCTCTTATTCTTAAAGGAAAAAAAATTTCTCTTGTCTCACTTGGTAGTGCAATACTTGTTTAATATTTAGCCATTTTTTTTATCTCATTACCCTTTTATATATTCATTTTTTATGAAAAGAGAAAAACAAATAAGGTATTATGTGATTTTTTATAGAGGATTTTTAAGTGTAACTTGATTATCATAGTTATTTTTAGTAATTATGTCTCTCAATTTTTGATTAAATTATAATAAATTATTTTTTTAGTCTTAAACTTGTTTTATAGGCAGGTATATTGATAAAAAAATTAAAGAATAAATTTATCTTTTAAAATTGATAAAAAAGAAGTGAAGATGAGAACAAAAGCTTGTGATGACTTTTGAATCAATATGTGCATATTAGTAAAATGGAAAATCAATATTTTGCAAATAATATGGTTATTTACATTGAAAAAAATAAGCTAAAAAATGTATTTATGATTCAATTATTTGATAAGTTCAAGAATATGAAAAAATGAATGACAATATTATTTAGATATATATATTTCCTGTTATAATTATAGTTATATTAAATTATGTATTATTTTTTCCTGAATTAGTGACAAAAATCTTAAATATATAAATTGAGTATATTATTTTGGCTTCCTCAGAAATTTTGGTCAAGATCCGCCACTGTCCTTAATGAAATTTCCTTTAGTTGAGACCCTAATGTTATGTCTTGATCGTCATTTGGGCTTTTTGTTGTGTAGATAGAGCTATTTTCTTTGCAAATTTAATGTTTTACTATTGAAGTATAAAATATGAGTTTGATTTTTGTGTGTGAATGTTGATAAAGCTCGACAATTTTCCAAGAGAAACAAAATTATAATGAATGATGTCTACAGTGGTGATGATTTTCTTTTTGTGTATAGAAAGTTAAGGCTGTTGTAAGAGGAAGAAAATTTGGTTTGTGAGGTAATTATTAAGTGTATATGGGTGAAAATGCTGGATGAGATAAATTGATTTGTGGTTGCTATTGTTGGTGTTATGATATCTGTATAAATAGATATTGAAAAAGTTTTTATAGTACACATTTTGGAAATTGAGTATGATTTCTGTGAATTGTATGATTAAATGGTTCATGTGGGTGTATTTCCTTGAATGACTTTGATGTAATAAAGTGATTTTACTTATGACCTTTATCTTGTGTGAAGGAAATTGGATATATCTTTCTAAATGGTTTTTCTTGTGTGCCTCCTGTGTCATTATGAATGTATTACCATATGTTTCACAATGCATGTATATGTGTAAGGATTTTTAGTGTTGGCTTGTCAAATTAGCTATTTTCAAGGGGAATGTTAATCTAGGATGAGTCCAAGTGTATTGGAGGGAGCTTGTGATGTGGAACTATCCTATAACTCATATAAAGGATAATAACTAGGTGGTGAGAGAAAAAGGCTTCACATGATAGACGATATAGGAAGCTAATGAAATTAATCATGTCAATACTGGATGACTTATATGATTGAGTTATTGTTATTAAGAATGAGGAGAAGAGGGACAATATGACAAATGCAGAGTCTCACGAGTCCATTCAATACACTAGTCTTCCGGAAACAAGAGTTTAAATGTACTATGACAGTTCTATGTTTGATCCTTGGTCTCTTATTTGATATTTTATATATTTTAATATTTAATTATACAACCTTTGTAAAAATATATAATATGTTTAGATTGAGATTTATTCTTGTTAAAATTAGCTTACTCTTGCATTTTGTGTGTTCTCTAGTTTTTTTTTTTGTTGCAATGATCGTATACTCTATATGTACGTGAGCAGATATAAAAGTTAATGCTTATAATGACACTAGAGGTATGATGGGAAAATAAAAGATTAGGATAGGAATATTACAAGGATGATGAATTGTAGTTTTGAAAAAAAAAATTGTGTTAAGTTCGTGGTTAATATTTTGAAGTAATCATGAGTTCATTTTTCTTAAAATATTTTTTAATATCTAGTGTAAGAACTGTAAATGTGATTTTATTTTGAAATACCTAATGCTACAAAGTGTATGATGATTAAGAATTACTAAATGTTGTTTTGAATTTTTGGGTTGTTATATTTTGATATCAGAACATGTCAGGTTTTACAGAGGGGGTTTCACCGGGGAGAACAATACCAATGAGACCTGAGCCCAACCACATAAGACATTGACACCACTCTCAACCCAAAACCTTAAGGCAATGGGTTTATGGGTCTTTATTCTTATATAGTGCTCTACTTTCTCATTTCTGGTTAATGTGGGACTTAGACTCATACTTGAATTCCTAACAGAACATGACTCAAACCTTAGGTGAACTGTGGGAAGTGGGGTGTTATTTTTTATTATTATTAGGTTCGTTCTTTGAATGTCTTAGAGATTAATGTGTAACAATTCAAGACAGCTTAATCTTAGGATTGACATGAGGGTTATGAGTTTGTTTTGTTTTTGTAATGTGTATAATTGTGTAAGTTCAATTTTGCTGATTTGGTTGGTGAAAACAACAATAGTAAGAGAGAAAGAATATGGACTTAGTGACGAGGGTGCACACACTTATGACTAAATCTAAGACTATTTTTGTCTTAATTTTGAATGTTTTAATAGTGAGTGTGTCTTTTACTTATTCTTTATCTAATACGCATTGTTTTGTTGTGTTTGCTAGCTAATAATATGGTTTAAGGGGGAAACCCATAATTAGGATTATGATTCTTATTTCTTGACATTGATATATGACATGATAAAAGAAGATAGCGTGGATGCCTTGATATTAATTGCATTTGAGGATAGAAGTTTATGTTCTAGTTTTTTTTGCATATTCTACCTCTTAAAATTTGTTCATCTTATTGTGAGAACCATAAATTTATTATTATTATTATTATTTATTTTCTTCAACCACAAGATCTAATTTTATTTTTATATTAGTAAAACATATTCCTAAGTTCATGTTTTCTTCAAATTGGTATAAAGTCAGCCAAATAGTTGTAGATGGAACTAAATCAATAATCTTTTATGTGGAATTCATTTATTGGTATATTTGTTCTTGCGGTTTATGTTTTGTTTAGCAGTGCATTTGAAAGGTAAAATGAGCTCTCTCATTTTATCCTTACATGAACTAAATGAGATTTGTCTCAAAATTAATTACTACTAACTAGAAAATTTAGAATAAGCAACTCACTAGTGTACTTGTTTGAATTTTCGGTGTTGTATTTGATTTTTTCAAAATCATTTTAAGAGTTCTTTTTACTATTATAGTTTACCGTGTATAAGATGTCTTTGCTACAATTTTGTTTAAAATATTGACAAATGAAGCATAGTTAGTTATCGTGTTTTAAATTTATAAGCTGATGTATTTATCAATGAACTAAATAATATATATAGTTAAGATAATGGTATTTTTGTTTTTCATTTATCCTTTTTTTTTTTACAAAACCCATCAAACGCAAAACCTTGAGTTCTCCATCTCTGATTTCATCAATTTTCTTATTCTTTGATGCCCTTTTGATCAATCCATCATTCTAGGTCTCTCTACAACTTGGTTTTAGTTTGTCTACTTCTGGGGTTATATTATTATAGTATTTTTGTTTAGGGGTGGGGTTAAGGTTTTATTTATTTTTGGAGTTTTGTTTCTTTTGGAATTTCTGTTTATGTTGATTGTAAAAATACGGTGGGTTTGGTTTGAAAGCCCTTTCTTCTCTTTAGCCTTATGTCTCTCCAAAAATCATTTTTTCCTACCATAAAATTTTGATTAAATTCTAATCATTTTTGAAGATTCACTATCACTAGAATAATTTACACGAAGAACTCTACCAAAATCTTCATTCAATTTCTCTTAAAGGTGAGTTCAAAATTTTGTCCAGTCTTTATATGTAACAATCTATTTTCTCCTACATGCAAGTTCCTTTTTTCTTTGCATGTTACTTCCATTCGTCCTTAATGAAATTTCCTTTGGATGAGACCCTAATGTTGTGTCTTTATCGTCATTTGGGTCATTTGTTGTGTAAATAGAATGGTTTAATGTGTGGAGTTTTTTGGGGGAAAAGAGTAATGTTAGGTCAATACGTAAGGGAAACTATTTTCTTTACAAATTTAACACTTTATTGTTGAAGTATAAAATAGGAGTTTGACTTTTGTGTGTGAATGTTGATAAAGCTTGAAAATTTTGCCAAGAGAAAAGAAATTATAATGAATGATGTCTACAATGGTGACAATTTTCTTTTGTGTAGAGGAAGTTAAAATTGTTGTATGAGGAAGATGATTTGGTTTGTGATGTGTAATTATTAAGTGTGGGTGAAATTGCTCGAAGAGATAAATTGATTTGTAGTTGTTGGTGGTGGTGTTATGATATTTGTACAAACAAATATTGGAAAAGTTGTTATAGTATAAATTTTGGAGAATGAGTATGATTTTAATGAATTATTGTTATGTAATTTGACAAATGTACCAAATCGCACAAGTAATACAGTGGACAAGTTCTAATATTGTTCTCCACAGAAACTAATGTGATTTAAGATAATTTTTTGTTTACTAATAAAGGGTAAAAGTAACAACACATTTCAATGTATAAAAAATAAATTCAAAATTAAGAAATAAACATATTTACAAATGGAAACGCTTAATTTGATTTAAGAAACTATATGGTAAAGGCTTCACTGGAATTGGGTTTCATGATTACATTCAAAACAAAAACACTAAGCAATATATTTCGACTTCATTCTCTCGCATTCAGACCTTTTGTAACAAACCTCAATTTTGTTTCAAGCAAGTCTACACTTGAATAATAAGACCTCTATGTCAAGCATTTTTTATTACTAAGTTTGCATTAATGAACAATATTTTGGCGTTATGAATGACCAATGACCACATTTATGTATAGCATGTGAAATTCATTAGTTGTTATATCCTAATCAGGTTTTTCAAACTATCTTTTGGATTGTAGGTACTCCCACATGTGCACCATATTTAGAATATGCAGTTAAAGATCATAATCAGATTTTTTAAACTATCTTTTGGATAAGTAGGTACTCTCGCATGTGCAATATTTGTAGACTATGCAATTAAAACAAGAATAAATCATGAGAGATGATGTAAATAATTATAGTGAACGAGGAATCCACAGAGGATTAAGACTATATTACGCTCGCTCTATCCCCATGAATGAGGGAGTTAGTTACTCCTACACATATTGAATGCTATAATAATGATGAGATTGAATGCCTCCAGCCTTCATATTGTGCTACTACTTTCAAGTGTATATAGATAAAGTTTCTTTCTTTCCAAGTGTGTTTATTTTTTCCTCTCTCCCATTGGCTCTCCTAAATGGGAAGTTTTCCAGAACGGATGTTATTTTTCACCTCTCTTAAGTCTTTTATTTATAAATTTTTCAAATTGGACTAGGCTTGTAATTTTGTACTTGATCTTGTACTGGAATATCTTGTATATATATATATATATATATATATTAATCTTCTGAAAATAAATACCTTTGAGATATTCTTCAAATATTCTGACTAGTAATTGGAGTAACCAACTTGATGAATAACTAATATTGTTGATAACATTTGAATATCCAGTACTCCGCTTGAATAATAATCTTGAAAATATTCTTTAATCTTCACAAATTTTCCTTTATTTAATAATTTGAAAATATTCTTCAAATTTTCGGGGATTTTCTCCTAATCTGCAAAATATAAAATAAATAGTTATATTTTCCAATATTATTAAATAAAACCTAAAATATAAAAAAATTAAAATAAAATAACAATGAAAGATAAAAATAAACAAAATAAAAACATGATAATGCTAATTATCAATTGTATGATTAAATGATTCTTGTTATGGGTTTGTTTGCTTGAATGACTTTGATGCAGTAAGGTGATTTTACTTATGACCTTTGTCTTGTGTGAAGGAAGGGGTCATATATTTATAAATGGTTTTTCTTGTGTGCCTCATTTGTGGTTACAAATGTATTACCATATGTTTAACCATGCATGTATATGTGTAAAGGTTTTTAATGTTGGGTTGTCAAATTAGCTATTTCAAAGATGCTACTTTATAGGATGAGTCCAAGTGCATTAAAGGGGACATGTGATATGGGACTATCCTGACTCTACTAGTATCTAACTCATATAGAGATGATAACTAGGTGGTGATAGTCGAAGGAGACTTCACATGGTAGACGATATAGGAAGCTAATAAAGTTAACCATGTCAGTACTAAATGGCTTATATGATTGAGTTATTGTTATTGAGAGGGAAGAGAAGAGAGACAATAGGACAAGCCTAGAATCTCACGAGTCCATTCAATACACTAGTCTTCAGGAAGCAAAAGTCTAAATGTACTATGGTAGTTCTATGTTTGATCATTCGTCTCTTATTTGATATTTTATAAATTTCAAATATTTAATTATACAACCTTTGTAAACAAGTATAATATATTTAGATTGGGATTTATTCTTATAAAAATTAGCTTATCCTTACATTTTTGTGTGCTCTCTAACTTTCTTTTCTTTTGCGATGATATATTCTATATATCTGATGGTGAAGGTGATAGTGACACTGGAGTTGTGATGGAAAAAAGGAAAATGAAGGATTAGGATATGAGTATTATAGGAATGATGAATTGTTGTTTTGAAAAAAGAAAAATTGTATTAAGTTTCTGGTTTATATTTTGAACTAATCATGAGTTTTTTTTTTAAATATTTTTTAAACATCTCATTATCTAGTATAAAAACTATAAATAATGTAAATTTATTTTAAAATACCTTATTAATGCTACATAATATCATAATTTAGAATTACTAAATGTTGTTTTGAATTTTTAGGTTATTACATTTACGATTCTACAGACTATAGCCAATAATTTGCAATATGCTCAAAGTCCAAGCTGTTAAAGTCTTCACTTTAGGCCATCAAAGAAAAAATGCTTCAAATTTTTTTTCGATACTAATATGTCTCTGTTAAATCAATTATAAAATTAAGTTTAAAAAAAAAGACCTTAAAAAAATAGTACTAATATACTTATATGAACTTAATTATAAAATTATATTTGAGAAAGAACTCATTCTAAAATTTATTTTAGGTTTTCTAAACTCTTAAAAAACATTTACTAAGGGAATATCCGTTCCAATGACAATTTTTCTCTTGCACAATATATTGTTACATACATATATTGTTTCTTTCATACTCATGTTGTGTCAAGTATCCTAAATATTTATCATGAATCAATCCTAAAATATGAAATCACAATAACTATAATATTATAAGGAATTCACAAACTACGAGCATCAAGTAATACCCATTATAGAATCAACATCAAATCAAATCGATGGTAATGATATTCCTTACTAATATTTTTTGTTGCATCAACAAAATTTAATATAAGTTAATGTTAGAAAAAAATGTTATTAAATGATTGAGTAATTAATTATTTTTAATTATTTAAAGAATTTACTTGTCTACAATTGAGATATCTAGTCAAGAAATTTTAATGGAGTACTACAACTCCATTTTTTTCATTTATTATTTTAATAGAAAATTATACTAACACATTCTTATAGAAAGTAGTTGTTGCCATAATTTAACTTCGTAATTGATGGAATTTTTTACCTAATATTTTAATATTTTTATTACATCAAAACGTTCAATTAATTATTTGAATTATAAATTTTTAATATTATTTTACATTTATCAAAAACTTATAAATAATAACAATTACAGAAAATAATAATTAGAAACATAAACATGACATCGATAAATTGGGTCGTGGGGTTTAATTGGGTTGAGCAAAACCCGACAACACCCAAATCCATGCCATTACATTTATGTTGGGCCGATTTAAACTCAGATTATTGAAACCCATATATGTGTTTTATTTCCCATTCCACAGGAAACATACATGCTTAAAATTGTTAGATAAAGTAGATAACTCGAAAAGAAAGAAAAAAGTTTGTGAAAGAAGAAAAAACAAAGCAAAGTTCTTCTTTGTAACAAGGAAAATGATTTTTTATTTATACATATATTTTCTTTTAAAAACTTCACAGAGTAATGTGCGCCTAAGTCACCTCTCTTCAATATTTAAAAGCATCTTGTTTTAGATTCCCATCTTATATTTTTAAATGATTGTTCATAAATGATAATATGACATGAATAAACTTAAGAAACTTAATTAGTAAATATTTTTTAAAGCTTAAGAAAATATTTATAAACTAGAATTTTATGTTCAGTTATATCTAAATGGTTTTTAAAACTCGTCAAAGCTTATCCATCTTCGTAAAAAATGAAAATTTAAACTCAAATCATCTGCATGTTTAATTACTATATTTTATTCGAATAAATTGGGAACACTCCTTTACCTACCCACATTTGATAAATTTTACATTAACTCAAATATTTTAAATTAGTTATCAACGTAAAAACTCAACTATTCAATAATGTATATTTTTAACATTATCTTGATTGATTTATTACTAATGTGTTTTTTTTTTTCTCAAATCTTCTACAAGTAAGGTAGCCAAATTTTATATAAAAAAATGTGATTGAAATCACACATGCAAATATTCCTTTATCGTAATATTATATATTATATTGTGAGTCACATGTATGCATCCCACAATCTAATTAATTATAGTTCATTGAGTTACATTTAAAAATGTTAGTATCCGTTTATTTTACCACTGCAACACGACAAGATCCTTTTTGTTCTTGATTACAAGTTAAAGACTCACAATTTTTTTATTTCTTAAATAATTTATTTGGATAAAATAATTGAAATATTTTAATTTTTAATTTTTTTAAAACAAATTTATTTATGTTTTATAGCGAACTCAATATTATTTTTTAGTTTAATTTAACTTAGTTTGATCTTTGTTCCGGATTAGTCCGGATCGACCTTCAGTCAGGATCGGCTCGGATTGACCATTGTTTCGGGTTGACCCAACTTGACCTTCGGCTAGGTCGACCCAGCTTGAACTTCAGCTGGAGTCAGTCGTGCTCTACCTTCAGACAGGCCAACCCAACTCAACCTTTAGTCTGGGCCGACTCAGCTTAGAGCCATCTCGTCTCGACCTTTGATTGGTGTCGAATTGGCTCAACCTTTTTCCCGGGACTGCTCGGCTCAACCTTTGGACCGAGTCAATTCGTCTCGATCTTCAGCCCGACTTGACCTTCAGCTTGGGCCAGATCGACTCATCCTTTCGTCCGACTTGGACTATTTAACCCAACTTGACTTTTTGGACATGCAAACTTTTTTTTCCTAACCAATGAACAATTCCACAACTTAGGAAATTTAAATTTCTTTCTTTTTTTTTTGTAAATTTCAAATTCTACTATTTTAATTATTTGAAATAACTTCTTAAATTCTCAATTTCAATTTTCTTTTTCAAATATATATTTTCCTTGAAATAATTTTAAATTTTTTAAATAAATAAATTGTTCTCTTAAATTGTTTGGTCCAAACACACCATTAGATGTGCTTGAATAAATAGTTAAAATAAACACATCATTTAACAAGATCTTATACACGAGTGTTTACACATAGTCATAAAGTGTATATAATGAATGAAAAATAACTTATTCTGATAAATATAGCAGTGATAAAGCTTATTATAGAATAAATTAAAGAAAACTTGTTTCAGTTGTTCAATATTTTCAAAAGTAAACAAACCTTTCCAAACATTAAGAAGATTATGTTTTGCCAATCTAAAACAAACACTTATTTTTTCACATTATCAATTTTACTGAGTCTATTGTGATAGGAAGTTAGGGATATTAAAAAACATTATCCTAACTCTTGCATATTACTTAAGTTATCATGACGATGACATTAATTAATCTCTCTCATTTTAATTAGGAAAAGAAGTTATGTCAACATAATACAGCTATGGGAAGAAGGAAGAAGAACGTGGCAAAAGAAGAGAAATGCGTTAGTCATATTCCATTGATTTCATCAATCACAAAATTTGTCAATATCAACGTTAGCTTTCAGATTCAACTTCACGACAAACCCTTGTTACAATTGCTTTCAATTCAAAAGGGTTTTATTTTGATTATTTTCTCTTCAAAACGGCCAACCCTTAATGAGCCTAACAATGTGCTGTGCAGATTTGTGAGGGAACATGATTAAGTTGAAGTTTTTCAACACATGTTCATCCATCATGTTTTTCTTTGGTTTATACAAGATGGGGGCATCATAACAACTAAATAAATAAGAACGGTGATAGATATAATTAATGATATGATACAAATTTAGAAAGTTGACAATTGAGTGGTTGTAGCCATAGAGTGTATAAAAGATATTATCTTTGTTTTATATTTTATGGTTTAATTATATGTTTGATTATTGATTTTGTTAAAAAATATTAAATTGGTCTTCCAGATTTTTTTTTTATTTTAATTTGATCTCGATTCTTAAAAGTTAATACAATTTAGTCTAGATTTTTGAAAAATAATACAATTTAATCCTTTTAGATAAATTTCTTAACAAACATTATGAATTTTTCTTTAAATAAGTCATGTCAATAGGATTATGTTAATTATAGAAATAAAATAAATCATTTTTATTAATAGTCTCAATTTTGATAAAAAAATTATTAATCTGTTTCAAAAAAATTAACAAAAATATTGAATTGTATAAATATTTCATAAATCAAAATCAAATTGTATCAATTTGCATACATCATAATCAAATTAAAAAAAAAAACTAAACAATCAACTTGAAACAGAAATAAAATTAAATTAAACTTTATTTTATTGTTTTAAAGTTATAAAATGCTTGTCAAGTTGATAAAGTGAAAATTTTATGGAAAAAGGACATTGAAATAAAGAAAGTGAAATGAAAATTTTGAAAAAAAATTAAGAAACTACTTAATTTTTTTAAAATATTAATAATATATCGTTTTTAGGAATATATCCTTTCAACATGATAAATGTTTATGTTTATCTAAATTTTTATACCGTCATTACATATGTTTCACCTGCTTAATGTTTATTAAAAATAAATATAAATTTTAATATGTCATATCATATTCTTAGAATTCATTTTTATCTTTCCTATTTATCTTCGAAAACTATTATGAATCAGTTCAATCTGTATTTTTAATTTTTCCTTAATAAAAGACGATGTTACTAGTTTGTAGCTGCATTGATTGGAAAACTACGCCTGACTTTGTTGCTTGCTATAGTAGTTCTAGTTTTTTATTTTTTATTTCTTAATTTTCCCTCAACTTTATAATATGTTTCGAGTTTAAAACATCTCCAATAATATTATAAAAAATAATAAAAAAATATGTGATGTGATTATAAAAAGTTCTTTAACTTAACTTTTATATGTCCCAAATGCAATATAAGATTTGTAAACTCAAAACTTCTTTCCAAGAATATATTTTTTAAAACTTGAAATAAGTCATTCAATTATCTCATAATTTGTTAAAAGCCATTGTTTATATAATCATTTTCCCTATCAGAACAAACACCCACCAACTACTCCAATAAGAAAACTTTATATAAACCACATAAACAACTTCCATTAAAATGCTATTGCAATAATTATGTACCATCTCTAGGTAGCCCCTCAACAAAAAAACATGTTTGGTGTTGAAAAATTATTTTATGGTTCAACCATTTTCTATACAATAAATATGTTAAATAATTAGTACTGATTATAAAAGTAATGTTTTTGATATTCAAATTCAAACAATATAATAAAACACTATAAATAATTTATACTATAATATTATTATTAAATATAAATACAATCATATTAATTCTCAAAATGATTTTTTTATTAATTTCTTATAAATTGTAGTTATTTTGCTGTCTTTAAATTTATTATATTTTATGTCTTTATACGTTGGTAGTATAAGTTAAAATCATACTCTCTTTTTTTAATGCTAACTAATGCACAAATGACATTATTTAAGATATAATTAATTATCTTTACTTTCAATGTGTTGATGTGACATCTTTTTTTTAATAGATTAAATTATTAAATAAAGCATCACAAAATTATAATAATGAAAAGCACTCAGATGAACATAAAACGTAGGAAAGGTAACTGTTACAGTCATCCAGAATTGTACTGTGAAAACAAATTTGGGCATACCACCATGTCATAACAAAACGTAAAGTAAGATAACAGTTTAGCAAAAGGGGCTGCCACTAAACAGCTAGTACAAAAGGCCCCATGGCCATGAAACTGTCCCTAAGGCCATCAAGACAAGAGAATTTAAGACGCACCGCTGCTATCCCCAGATCCACCTCGAGCACCTCTCTCATCTACTCCCACCAGAAGGTGATCATCGCAAAACGGAACATAACAGAACATACACAAAATGCAAGGGTAAGCTAGTGCAGTTTAAAACTTATCAGGGGAGAGAAGAATAAGTACTTAAACAGTCCAAACATGCAACACAGAAGGCATAGAGTATCATGTTATAGCAGACAAACAGGACACTATGACTCAATTATCCGGATACATATACTAAGATCGGATCCACTGGACGCTTGCACTTGTGGTGGCCTCTACTGCTCTGCAGAGCCATTGCCAATGGGTTTCACCCTACCACACACAAGGTTAGCCTTTAAGCGTCTAAGGCCATTATCCTGCCATAGACTAGGGTCTCCCGCTACTCTCACCACTTGGGTCAGTTTGCTTTACATGAGACTCACTGACCCTTTAGAGTTTCGGGATGCGGTCCTTACTTGAATTCATATCTTCATATACACACTACACGCCACCATAAAGTCTCCCCACCAGACTCATGGAATTACGCCTATCTCACACCAATTTCATGTTTCGTAACTCATAACCACCACTTATTATCTCATCATAAATTTCTCATGCACATTCTCAACCAACCATACAAATTTCCATATATTACTCATGTTCACATACAGATTTCAATGCATACCACTCATACAACTCATGCAATCACACCTAAATCTTGCATGTTCGAGATAATTAGCCACACCCAAAGTAAACACGAATCCAAAAACATAAGTCTGCACCATTCTCGCCTGGGCTAGAAGCCCTCGCCTAAGCTACAACGACTGTCTCGCTTAAGCTAGGCCTTCTCGCCTAGGCGAGGCCTGGAACAGTGGCACTCTGCGAGCCCTCGCTTGGGCGAGTCCAGCTCGCCTGGGCGAGTCCAGCTCGCCTGGGCGAGATTGTCATTCGCCCAAAAATATAAAACCCCTCGCCTAAACGAGGAGGCAAGTAGAGTACACTGGCTTTCCTCGAGTACTCACTTGGGCGAGCCATTCTCGCCTGAGCGAGACAACGCGTCGCTCAAAACAAGCTTTGGTCGCCTGAGCGAGATGCTCGAGCAGCACCAAGGCGAGCTCTCTGCTATTCTCGCCTGAGCGAAACGAGCTCGTTTAGGCGAGAATACCAGTTCTCCCCCACTGTTTCACACATGCAGCACCACAAACAGACATATCCACACCAAACAATTCATTACCATACAAGCACAACACTTTTAAACCATCCCATTCACGAAATAAAGCACAAATATATGGAAAAGCACTAAAATTTTACAAACAGAAAAGACTAACTCCCCTTACCTTTTCTAGACACGAGAAAAGAAGCAGCAACCCAAGGAACGCAATCAGGCACAACAGCTCTACGGACTAAAATGGTGAGCTGAAACGGAAACCCCAAGACCCAAAACGAGAGTAAGAAATGGAACCCTAACCGCAACAAAACGCCAACTGGAAGAAGGTGGATAGAGAAAAAGGAAAGGCTATAATAGATATGTGGTATTTACCAAAGAAGAACACTGAGCTAGCTTGAAGATGGAGTTTTCTCTGTGCCCTAGCAGAGCTCCTTGCTTGAGTTATGGGATGGAGAGGAGGATTGTTTCTGAAAATGTGACAAGAGGCAAATGAGACAATTGAGTGGGGTATTGGGGTCCTACTGCTAGCCTTGGGCCTACGAAGAGGCTAGGCCCAACACGTAAAACTGAAAATGGGGCTTACAATTGAAATTTGGAATAATTAACTTCATTACATAAAATTATAAAAATTTATAAGTGTTATAAAAGTCTAATTGATTCTAATAAATGAATTTTAACCTCTATAATCATTAATGTAATTTAATTTTATTTATAGGATAAAAGTGCAGAAAAATATTATATAAATATTATATAACTGTAATTGATAATTTATTTAAAAAATAAAATAAAAAGTAAATTAAATAATAATTTTTTTTTATGTTTCGCACTTTATTACTTGATGATAGTTCATGTACTGGATTGTTTACTTTTTTATTTTTCGTTTATTGTTTTGTATATTAGTTTAAGCTTTTTTAATGTGTAATTAGTAATACTTAATATAATGGCTTGTTTACTTTTTTATTTTCATTCGGTGCTTTCTATATTAGTTTAAGCTTTTTTATGGTTAATTATATTTAAATTTTTTGCAACATTAAAAATGAAAGAGAAACAGTTAAAAATGAAGAGAACGATAAAAATATTTTATTATTTAATTATCTTTTAACGTTATTTTTTTTGTACATTAAATCAATTATTAATTATATAATTAGTATTTTTAAGACATCGGTTAAAGACACCGATTAAGATATAATTAATAAAGATAAAATTCATAATCAAATATGTTATTGAATGAATTTTAATTCTAATAATTATTAATATTATTTTATTTTATTTAAATGACAAAATTATCCATAAATATTATAGTAATTATGATTTATTTGATCCTTACAAATAAAAGTTTAAATAATTAAATAATAAAATAATGTTAACGTGGTTGTAATGTAGTTAAAGAAAATTATACCAAAAGTTATGAATATTATAACACTGATTTTGGTTTAAAGGAATATAGTACAATAATGTTTAAATTAAATTTAGAACTCTCTACAATAATTTTTGTAATGAAAATAACTAATACAGTATCATATTAAATAATATAAAAATCATTAAGTAATTTTTTGACTCAATTAAAAATAAAATGAAATATTAAACTTTTGATAACATTAAATTTTATTATTTATTTATTTTATCGGTACAATTATATTAAAATTATTTGATTTTATATTTTTTTTTGTACATCAAAAGAATTAGAAATGAGAGTTGAATAATAATTATGAATATTTTTGTCCTTTAAATAAAGTAAAACTGCATTAATGATTATTGAAGTTAAAATTCATTTAATGTCACAGTTAACTATGAAATTTTGTAAAATTCAATGCATATTAATTATTCTTGCTTTTTGGACATTAGTTGACAGGCAGTGGCGGAGTTATTTGGGGGCAGGGAGGGGCCTGGCCCCCCCAAGATTTTTATTTTTTATTTATATATATATATATATATATATATATATATTTTTATTTTTTTTTTTTTTTTTTAAATTATAGGAATATATATATTAGAAATTAATAAAAATTAAATTTTTTATTTTTTATTTTTTTATTTAAACATAAAATTTATGTAAATACATAATAAAATATAAAATTAAATATAATAAAAAATAAAAATATTTAGGTTTAATTTTTCTTTTGACTCCTGATTTTATTTAAAAATTGAGAGTAGGATTAGGTTAATTATATACCAACAAAGCAAATCATCCATATTAAGAGTTTCAATTTTAATGAAAAGATCATTGGTATGTTTCGGGGAATTTAACGAAATTTACCATACAAGACGATCAGTTTTTCAAAAATTGAGACCAAATTCAAACTAAAAAAAGAGTTGGAGGACGAACTTAACATTTTTAAACGAAAGCATGAATGAAAAGAGTAATTAAACCAAATATTTATTAACCTAATTTTTATTTTCCTTTTCATTGTCTTTTTAGTTTTTCACAAATTGTAATAATCTCTCACTCTCATAAGTCTTCTCTTTTTTTTTAAAGAAAAAAAAAGTTAGACATAAACTCATTATATTTCTCATTTATCCTCTTCCTTTCCTATCTTTTGTCTTATTTGATAATGAAAACATTGTTTTTTTTATCTAATGAGCTTTTTGTATATTCTTTTTTTTTATGAATATAGAAAAAAATAATAGTGTGTTATGTATTAAGAATAATGAATATATTTTTCTTTTAATAATTACATGTCTCAATTTTTTATTAGATTATGATCAATTATTTTTTAGTATTATTTTAAAAAAGTATGTTGATAAAGAATGAAAGAATAAATTAATCGTTTAAGAGTGATGAAAAGAAAATTATTGACTAAAACAAGATAGATTCTACCTCTTCACATATTTTAAAGCATTATACTAATGATAAAAAATGTTCAGTTAGGGAAGTCATTTTTTGAAGCATTATACTAATGATCGAATTTAATTATATCAAAATTATATTACTTTGGTCCCTCCGACACTTTTAGTCAAGATTCGCCACTATTGACAGGGCCATTATAGTTATATAAAACTTAGGAGAATGCTAACCAGTGTCCTAAGGACACTAGTTAAGGATCATTAATTTGCATTATTTTCTTCTTTTTATATTGAAATTTGAAATAATTAAATACATTACTTAAGATGGTATAAATGCATATAACAAATTTTATAAAGACAAAAATACCCTTTTAAAGTTGTAAACAATAATGTACTGATACAAAATAATGACTTTGGAATTTTTTTTAAGGTCTCTGCTGAAAAGAAAAAGAAATATCTCTAGTGACACTTCAAGAGTCTCTGAGAGTGAAAATTTCAAATGTGAAGACGATAACCCTTTGAAAGATATGTCTTTGAGTTTTGTAATTAAAAAAAAAATCTTCAGTGATGAAATTATTATACTTTTTTGTGGAAAAAATTTGTCTTTCTACTACTACTTCAAACTAATTTTCCTTTTTTGTTTTGAATATGCTTTGTAGATGGTAAATTTCACATTGGATGGAGATAGTGGTAAAGATAAGAGCAACAATGAAAGGAATTTTGATACAGAGTGTTGGAAAAAAATATTGAGAAGTCAAAGAAAGAAATTTCGATCAAATCTCAAATTGATACTTTAGTTATTTTTTATAAATTTTTTAAATGTTTAACACTTTGTTGATTATTCTGTTAATTTAAACTTCCTTATGTTTATGTTTAGTTATATTTAATTTTTAACAACATTAAAACACAATTATGGGTATTTTTGTCTTTTGAATAAAATAAGATTGCATGAATGGTGATTAGTTCAGATTTAATTTAATATTACACTTACCTATGTATTTCTTATAGGATTCAATGCATATTAATTATCTTAATCAGTGCCCACTGGTTAGCATGACCCTAAAACTTAAGTGTATTTTTGTCCTCTAAATAAAGTAAATGCATTAATGATCAATATTCAAAATCCATTTAATGTCAAAGTTAACTATAAATTTTTGTAAATTTTAATGTTTATAAATTATCCTTGATAATTGCCTTGAAGCAACTTAAAACTATACACAAACCACATAAACAACTTCCATTAAAATGTTATTGCAATAAGGAGAATGTCAACCAGTATCCTAAGAACATTTGTTAAGGAGAATGTCAACCATCATTTTTACACTAAAAGTTGAAATAATTAAGTACAGTAATTAAAATAGTATAAATGTACATAACAAATTTTATAAAGACAAAAATATCTTTTTAAATTTTTAGACAATAACTTTATCATACAAAACAAGGACTTTAGAATTTTTAAAATCTCTACTAAAAAGCAAAAAAAAAAAAAAATTAATTAATTTTTAAATTTTTTTTTTAATTTTATTTTTTTTTTTTTTTTATTTTTTATATTTTTTTTTTTTATTTTTTTTTTGATTTTTCTGTTAATTTAAACTTTTTTTTGTTAAATTTTTAGATATTTAACACTATTTTTTTGGTTGTTTTTCTGTAATTTAAATTTTTTTATGTTTAATTATATTTAATTTTTAGCAACATTAAAATATAGTTATTTTATCATTTAATTGGTTTTTAACTTTTATTTGTGAACATTAAATAAATGTATAATTAGTCAGATGGTACCCACTTTCTTCATATATGTGTTAGTTTGGTACTTGCTTTTAAAAATGTGTCAATTTAGTCTCAACTCTTGAAAAAAGTGTCTTAATCATGTTTCTTTCACACAAAAATTACTAAAGTCGTTAACTTAATTCATGACTTTTACCACTAAGTTTTAATATAAATATCAATATTTAATTTTGTAAGTCATTTTAAATATCAATACCGTTAACGGTGTTAATAATTTTTTGCTGAAAAGGACATAATTGAGACATCTTTTCAAAATTTGGGACTCAATTGACACATTTTTAAAAACGAGTATCAAACTGACACATCTAGATGGAAGTGGGTATCATCCGACTAATTAAACCTTAAATAAAATATTAAACACACATGTACAATATTTGTGGGTATTTTTGTCCTTTAAATAAAATAAAGTTGCATTAATAGTTATTAAGTTAAATTTTATTTAATATCACACTTATTTATGTATTTTTGCATGATTCAATGTACATTAATTATCCTTAACCAGTGTTCTAGGACACTGGTTAACAAGACCCTTGCAATAATTATGTATTCCCTAAAAAAAATATTTGGTGTTGAAAGGTTATTTTATTGTTCAACCATTTTCTATACAGTAAATATTTTAAATAGTTAGTATTGATTATGATAGTAATGTTTTTTATTGTAATTATTCCTTAACCGATGTTTTAAGATACCTGTTAGCATTATCCTAATATTATTATATAAATACAATCATATTAATTCTCAAAATATTTTTTAATTATTTATTATAAATTGTAGGTGTTTCATTGGTCTTTAAATTCATTATATTATATGTCTGAATATACATCGGTAGTATAAGTTAAAATTATACTTTTATTTTAACTCAAGAGAAAGTAAATAAGAGAATTAAAGAGAAAAAGAGGAAGGAAAAAATAAACATGGCATTTTGGCATTACCTAGGATTAAAATCTTCACTAAACATGTTATTTGAGATTGATGTTGTTTCCCATATAAATAATTTGTCGAGAACATCTTCCATCTCATTTGATCCACCACATAAAAGATAAACTTCAATACACAAATTCTTATTTTGTGTGCTTCCAACTTTGCTTGGTTTGGCCCGTTTGATATGTTTTATTTCGGAAATTTGAAAATAAAAGGTTTTTTTATCTAATTTTAAAAACAACTGAAGAAAACAAAAAATCCAAGATGAACATCAACAATCAAATTGTTGAATCTTAAACTTCAGAGTTTATCTTGATTGAGAGCTTCAAAGTTGTTTATAGAATTTAGGAAAGACAATATTGAGACTAAATAAGTGGTCCATTTGGACAATATTGCGGCAGAGGTTAGTGTTCGGTGATTTGAAATGAGTGGGTGGACCTAGTTTACAGACCACAAGTTTTGACGTACATAATGATATTTTAATATATTATAATTACTTTTGAATTATTTATTTTATTTTTTTAGCGTATAATATGATATCTAAAAGTGATTTAAATTATGATTAAAAATAAATGGGTCAAAATATTATCTTGTAGGAAATGAATCGTAAATTCTATATATTCTCCACAGCATTTATGGGTGAGGCAGATCCATGCAACCTATCATATTGAAGTCACATCTGGGCCCCACACCTTCCCATAGCATTGTGAAATTGTCCTCCGCGTGTCACCGCGCCTATGAATCTTCCCTATTCACATTTCCCTTTCCAACAATATTGTTTTCTTCTTCTCTTATACAATCAAAATACTCATGATAACTTATAATAATAATAATACAAATACTTATTTCTCTTTTTTAGTTTAATGTTTAATATTTATATCTACAAATTTTAAGGTGCTCATAAATTTAAGCATTTTTAGTTAAACTTTTGTTAACTTTTTTAGCAAATAACCAGAATTTTATATTTTTAATAAAAAGACATTAATAAGTATTTATATTATTTTTATTGAAAACGTATGAGATAATAATATATTGTTATTATTACTTACATTAATGGTAATAACTGTTATAGTTCTTTGATTCTTGTATGTAATGACATAAAAGTAATAAAAGGGTATAACAACTTCAATGGTGACTACGGTACTTTAATGGTGACTGCGGTTAGTTCATTGATAATTATGAGTGTATTTGTTTTCATCTACGGAGGGTGAAAATTTCCCTCATATGGACATGGAAAGGAGGGAGGGTGGGCGACAATTATAAAATATTAATATAAGTTTTATGTTAAAATAAGTAAATAATTAAAATGGTAGAAAAAAAAATAGAAATAACTTATTCGAATTTTAAATGTTTATTTTGGTTCATTTCAAATCATAATTTTTTATTTATTAAGAAGTGGATTTTAAGCTTAATTTTAAAAAACTCAAAATCAAATTATAAGATAAAATTTGTACAACTTAAGATTTGATATTAATGAGTGTGTTAATAACGATCAATAACGAAATAATATGTCTAACAAACAATAAATATCGCTATATAAACTTTAATAATGACTCTGATACCATGTTAAAGTAAACTTTAAATTTAACTTAATCTCACAAAATAGACTTCTAAAATAAAATTTATACTTACTTTTATATATATATATATATATATATATATATATATATATTCTAAATTCTCTAATCTATGTTAGATTTTTAACATTAAAATATTTTTATTTATTACATTCATAAAATTATTCATAAATTTCTCCTCAATTTCTTATTATCTTTTCTCGTACTTAAACAATTATACTTTCGTCTTTTTTTTCTCTCAAATCTAATTTAACTCTTTTAAATTTATCCTCCAATCCACTGATGTAAAAGCAAAAAGGGAGTATGATGGTCCATATTATTTAATATATTTTCAATAAAAGTGAAAATTTATCGTTTTATAGCTTTTGTATTTATATTTAAAATACATGTCTTTTTAATCTTTTGAAATTAATTTTCTGAGAATATCTTTATATACAATTGTATGTAATTGATATACTGTCACTTCTATTAGAAAGAGACACAAAAATATTAAAGAAAAACTATTTTAACTAAATAGTATTGATTAATATTTTAATCAGTGTATTATAATCCTGAAAAATATTAATTTATATTGGAAGAGCTTTATGGTTCATTTGGTGTATAATTTTTACAATATATAAAAAAAAAATCATATATTTATATTTGTTAGTAGCCTGAAAGTTTATGTATTAAATTTTGAAAAGTTATAATGATACATATTTTTAAGAAAAATACTAAGAAATGTACTCATTCCTATAAATATAATTAACTTTTAATACAGAAAATTATATTAATTCAATCATGAGAAATTATTTAAATTGTTTTAAAATGATGAATTTAAAAGTTTTTTTTTTAAAAAAAGAATACAGTAAAAGCGTGTATTAAGAAAAAGAATATAATAAAGAAAAAATTATTTTATATACACATAATATATTATATTATGTATTTATATTTCAGTTATCATATTTTTCACTTAAAATTTCCTTATTTCTGCTCTTATTTTATTTTGATAGTGCCAATGTTCACGGTGGAGGTTGGATTGTCAATTACCTTTGATTAATCCCCCTTGCCTAACGCGAATAATAACAAATCCATATCTTATATGTAAAATGTATTTTATTAAGAAGAAGTTTGGGATAACTTAATTGAGTTTTATGAAAAATTATATATGTTTAGTTTATTTAGTAAATCCAACTTCATTTATTAAGTACCCTTTCATTTTTGTAATAAACTTTCGTTATGTTTGAACAAACTTTCTTACAAAGATAAAATTAAATTAAATTAAAGATGAAATTCATTTGAATTTCTCTTCTAATTACTATCATCATAATGTGAAAATTCATAATATTGATTTTAAATAGTATAATAAATTGTAATAAAACATTTAATTGAGTTACTGTAAAACAATATGTCAGAATTTGGATACACGTGGAGAAAAAAAATGTAACTGACGAAAATCCTGGAACATGAGCATGTATAGAAAACGGAAAGAGATATAAAATGAAGCGCAAAGTGGAAGACACGCAAAGCAAAGGTGAATTTAATTGAAGAGGAAGACAATCCGAACTTTCATTCCGTTTTACAAAGCGCACACTCATCATTGTAATGAAAGAGAAGCCGCGTAACAACCAACAACATCTTCACACCCTTTCTTTTCTTTTCTTTTCCTTTCTCTCTCTCTCTCTCTCTCTCTTTCAGCGGCTCTTAAACACCATTGTCACTTCACCCCTCTTTTAAAATTCTCCATATTCCATTCATCACTTTTCCACATATAAAAAATACCCTTCAACTTTGCACGGAGTAATTTGCTAGGAGAGTACGAAGGTGAGTGAGCAACTCAACTCTGCAGCTACAAGAACATCACTTTTTTTTCTTCTTTATATTCGCTCATGATTGATTATGTTTGTTTCTTTGAATTTTTCCTTGCTCTTGCGTATGCCACTTTGTATTAAATTAAATTAAACTGGCCCCTCTTAAATTTATTATTTTATACATACATACATACATGCTAATATTATATATATTAAATATTGTTGTCATGAATATAAGATTAAGGTGTGTTGTTCACTTATTGGGGTCCTCTGTGTACAGGTCCTTGAGAGGTGGGTGTAGTAGCTTTTGGGAAGGTTGACATGGAGGAACGGTATGAGCCATTGAAGGAGCTTGGTTCTGGGAATTTTGGTGTGGCCAGGTTGGCAAAAGACAAGAAGACTGGAGAGCTTGTTGCCGTCAAATACATAGAGAGGGGTAAAAAGGTAAACTTATTTTTTTGCCAAATTGTTTCACTTGCAGTGAAATTCCATTGACTACTACTGAGTACTCACTAATGCTGTTGTAGGCTCAGAGATTTTCTTTGCATTGATTACTCTTTTTCCTGACGATCTGAATTTGGAAACTATCGGTTTTGTTTTTGTGTTTTCTTATGCTAGTGTATGAATTATTATATGATATCTCTGGACCATGTTTTTCTTTCAAAATCTTAAATTGAATGTTCAATGATTCATCATATCATATGAATCAAGGTACAATAACAATGGTTGGAGTTTTGAATCTGTTAACCAGAGGAGCTACTTTTCCTGGTGATGATATTTCCTTCCTCCTTGTGTTTCTCAACTAGTCAACTCTCGAAATTTATACTGTATTCTACTGATGGGTAGTTTCCATGAAAGTCTTATTCAGCATCATCTCAAGGAAAATTGGAGAATCAATATGCTGCAACGCATAGAGTCTCCAAAGTTCACTCTTTATTGCCTACTAGCAATTGGAACCCATTTCTTCTTTTGAATTTCAAGTACAAATAAATAAAAATTGAATTCTGTAGTTCTTCTTAATGTCTTTGCCATTCTTGTTGAAATTTTGACCGTCCTTTGATGATTGGAGAATTTTAGTCTAGGATGTACATGACATACAGAATTATTTTTGTTGTTCTGTCTATGGAGCTTATGTAGTTTACTTCACCATTCTCAACGAGAAGCTTATCATCAAAGCTTAAAGGGATAACGTTGATTTTATAGTTTTTGTGCAAAATCTTTCTCATGTGTTTTTCTTCTGAGTGAGCTATGTTTTTGGTACCAGATTGATGAGAATGTTCAGAGGGAGATAATTAACCACCGATCTTTAAGGCATCCAAATATAATCAGGTTCAAAGAGGTAAGACCTTACTTTTCTTCAGCAAACTACCCCTTTCGTTAGATTTGAAGGGAAATTGGGTGTTTTTTAGTTAAGCAAGTGGTTATCTGCTCTCATTTTTGGTGCTTGCATCTCTCATGTTGCACTCTGCTTGAAATTTTTTCTCGTAATGACTTTTGATTGTGTAATTTGTTGTCCCTTTATAACGAGTTGTAATTGTTGACATAATGTGCACAACATCATTTGGAATGTTATATTATTACTACAAGTAATGGGGCCATAATCATTTGCAGTCAGACTCATAATTCAAATTGATGTGACGTACTGTACATAATTTTCCGCATAACTCCTTCAGCAAATCTTGCAAGCCAAGATCATCGATATGAAAATATCTGCTGAAATCACTTGGACCAGTACCTTCAGAAGAAACCATCAAGAAGTCAACAAGATAATCTTTAGCCATGAACTTGACTCGTACCATTTGAAAAGGAGAAAAAAAATGCTTATTAGTATCATTCCCTTTTTCTAATGCTGTAATTTGTTTATTTTCTTCATGGGCTAGGATCAAATTCTACTCCAGTTATTCTAGCATGATGTGATGCCTTTTCTACTCAGAGCTTTAAGAAGTCACGCACAATAAAATGCTGAATCAGATATATTTTCTGTAGGTCTTGCTGACCCCGACACATTTAGCTATTGTCTTGGAGTATGCTTCAGGTGGTGAACTTTTTGAGAGGATATGTAGTGCTGGTCGATTTAGCGAAGATGAGGTTGTAGAATCTATAGTGTAGTTGATTTATCTATTACTTTTTCTTTCATGCAATCCCTATTCAGGAATAAGGTATACATTCATATTGAAATTTACCAAGTGAATGAATTCTCTGCACTGCAGGCAAGATATTTCTTCCAGCAGCTAATATCCGGGGTTAGCTACTGTCATTCAATGGTATGCACTCAGAACCCATTCTGTTCTTCATTACAAGCTCATCTCTTATATCATGTTATGCTGCCTATTTCAGGAAATTTGTCATAGAGATCTGAAGTTGGAAAACACTCTCTTGGACGGAAAACCATCTCCTCGACTTAAAATTTGTGACTTTGGTTACTCCAAGGTTAATAGCATTCACGTACAAGATGCTTTTTTGAATATATCACATGCCTATCATTATTACATTATATTCTGTGCACACATATGTTTCTTATTATTTTTCTTGACTTTCCTATCTATTTCAACATGTAATTGTAGTCTGCTCTACTGCATTCTCAACCTAAATCAACAGTTGGAACTCCTGCATACATTGCTCCAGAGGTTCTGTCACGAAAGGAGTATGATGGGAAGGTATTGAGACTTTTTGTTATTTTCCTGAGGAACTTGAAAATATCAAGTAACAACCAACGGCAATTAAAAGCCATGGTTCATGGTTTAACAATTTAAACCATTCCCACTTCCATTTGAAAGTTCATAGTATGATCTTGAATGCCCAATTTCTTAAGCTAATTGGTCTTTTTTTTGTAGATTTCAGATGTTTGGTCCTGTGGTGTGACTCTTTATGTCATGTTGGTTGGTGCGTACCCATTTGAAGATCCAGAAGATCCTAGAAATTTCAGAAAGACTATTGGGGTGAGCTCTTGATAGTTGCTTAACTTAACAGTTCATTTCTGGTTAATCTAATATGGAAGAAAACTTACTCCGAATCTCTGGTTGGTAGAGAATAATTGGTGTTCAGTACTCCATACCCGACTATGTTCGTGTTTCTTCTGAGTGTAGGAATCTTCTCTCTAGAATCTTTGTTGCTGACCCTGCAAAGGTATGTATGGCTAATTCTCCAAAGAGCAATGATATTCATTATTTTTAAACATCCATCAACGCCTATCATTTCTCTGTATCTCTCTCCCTATCACATCATAGCATTGTTAAATTTTATATTTTTTCTCTCTTTCTTTGAGTGTCATTAGGTATTTTGGATGCCGATAAATCATTTTTCTTCTCTAAAAGCATGTGTACTAGTCATACAACCTGTAATAACAGAATTACAAAGTTTCGTTCGAATGAACCTTAGATCAATCCATATTTCACATTAGTATGCATTTATCTAACCCATAGCAACTCACATTGATTTTGTTCTAGAATAATGAGAGTCTTCACCTTTCTAAATCTAACTATTTATGATCCTTGTTAAAGAGGATCACCATTCCAGAGATAAAACAGAATCCTTGGTTTCTGAAGAATTTGCCTAAAGAGATCATCGAAGCTGAAAGAAAAGGATTTGAGGAAACAAAGAAAGACCAACCAAGCCAAAAGGTGGAAGAAATCATGAAGATCATACAAGAAGCAAGGGTACCAGGACAAGGATCCAAAGCTGGTGATGGTATTGGTGGGCAAGGTGGTACTGGATCATTAGATATTGAGGATGTTGAGGAAATTGATGTTAGTGGTGACTTTGAACATGTGTGATGGAGACCTTCGTTAGTTGATGGCTAGATTGTCTATAAAGACATAGCATTATCAAGATTTATGGCATTGTGGACACTTTTGTTCTAAAGATACTTATTATACCCGGCTTGAAATAGGATGTGTTTATTATTTGAATAGAATTAAGATAACACTGCTGTTGGTTATTAGTTTTAGTAAGTTCAAAATTAAAACTACTTGGCATCGAAATACTATTTAACATGTTCTAAAAAATGTCTTCCTAGAATAACTGTTAAATGATTTAATAAATGGCTTGGTCCACAAATTATGTCTTTTCTTACACTTGCATTTTTTTATTTTTCAGTAAATATCTTAAAATTTGTATTAATTTCAACACACTTAAACATTTTACACCATTCTTTTATTAGTAAAAATTAATTTAAATAATCTTTTTTCTCAACTTAGGAAAGTACTTTTTACCAACAACACTATAATAGAAATATCAAAATCTAAAACAAATAATACCTTAGTCATGAATCATGATTATTAATCTTAATAATGATATTTGAACTGATTTGGGTGGGATATTTTAAAACAATTTGTTTTCTTAGAAATATAACAAATGTGATTAATGTATGTACCTCACACATCTTGAGGATCTTTGAGAAATTAAAATAAAATTTCGTACAATTTTGGAAATTGAAAGCGTTTATTTTTTATTTCTCATTGCTTGCGTATATGTATAAAGATTATTCAAAGGACAAAAGTAAATTGAACCTGACGTGAATCGAACACGCAACCTTCTGATCTGGAGTCAGACGCGCTACCATTGCGCCACAGATCCAACTTTGATTTTACATGTTGAACTTAAGAAAATATTATATACATAAAGTTAGTGCTCTTTGGTAAAGTTATCTGAGCCCTTCCGAACAAATTGCTGCTTAGGAATACAAATGAATTAAGTAAACATCATGAAAACACCATATTAATTGTAAATGAAAATAATATGAATAGTCAATAACATTTTCATCCAACTTTAGAGAATTTCTATTAAATATTTTTTATAATGTGATATAATATCTTTATGGCCACCGACTATTATTTTTCATTTGGAACATGCAATCTAATTTCTTTTCTAAATGAAGCACATTATTAGAATTTTTGTTTTATATTATGTTTGTTCTTGTTAATTGTATTTAATTGAAGCATTGATAAATAATTGTCCAAGTGTTTAAAAATTAATTTGACACTCTGAATTAGCAATATCTACATTTTTTGTTTATAATTGATGTTGCTAATAGTACAACCCAAGTCCATGTCTCATCTTAACAAAACAAAATAGGAAAATAATATCACATACAAAGTCTAGACACATCACTTTCTCATTTTGGCCTAATCTATTAGACTTACCATAATGCATCCATCACCTTTTTTCCTTCTTCCTTATCTTCTCTCTTTCAAGAATTTTAAAGTTATCATATTACTATTTTCCATTTTTATTGATTGGAAAAAAATTAATTTCACATATATTCAAATATAATAAATTAAAATAATATTTTATTATTTTTTGTGAGGGACGGAACACCATGGAAGCCGAAGATGCCCTCACCGTCCAAACTTTTTAAATTTCATATGTTATACTAAAAAATTAAATCAAGTAAATTTTTATTTTTTATAAATCATGTCATTTTAAATGATAATAAATAGATATTTAAAATTAAATATAAAAAATATAAATTTAAATAAAAGTATTGTTTGAGAAATTTTGTGGATATAAAAAGTAATGTATTAATTTTATTGTAAAATTTATTATTACATCATATTGTTATCCATTAAAACTTTTACAAATTTTAATTTTATGTTTCTGTCTTACCAGAAGTTTTCTGTAATCACTAAATTAGAGACCAATTAAAACAAATTATTATTTTAAAAATTAAACATGATAATTAAGTTTCTCATATTTCAAATAAAATAAAAATAATTCTTCCAAATTAACATTCGATCAAAGTATTTATTAACACTTATGAACATTTGTCTCAATGGAGTTCAATTTCCATAATTAAAAATGTAGAAACAACTTCCAAAATATTATTCTCAATACGAAATTCAATAAATTGTCTCCCAAGTTGAAGATTATAAGAATTTCTTAAAAATAAAGTTATTATGATTTTTAAAATTTTAAAATTATAATATATTTTCAATTTTTTATTGGAATAATAAAATTATAATTTTATAATTATACAATTTTTAATTAAAATAAAAAATTATAAAAACATAGTTATACAATTAAATAATTTATAGTTATAAAATTTAAAAATTACAAAATCATAAATTTTAAAATTTTAAAATAATAAAATAACATGGCAATGTCAGCCCTTTAATAATCATATCACCTACTTAACAAAAAAAATGTTAAGCATACAGACTCACTTAAAAAAATTAACTTTATTGAGTACTTAATAGACTACCAAAATTTATCAGGACTCAACTAAAAGTTCTTAAATTATCAATGACTTAAAATATAATTATGCTTATTAAATTATTTTAGTATAACTAATAAATTTATACAATTAAATAAATTTATAAAGTTATAAAATTTAAAAATTATTAAATCATAAATTTTAAATTTTAAAATTTTAAAATAATAAAATAACATGGCAAGATACTAAGCATGTGAGCCTTTTAACAGCCACGTCACCTGCTTAATAAAAAAAGGTTAACTACAGGAACTAAGTTGAAAAAATTAACTTTATTAGTACTTACTAGATTACAAAAATTTATCAGGACTCGATTGAAAAATTTATTGATGACTTAAAACATAATTATACTTTTTAAATTATTTTAGTATAACTAATAATATAAACTTTTTTTATTAATAATTTAGGTTTGAGTTAAATGTGTTTTTAGTCTCTCAATATTGAGATGAAATTGAAATTTATTCTTATTTAAAACTTTTATACATTTTAATTTCAAAACTTTAAAATTAAATAGATACATTTTGATACATAAAAAAAAGTTAATGTAGTTGAGTTAAAATAATTATATTAATTTATTATTAAAATTTGAAAATCAAAATATGTCAAAAATTTTGAAAGAAAAAATTTCAATTTTACATTAATGATTAAAGATATATTTAATCCTATGTATGTTTCAATAATATGGTATCTTGCCTAACAGTATCCTTTGCCGTCCTACCGACATTGCATAAGTTAGAAATATTTTTTATTCTTAAAATTTTGTCAAATTTTAAGAAAGAAATATAAATTAATTTTAAATAGATAAAGCAAATTTGCATGGTCAAAATAATCTCCTAACACCATATAAATTTAGGACGATGACAAGAAATAACAATCATGATAAGATTGAACAAGTAAGGATGTACATTTATTTTCAAAATTCATTATTCTATATATTTTTCACTTATTTTGAATACTGTCATTTCGTTTTTATTTTTTATTTATATCAGGATATTTGTCACATTTCTTTCATTTCTAAAAATCATTTTGAGGGGATTTATTTTTTACCATCCATATTATTTTTGTCACTTTGCCAAATGTTTTAAACATTTTTTTTTCCAGATTTTAGAAAAGTCAAAAAATATCTTTTAAATTACACAATTTGAAAATAATTTTTTATATAAAAAACAATTTTCATATTTCATATTCAAAAAATATTTTTGTGATAAGGAATATTAATTGTTTTGTGACATAGGTTTAATAGATCAAATCATAATTAATTCGTAGTGTTTGAGTTACGATATTTTTAAATAAAAAAAAATTATATTCTGACTATCAATTATATTTGATCTAGTAATAAATTTTTGATCAAATTATCAGAATCAAAATGACACATTTGATTTATAAAGAAGGAAGCGAGATAACAGAAAGAGACGAGGAAGAACTAGAGACGACACAACAAAGACTAAGGGCATTTCTATGTCATCTCTGTCTTTTACACACCCCATGTAGGGACAAGAAGAAACTATGAGGGTGCAAAAAGAAATCATCTATTGTTCAAAACTTAAACCTATAGATGTAGATCCAAATGCAATCCTTTATAACATTTTAGCCCCTTAAAGGGCTACTCTCATTAGTCCAAGATCGGAATCTTAACCCATAAAACCAATAATTTTTGGGCCTTGTTTTCCTATACACCCATAATTTCTTAATGCACTCCTTAAATTGACTTCTGAATTATTTATTTTTTGAAAATCTTTCAGAATTTTAGGAACATGATTTACAAAACAAGATTTAGAAACTTCTAGAATAGAATTTGATATCCAAGTGGAACGGTGACAATTCTAATGGGAAGTGGCTCCTTTATACATTAAATAATTTGAAAGTGTTGGCGTAGAATGTTTGAGTTATATATTTTCTACTTACGGGTCTAAAGAAGCTTGGTGTGTAGGATTTAAGTGCCGTTCTTTACCCCCTAACTAAATACAAGGAAAAGAAAATATTAGTTATTAGGGAAAAATTATTGAGATTTGAATTAATGAAAAAAAGTAAAAGGAAAAATAATTAGAACTTTTCTTTTTAAAATTTTTTCTTTTCACTTCTCTTCATTTCATTTCAAACTAACTTGCCCTTAAGATTTTTTTTTTTTACATAATAGTAAAATTGGAGTACTTTCAAATTTTTAATTAAGTCTAACATTTTTCATAAATTATTGGTAAAGATATCGCTATTTTTTTTTTCATTTCTTGTTTTCCATACTTTCTTTTTAAAATCCTTTCACATATCTATTTTTATACCAAGTTTACCATTTAAAAGATAAATACTCATAAGATATAAACTTTAAAATAGCCTTTTATACGTCATAAGAGATTAAAAACAGGTTTTACAAATTCTATACACACTAATAATATATAAAGTTAACAACTGACTTAAATAGAAGGATTTGATTTAAAATCTAATAAATTTTTGTTACTAATTGGATTTAATTAATATCTACTGTATGTAATCATGAGCTAGTTTAATAGTTTCATGAACAAATTCATACTTCAAAATATCTTCTGCAGCATATGCACTACCAGGAGATGATAAATAGATGTCAGATCAGTGTTTTCTGAACTCTCATTTTAATGGAGAATTATGGATATGAATAGTATAATATATTTTAATTTTTTAATTGAATATAAAAATAAAGATGAGCATGTCCGCTTTTATTAGAATTTTCATTTCAATACTTATCTTTGTCTTTATCATTATCTTCGTTTAAATAAATAAAATGTCTATAATATACTAGGTAACCTAAATGACTTATATATATATATATATATATATATATATATATATATATATATATTTTGTATTTAATTTTGTAATTCTTCTTTTTTTTGTTATATAATTTTTTTCCTCTTCTAATTAGTTGGTTTGTTTTATATTTATAAAATCTATTCACATCTCTAATGTACTTCTCTTTTTATTACTATCTTAGTTACACAATAGAAATATAATATTTTTATTTTATTAATTTTTTATCATGTAGAATTTTTTTATGATGTTTTATATAATTTTTTTTCTATATCATTTTCGTAAATATAATTTTACCTCTATAGTTGTATTAAAATATTTTACTTACTATAATACAATAATTTAATATTATTGGTGTTCTGATGCTTATTTTTGCCTGATTGATGACAAAGTGTGCAAATTGGAGAAATATAGTAAGAGGGAGGAAGAAACAAATAGTGAAAAAAAGAAAAAGAAAAAGAGAAAAACAAGAACAGAAAGAAATGAAAGATGCATATGTTACTCTATGACATGTGTGAACTTGAACAGTTTAGCCACATCGACCAAATTCCTAACGTCATCGAAATCTAGATTAAAACAATCATTTTGAAAAACATAAAGAATAAATAATGAAACTTTTTAGTTGAAGGAGAAAAAAATGTTTCTTAATTGGAAGATTAACGACATTATTCAAGCCTAAATTTTAAATGTGAGCTTCATATATAAAAAGATAAATGTGAAGAAAGTCAATAACTGTAAACTGTGCTAAGGGAAGTTAGAAAATATGAGAAAATAAGAGATGGAAATAAGAGAGATGATAATGTCTTTGTTAATAATTTATAAGCAATGTAGAATTTAAATCAAAATGTGAAAATACTTATTCAAATAAAAATTATATTAGCTGGTTAAATTTAACGATTAAATTAAAAATGACGGATTCTAGCATTATAACTATATAAAATGTAAAAGAAGAAAAACAACTTTCACTTTGAAAGCCATGTGCCATCTACATGTACATTTTTAATTGTCATGTATAACAACTGAAGTGTCATGTGAGTAGGTGTTAATAAGACTAAATTGATTAATTTTTAACGTATTTAGAAACCTTTTAATAAGAATACCACTTTCAAATGCTAAACTGATAACCTAACACACTTTTATAGACTTAATTACTAATTCTTTTAACATACTCCTCTAAATCACATCACTAATTCTTTCAATGACTTTCATTGAAGGTAATCAAATGACCTTAATTGATTTTAATGTATTGTCTTATCATCAATCATTGCACATCAACATTATTTTATATAATTATCTTGTATCCTGTTTTTGGTTGGTTACACAAGCTAACATATACCATAAAAATACTGTCTTAAACTTCCTCTGTTGAGCTATTTAATGAAAACACAAATTTTCACAATAAATATTAATTAATATGTCAATTTTGTTGGAATTCTTTCAGGCGTCATAGATTAAGAACATCGATCACTTTTGAGACATGAATTGTTTATATGAAAATTTGACGTCACCTCCAACATATATATTTGATGATTTTGGATTTGTTTATCAAAATATACCATCAACTTCTTCTTTACCGGTTAATATGATTCAATTGTTGAATACCGAAATGAATTTTTTTTTTAATTATAATTTGTTAGTTTTTCTTATCGGGGAAGTTGAATTCACAATCTTTTCTGCTTTTTTTTTTTTTAATTCTATCATATCAATTTTATTTTTTTACATTGTTACAAAAGGAACTGAACTCATAATTAAGGATGTCAATGGATTGGGTCGAGCATGGATAGTACTTACCCGCAACCTAA
>Ga0214545_1001432_pt1 | contig 44477 bp, 31 predicted proteins | sample CNSS4metaG_FD_160064 | JGI IMG/M metagenome (GOLD analysis project Ga0214545, IMG submission 160064) | Root nodule microbial communities from cowpea collected in UCLA plant growth center, Los Angeles, California, USA - CNSS4 | ecosystem: Host-associated > Plants > Roots > Nodule | place: USA... | reverse complement strand
CAACCTTTATGGAACGATAGCTTTTTTGGGAAGACAAAGCCTTGCGATTGAAATGCCTTTCTGCGTCTCTGCTCGAAGAAGAAAGTTGAGGAGAAGAAGAAAGTTGACGGGAAGAAGAAAGTTGAGGAGAAGAAACGAGGGAAAATAGAATGCCCAATGTGTTTTTTTAAAAAGTTTGTCCAATCAAAACGCGTGCACTTCACGCTAACTTTCCCAGACCGCTGCCTCCATTTCCCGTCTGTTTTAAAAATATTAAAATATTAACTGCCACGTAGGCGGGTAACTTTGGGGGTAAAAAAACGGGGCATTGTATCATTATCCTATATAATAACATTGGATAATGAAATGATTTTCTACATTTGAGATTCTAAGAAATTATTCGCATCTTTTCTTTATGTTAATTGAGCTATTGAAATTGCTCAGTCCAAACGTCATTGGAAATCCTAACCAGAATTTTTTAAATATTTCTTTTTGTCAAACCTTATTGGAGTCTATTCATTATATACATAAAAGTACACATTCTATTTATTACTTAGTGAAACATCCATATTATTGTATTAATTCGTCATAGGTATGTGTGTACACCTGTGGACACAATTCTCATAAATAATATCGGTCAACATCTATTTGAAATATATTTCAAATAGATGCTAAAAAATAATCATATACTATTTTACCTTTCTGAGTAATTTGTATCGATATAATATTTGGAAATCAAACAGGGATTGTAGAATAGAATAGATCACTTTTTTTTTACATTTTTTTTATTTAGATTTAGGTGATGGTAGAGAAAGGAAAAAGGTATAAACTCAAGAGTTATGCATTCTAAGTATTTACAAGAACACTTCAAATATGATTTCTTTTATCAACAATTGTAACTTTTGTTTATAGAGTTAACCGACATACAACTATTACAACAGTTTGTAAATTACAACATACAACATTCCCCCTTAATTGAAGCAACAACAATATTTCCTAGTTCATCTTCGAATCTTTTAAACATCTTTTCCTAACATAATGTAGCCAATTGGAAATCATATTGTTTATTTCTTCATTAACCAAAAGAATTTTAGATAAAGATGTTCGCATAAATTTCTAAAAAGAGTGAGAAACAAAACATCAATGATACATTTTTACTACAAATATTTTAGAACAATGAAAAGTTTAACCTATAATAAATAAAGTGAAATCATTTTTGGATAATGTTAGCCGAAATTTTCAAATTCGAAAATGTCATAAATTTAGGAAAACTTCTACATAACATTCCATTGACATATACAATAACGTTGGCTGACATTTGCAAGTTTGTGAATGTTAAAATTTTGGAGAACTTCTCCAAAACATTTCATTAATACTAGCATAAACATATGCACTATCACGTATATGTGTACACAAATTTGTGTGATATTATATTAGTAGATGATGATATTGTAATGTTATTAAGTTAATATATAAAATAAAATTATATTTATTAAAAATAAAGTGAAATACATCAGAAAAAATGAGAGAATAACTATTGATAAATAAAGAAGAAACAGATATAGACGATTTTGTAAAAAGCTTGTAAAAATAACGGTCAATTTTCAAAAATTTGATAAATAATTATATTTTAAAGGGTAAAATTGGTATTTTGAAATGTGGAGACAAAAGAGAGAATTCTCTTTATATATGGTTATAGATATAGGATAAAATATATTTAGTGTACTATCCCTAGGCGGATTAAGGCAAGTACACGGTCAAGACCGCCTAAGCATAGCCCCACAAATAAAAATAATACATCGATAACCGTTCAAGTAGAACATAGCAGCCCAAGCCGCCACTGTAAAGGACTGTGTAATAAACCGATAACACCTAACTTAGAATACCACAAATAAGGCCCCTAGTACCCACATACGTTAACCCAGGGTCTAGGCCAAGCCCAGGCCTATCTAAAATCCAAACACTGGTCTAGTTCATAAGAATAACAGACATAATTAATAACCATATAAATACACGTGGACCCAACAATTAAGAGGGACGCTTTCATTAATTCCTAATCCAATATTCAACTTTTTGAGAACCCTTTGTTGACTTGATCGTCGGAGCCCTCTTCGCAGGACTGAGATAAGGTATTATTTATGTCCCTAATATCTCTTATTTGTTTCCATAAGAACAATTAGTATTAAAAAATGAAACTTAGACTAAAATGTGCAATTTTTTTAGAAAAAAGAAAACTCCAACTATTGTAATCAAAAGAGAAAAACAAATTAAATTTACTGCTGTTCAAATTTTAAGTTATTGCTTTCATGTTACACATTTTCGAATTTATGATGTTACACGTATTTAGTATTATTATTATTATTTTAGTAATTCAATTTATTTACTTTTACTTTTAGTAGTATCTACTTCTATTAAAAAAATTACTCCTTTAAGTTGTAATCAATCAATAAGATTTTACACAAATACTACTTAAACTTTATTTTTGTGCTAACAATTCAGATTAAAAAAATTAAAATGAATTAAGAAGTAAAAATTATAATTATTAAAAGTAAATGATTGTCAAATAGGAAATTTTAATTTAATTTAACGTTACGGATCATAAGTAAAAGACGTTGGGTTGATTCCGACTGTGCCTTCCGAATTCGAACTGGACGAAAGCCCAAACCTAGCATTTCTAAGCCGAGAATTATTTTCCAGCCATTTCCGTATACGATGTTTTTACAGTAATCTTCCTTTTCAGCTCCAATGAAATTTCGATTTCGAACAAGAATCAGATAAAATAAGCTCATTTTATATTAAAAAAATACGTCCACCTCACTTCAAAAAAAATCTCAGAATTTTCATGGTTCAAAACTTAAATAAATTTTATGTCCAAACAAGTCATTTCTATCAATGACATCTGAAATTAAATTATTTACCAAATTCCTCATCCCAATCCATCATAATCGCAGATAGAGAAGGCAAAACTCCAAAGCAAACATTTTGTTATAAATAAAAATAAGTCACATTGTTTTACTCTTTTAGACTCTTACTACTACAAGGTAATACCCACCCCAACGGAGTAAGAAGTATGTCACAAATTTTCCTTTTACTAATACAAGGTAATACATCTCCAATGAGTAACTAAACCCACAACATATTTGAGTGAACTACGTCTCAACAATGTGGGTAGCTTCTATACGACTTTCTCTTAAATTTTCTTATCTACATTCCCGTCTAATTCCTATATCTATCTGTCGTAAGGGCATTCGAGATCATTTTCAGTGACCTTGAAATGCTGTGGGCGTTGACCGGAGCAATGCAGATTCCACATTTTGAAATATGATCTCTCAAGATTCCTCACCTGTAAGATTCCAGATCAACTTAGAGAACTGTACAGACAATGAAAACACCATATAGATTGTATAGTCTCAATATAATCTCCACTCACCCAGCGGGTTGTGTCAAACAGAGGGCACGTCATGCGTACAGCTTTAAGCTTAGAAGTAAGAGCTTGAAGCTTCGGCCGATTCAGAGCCAAGGATACTGCTCTTTCTTCATACTCTTTCATGCTATACACGGTTCCACAAAAGTTGAAAAGCAGCAAGTTAGCAAAAATAATTGTCAAGCGGCATAAGCACATTGGCAAGCCATGATGTTTGAAAAGCCAGGGAAGTATGGCACAACCACACTGAACAAAAAAAACAAACTTAAAAGTGCTGACCTGCTCACAATCATCTCCTCCCCCAGTCCAGTGGCAAGGCAGAGTGACCCAGCAACCCTAGTAGCCATTTTCTCAAGAGGTAGAGTAACCATCGGCAAACCTGCCCACAGTATATCCGTTCCTGTCGTATGTGCATTGCATAAAGGCCTAAAAGTGTACAGTTCACACATATAAGACGAAGAACAGAACAATATAAGTAAACAACTGCGAGGGAGTAAAGGCTGCGAATAGGAAAATGAAGCTAGACACAAAAATACGGGTCAGTAATTACGTGTCAAGGAATAAGTCAGCTAAAGAGCTCCGTCTGATGTGTTCGTTCTTCATTGCAACATCTGTAAAAATAATTTGATCTGGCTGTACCCCTTGTGCAGCAGCATCTGAAAGTGGTTCATGAATTAGAAAAGCATACAATAAAGATAACAAAAATTTGAAAAGATCTCACGCCCATACGAGAACACATACATGCTCTCAGTCTCATTTCTCCAGCTGCTGGAAATCTCAAGAGCCAGAGTGCACTGTTGGGTACCCGTTTAAGAATATTGCACCTAAAATAAGCATTGTCAGACACGAACAGAATAAGCTGCCAAATTTTGGAAAAATAGGAAACAAGAATTGAACATAATTGAGGGGCATTATATTTCATATAAACAAACAATAGAGAGCATCCTGAAATTACCATGTATTAAATATTTCAGGATCCATTTTGTAAAGTTGATTGAAGCATGCAAATATAAATTTATCCTCTGGTAGACCATAATCTGATCGTTTGTGTGGGCAGTTTGGATCTAACACATCCTGATTTTTCTGAATAAACAAAACATGCAGGACAATTAATGCGATGCATACAAAAACATACAACATTGAATTAAACAAAAGTTCTACATTAAATGTTAGTAAGAAAACTTACCTGTTTATAATCATTTACAAAGTAGCAATGGGGGAGATGGACAATCTTCTCAGAATAAATGTGTGCATATCGTAGTGGAGAAACAAACTGCAAAGAGAAATAATAAGAAATAAGGATGCATGTAATATGAGCGAGTTGATAAAAACTCATTCTCTTTTTTATCTAATATCTCACCTCATCAGTGACCAAGTAATCTATATAAGTAGCCCCAGTTGTTCCAGGAAATCCCATATATGAAACTTGAATTGGTGCAGGTTGCATAGCAAATATCTCATTTCTGGCACCCTGGAAAATAACAAGTAGAGCAACGTCGTGCAATATCAGGATAAAATTACAGTTCCAACAGGAGAAAAAAGGGTCAGTCACAACACCAGCAGTAAAAAAGTAAAATAAAGCCAACTTTGTTACAACAATTTGTACTATGGTTTGAATACATAAAAAATATATCATAGAATAACTAGTCCCTACCTTTGTATAACCATTGAGGTTGACAAGGATATGTATCTTATCCTCGTTGATCATTTTTGCAATTGAATCAGATGACATGGCAGACACATCCACAAAGTGTTCTGCTTCAGACTGAATACGTTGCCTCCATTCAGTACCATCATTTGCACTCAATGCATAGCAGAATACCTGCATAGAGATATAGATATATAGATAGTACATTGAGAGCATAAAGAATAAAACTTAATAGACAAATAGACTAAATAAAACCACATTAAATACCTCAACATTCTTCCGGTTGTGCATACCAAAAACAGATCCCATGAGATGTGACAAAGGGTGATTACCGAAGTCACTACTCACATACCTGCAACCCACATGTTTCCCATACTTAAAATTAAAACAAAAAACATTTTGGTACATAGAACAGGAAGTTCAGCTACAAAAACGATGACATACCCAAGCCTCAGTCTTTCATATCCTCCTTCCCGCTTGATTGGAATAGGAGCAGGATGGGTGAATGCAGGAAGAGCAAAACGAGATGCAATTACAGAGCAGTGTGCAGCATATTTACGGCTGCAAAGAAAGGGAAGGACATACTATATGTACTGAATAGAGCACTTGATATTTTTTAATTGGTTGTGCCTCCTGTGAACAGTAACATTCATACCTAATTTCCAGAGCAAGCATCGGGTCAAGTGGATATGCTATTGCATGGAAAGGCTGGACACTAGGAAGAACGGATATCTGAAGAACAGAAAGAATGATAAATGAAGGATACTCAAACAAGTACGCGTGTAAAGATAAGTGAAACAGAGTATAGACGACTACTACGGACATTAATCTGCCTCCTGATTATCCCTTCAACTTCCTTGAACATTTTATCACGATCCTCCCAACAGCAGACACACTGCAATATGACAAAAGATTATACTGATTGATGACAAAAGAAATTACATACTACATTAAAATATGTAATACTACTACCAACATGTGCCCATGAACTAGCAGAGCAAAGCATTGTGAAAAGCGGACCATAGAGCAATGGCATTTAAATACACACACCACAAGACAGGAAAAACATCTTCGATCCTTTTTGGCATGTGGGAAAGAGTAAAGTGATATCCCAAGGCAATACTAAAGATAAAAAGTTAAATAACAATGAGAACGAACATTGGTGCATTACAACATATAGTGCATCATTCAAATCACGAGTCAAATCAATTATACTGAAAAGCTCATCCAAAACCATAAAAGAGTCCAATCAGGTAACATAAAGGAGACAATACTACGTATTATATTCATTCCAACCACATGACCGGACCAACGTAATCTATCAGAAGCCAGTCAATGAAATAGCCACTTAATTGTATGGAAGATGCATCGGGACAGAAAAGGTAATAATGAAAGGCATATGCAACAGGATTCTATCAAAAAGGTACTCTAAGAAACTTGCCAAAATTAATGCATATTATAATAGTGAATGAACAAAACCTGAAGTGTATGTAGTAGATTGCAAGTTGCTTCGGGGAAGTCGGGACGCAGAATCAGAGCCTGCTTGTAGCTCTTTACAGCAGCCTCTACATGTCCACTGAAATAAGGTGACATAATTCAGATTAGCTTATAGCAATGACAATATTTAGGATCAACTTTACACCAGCCACAGACAGGTTCTCCATGGGCAATGGAGGGATAAAGTCTAGACAAGAAACTTATGACTACTAATGCATCCAAGTAGAGTAAAAAGAGAATAAGAAAAATAATCCCTAAAGAATGCAAATTCCAGGTTCAATTTCAACGTGACTGAGGTTCTAAGAATACAAATTGCCTTAATTTCTCAATTGAAGACTATATCGCAGGCTTCACCACCCAAGAAAGCAAAACCAAAAAAATTAGTATACCTATCTTTATAAGCAGAAGCCAAATTTGCATGGGCTTCAGCCATGGTTGGCCTGACAGCAATGGCACGTATATAATCCTGGATAGCATCAGTAACTCTGCCAATCTCCTTGTATGTATTGCCTCTATTTACTAGCCCATCAGCTGCCAAGGGATCAATGCGGAGGACTTCGTTGTAGCATGATATGGCATCTAAATAATTCCCCTACAATAATATGACGTTGAATGAGAAAACTGCCAGAACTGGTACAGTCATGAGCAATGCTTTTGCAAAAAGCTTCTGATCCTAACTGTTCCCCTTTTATCAAGCATGGATCTAACCTCGCTGTTAATAATTACTCATACGAGTATGCATGAGCTATATTTCACATATGCATTACCTGCTGCTTATAGATTATGGCAAGGTTGTTATAAGGAGCAGACAATCCAGTTGTTACATTAAGTGTAGCTTTATAGTATGAAGCAGCAGCAGCTACCATGTTCCTGCATCACAGAATTTTAACCAAGAAAAATCACTCTAAATGTAACACAATTACCACCATTAATACGATACAAGGGGATCACATACCATTCCATGTAGATATTTCCAAGATTGGTCAATGCTTGTGGGTGGTTAGGCTGTAATGTAAGACATTGCTTCATCCCACAAATAAAGTACATGAGTAGGGATTTTAGATATATATTACATATGTAATGTAACAAGAGGTAATAAGATAAGAAAAAAATACATTATAGCACTGAATTGCTTCTTCCACTCTGCCAACATCTTTTAGAGCATTACCCTATAAGAAAATAAAATAAAATAAAATATCATGCAATACATATGCGTATTCAGCATTTCAAAACTATCTATGACAAAAGAAGAAACCAACCAAGTTATTGTAAGCTTCCAAAAATCTGGGGTCACATGCAACGGCTTGCTTGTAGTGTAGAATTGCCATGTCCAGTTGACCTTGCTCATAATATATACTGGCCAAATTTCCTGTGCACCAATTGAAGTCATTAGTGCAAGTAGGGTACCGAAATTGTAAAGCCAAATAATTTGAAAAAATAAAAAGGAAACTTGGATATGCCATTGGGCAAATAGATATCTGCATATGGGACAATCATCTATTCACTATCCTACAACTATTGAATTGTTATTTTCCACAAACAGCAAAAATATATCAACCAAGTATGCTACATTATATCAATGATCTTCCACAAAAAATTATGGATAGTGATTTTAGAAATAGATAGATAATCCATCAATTAAGTACGTACTATTCCAGTTGTTCAATGGTTAAACAACTGATTATAAGTTTCTAAAGAATTGATTGATTTTACATAACATGACTGGTTGCAGCACCAAAACAAACCCTTTTGAATCAAGGCCATCATATATTAACACTCAGAAGACCAAACCAGACTTTTAAGGAAGTTAAATGAGAGGTGTTTTCAATCTTCATTATATCAAAAGTATTTCCACTGATATTGTACAAAGAAAATAAATTAGCAGCAAACAGTAGAGAAGAAAAAAACAGAACCCACCATAAGCCATGCCATAGTTTGGTCGTGTCTGAAGAGCATGCTGATAACACGCAATAGCTTCTTGAGACATCCCTAAAGCCTGATATAGGAAAAATAAGAAAATTTTAGACATCCCTGAAGCTTAATATAGATAAAAAAAAAAAAATCAAGTTTCCAACAAGTACTAATCCAATTCAACCAATCATGCTTAACACCATACCTTGTAGACGTTCCCAAGGTTCAAATATGCATCAGGGAAGGAAGGTTTTAATTTAACTGCTTCCTGAAAAAAAAATTTCGGGAAAAAAAGAAGAGAACATATAAATTATAGTGTGACAGAAATGTCAGGGCAGCATCAGAGGCAATTCTAAATATAAATACATCAGAACCTCAGGAGAACGAAGCAAAAAGCACTAATCTAAAAATGATAAAAGCACAGAACATATGTATGATATAGAAAAACTTCCAGTAAGCACCATTTAATAACGAGAAATAAAGAATCACAAGCAAACTCAACAAAAAAAAATTAATAATACAATACGGTGCGCCACTAGCTTCTATCACACTTCTATCACGAGTTCAAGAAGTTCACTCAAAATGTAGAAAAGAGACATACCTTGTAATACTGAAGGGCTCTGTTGAAATCACCAGACTCCATGAACAGACCAGCAAGATTTGACCATGCAATAGCAAAGGTGGGTTGAATGCGCAGTGCCTCAAGATAACAACTGTAGGCCTGCAAAAAATGTTAGATTCTGACTATTTGCAGTCTTGGAGATGGAAGTTACAACTAGAACCATCATCTGAGTCGAGGCTTGAAGACAACAACTTGACATCTGTATCGAACTGTGGATTTGAACACAGTTCCATGCACGAATTATTTAAATCAGTATCTAAAATGAAAGAAAAGATTTAGGGTACAAAATACTAAGCATTGAAGGAGCGTTCATTGCTTCCAGACCAGTACACATCTATTTTTACTAATTTTATCTGGCTAGACAGAAAATGGAAGATGGTTATGACCCGAAGAATAACTAATTGTCACACTTCCCAGAGAATCCATCAGATCATCTAACCCAAGAAGCAATGTTAGGGTAAAGAAACTAGAGTAGCTCTGACAGTAAGATGTGGTACACTCAGACCTGGGTAACAGGCAGAGTGGCAGAAGAGGTCTCAAAAAATAAAATCTCCCACAGACTAATCCAAAGAGATGGCGAATCACTGATACTTTGTAATCAAGTAGGGTATCATCTAAAACTAGGAAGCCCAGTCACTCTTTAGAGAGAAACTGCATTCGCTACAAAAGGGAAGGAAGTGGTACAACAAACCCAATTTCAAATATGTTCCAGTGTGGCGGAAAGGTTAAGAGAAGACTTTATCTCCTATGAGATATGAAGTGATAGTTCATAAACCAATTGATTGTAGAAAACCTCAAAACTCAAAAACACCATTTAAACAATATCAAACTTAGGACTTACTTCTTGCACCAAGCCTTGAGCTTTCATTAAATTACCCAAGTTGCTATGGGCATCAACCTGCAGTGCAACAGAAAGCAATTACACCAACCACATGATAAAACAGTGCAGAAGGAAACAGTAAAAGGACTCTATGCTTTCTGCTTAGCATGAGAATCTACTGATCATCAAACAAAAAGAAAAAAAATACCATTAAAGGATTAATAGTAAGTGCTTGACGACAGCACTGGGCTGCTTCATTGAGTCTTCCTTTTCGCATGTATGCACTAGCTAGATTTGACCATGCATCAGCAAAATTGGGACGGAGCTACAAGAACAAAATCAAGAGGCAACAGGATAAACAAACTAATCAAGGATTGCACAAGAACATACAAGAAAGTACGTAAGGAAAATTGGCATCAAATGAGGGGGGAAATTACTAAATCATTAATATATATATATATATATATATATATAATTAAGATAGCCAGCCAAAAATATTCAATTAAATTAATACAAGATATGTCACTACCAAAAATCTGACTTTTGGTTGTTGAACAAAAATGACGACGATTATATTTTTGAAACATGGTACAGGACTACCACACTCGAAGTCGTAATAAAAAATAAAGCAAAAGCAATACAAACTATAGTTATTAGTAGAGAATTGCATGCAGACCTCAATTGCAATCAAATAGTAGCGAATTGCAAGGTCAATGTTTCCTTTCTCCTGCACAAAATAAAGCTCTGTTTATTCTGAAAAATGCATGAAATCTGCCAACTGCACACGAAGGTAGTATAGTGAGTTCCATCACCGAAATCAAGGAATAGGTTACTTACCTTCCAGGCATTAGCCATATTCCCGTAACACTCAGCAAAGTGTGGTTCAATCCTCAGTGCTTCTTCATTTTTTGCAACACACATATCAAAATCATGTAACTGCCGGCAAATAGTACCATTAGTTCAGAATGCAGTAGAAAAGGAACAAGAATCAGCACCGAGGATTATAAATAAATCATCCAACAAATGACAGACAACGCAACAACAATAAAAGAAGAACAAACCTGATAATAAATTGCACCCAGGAGTAGTAAGTTGTCAGTACGGAGCGGATTTCTCTCGTAGACAGTATTGCTGTGTTCTAGGGCTTGCTTATAATTGCCACTCTTGTACATTTGATGTGCAAGAGACAAGTGCATATCTTCATCGACTGCGTCAAGGTGAATTTTTTACAAATAATCAGACAAAATTATTTCATGGAAGCCTCGGGAAGCATGGAAGCGGTTCAGTAGTAAAAATTGTGACTTTTATCCAAGCACTCACAACTACCAACTAAAGAACAAAGAGCCAACAACATAGGTAATAAAACATCGAAAAGTACAATACAAAATACTCCCTACTAAGAGTTCCCTATCAAACCCTAATTATGATGTAGATGAAGCGAGAACAAAAATAATGTACAAGAAGTGTAAAACCTCCTGAAGAATCCGATTCCAGCTGAATTAACTACATCAATAACAACCAAGAAAATGAAGCGCGGATACAAAAACACAAACCCAAAAACATTGTGCAAGAAAGGGTAAAAGTGCCAACACAAAATCAACAAAGAGCTGGATGTGCAGTGAATATGGATTAAATACAAAATTAAAATTAAAAAAACCTTCGTTAGATTCATGACCGCGTAGCGGTAGAAGAGTGAGCGACGCGGGTTCCTGCTTAACGGAGAAGGGCTCGACGCGATCCCCGGTGAACTGCGGCCGAGAAGTGTCGGCGGAGCCAGGAAGCTGAGGCTGGTGATGGTAGTGGTGACGGTTGTGGGCATGGTTGTCGCCCTGCACGGAGATCATGATTCCGGCGGGGAGGGGCGGCGAAAACGATGAAAGGCGAATCAGAGGTCGCCTTAGAATATGATCATGTAAACTAGTGGGATCGGAGCGAGATCGCGTGAGATGAAGTAACGGAGAAAGAAGATTGCTCGAAAAATCCAAACCCTATGTGAGAATTTTCTCGAGTATTCCTTCTTCTTTCTCTCTTTTTGGGCTTCGTTTCTGTTAAAACTAGAAACGATGACACGGCGGAGAAGTGCTTTATAGGTGATGAGGATCTCTGTGTGGACTGATCTGGGCCGTTGATGTTATAAATCAAATGAAGACCACCGTTCGGTAAAGCCAGATTTCATTGTGCTTTGACACGTAAGGGGCTTATTTAATATTATTTAATAGTTCTATTATATTTTTCCTCCGACATACCATGATGCATTTTCACACATTTTCCTTGCTTTTTTAAATAACAGAGTAATATTAATTACAGCTAGATATTAGATTTATGTCTTTAATTTTGTAAGAATGGAAATAATATTATTGGAAAAAAATATTTTATTAATAAGTTTTGTGTTCAGATTTGATGTTAAGAACAAACATGCCTGTTATTTTTATTGCTGAAGCGAATGAGTTTATGCAGAAATTATTTCACTATGTTCTAACATGATAAACTATCTTTCAAAAGATAATGTGATGTTTTGGAATATATATGATTCATGGCATTGCTTTCTATATTTATTTTCTTTTATATTTTTGTTCGATTTCTCACAAACCTAACACATTTGTTTGTATGGGTACAAAATAAAATAGTTAAATTTTTTTTTTTATTTTCTAGTAAAAGTTGAAATTAGTTTTTTTTATTTATTTTAATATAATTTATTCTTATAATTTTATAAATATGTGAATTTAATCATTTTAATTAATTTTATTTAATTTATTTATTATTTTAATTAAGCTTTATGATAATATTTAAGTTATTTATATTTTAATGTTAATAAAGAAAATTACTTGTAACATTAAATAAATTTATGAAATTTTGGTTATAAACACTAAATCAAAACATTTCTAAATTTTAAAGATTAAAATGTTCAAAATTCTTAAAAATAAATAATTACAATTCTTACCAAAATCAAATCATAATTATATTTAAACCAAAATAAAATTTATATAATAACAAAGTTAAGAATTCCAGTTTCTCTAATTTGTTCCTTATATTTAGGTATTTGTATTTGACTCAATTAAGTTGTTTTGATTTTTATATTTATATTTGATTCAGTTAAATTATTATTTTTATAAAATATTTTTAATATGACCATTTTTATTAAATTTAATTTAATATACATTGGAGTTATCATATAAAATTTATATTTGTATTAAAATTTAAGTTATCATTTAGATTAGTACTAAAATTTGAATTATTTTTAAATTTTCTCTAGTTTTTTTATACTTGACATCTTAAAAAATAGAAAATAACGTACTAATGTTAACACCAATTTAAAATATCTTATTGAGTCATTTTTTCGAATATAAAAAAAATAAAAATAAAAATTCAATTAAATAAAAAAAATATAAAAAACAAAATGAATAAAAGAATAGACACCAAATTCTAATTAAACAAAAATTCAAATTTAGATACTTTAGTTTATCCAAATAACACTATTTTGATATATAAAAAGTGATTGGTTGTATTTTTCCTTCTAGCATTCCGAAGCGTCTCGAAGCACCTCATTACTCAATTGCATGTGTCATAATTTATTGGCTTTTTGTTTGATCTTGTCTTATTTAATATTAATTTTATTTTTCATAAATACATATATTTATCGCAAATAAGATTAAATTATTGTATTTACATATTATTTCCTATTCCAAATGACACTGTCGGTAATTATACTAATTAGTTTAATAATAATGAATGAATAATCTGCATATTTTCTTTTTTTCGAGACAAAATGCCATTTCAATAAAATTATTCTTGTTATTATTTTTTATAACTATAATATTAATACGAATTATTCACCAAACTTCAAATTACTTATTTTATTTGTTTTATTATTATTTTTTGTTTCTGTTGTCTTTTCAAAATTATATGGATTTTAATGTTTTAAAATATATTAAAATTTTTATTAATTTATTAAATTTGGTTTATTTTAAAGATGCGTAATGTAAAGAAAATATGAATAAAATAATGTACCTGTTAGTAATAAAAATATAATAATTTATTATAGATAATACTAATTATCTATATATGTAGGTCAAGTAACTTAAATTGCAATCAAATTATAATAATAAAATAAAAAGAATTACAGTATATCTATAAATTATATTTAATCTAGTGTAGAATATTTGATTCAACCATTACCGTTATTAGTATTAGAATTTTAAAGTCAAAAATACAAATTTGATTATCAGCGAATAATTATTAACAAAAAAATATTTCCAAGTGGATCTTTTCATCCAATGTTAAGTAATAAAACAAAAAGATATAATACAATTAATTTAATGTGAACAAGTAATTTTGTTTTAACCTTTTCATATTAGTGTGACACTAAACATTAAATGTGACTTCTACGTGTTGTATTTGTTTTGTCTGGTTACATGTTTGTGGTAGACTATGTATCCTTGATGTAACTTCTACGTGTTGTAAATAACACGTAAATATTTTGTAGTATTTTTAGTTTGTGTCCTTTGTTAGGTTTGAGTTGAAACATTTAAAGTGTTTCACTTAATATATTTTTTATTGTTCATAAAAAAGTTAAACATTAAATGTGAGTTATGTAGATTAACTTTTAACCTATTTTAAAAAGTGAGTTATATAAAAAAGTCTAAACACATATACATATATAGTATGATATTAAAATTCATATGGTTTAATATTTATATCGAAAATATAATATTGTGTTTCTAACCAAAGTTACATATAGGCAGAATTTTAAACGTTTCTCTGATAAGAAGTTTTCTTAATTCATTTTCATACATTTTATCTTTAATTAAGAAGAGCAAAACACAACCCTATCATTAGTGGCGCAACTTGAACAAAAATTTTAGGGACGCCAAATTAAATTTGTTAGATATAATTTTTTTTTAATTAGAAAAAAAAAAGTTATTTTTTCTTCTCATTTCCTCTGCTTAAAACAAAATTCAAAAAAATATCACTATCCTTTGTTACTATATCATCATACCAAATCATGAATACCATCTTGATAAGCCCTTCGTACCCGTCCTTCGTACCTCATTAATTTGATTTGTTGGGTATTGTCAAATTTAAGGACGTTTTTCCCGGATCGCGTTCTAATGAATTTTTAAATTCATTATATGTAACTCTATAAACTTTAGAGATTTATTTTTCATTGTCTTGAATTTTTGATGCTCATGAAATTTTGTAAGTTTAGTTAATGTCGATGCATTTTTTTTTTCATCTTTATCACAAACCTTTCTCTCTCCAAAAAAGAATCAATTCTTTTACTCTTTATTATAATATTTCTAATATAAATTTATCATCTCCCACCTATTTAGAGAAAAAGATAAAATTTATATTCACAAATCACAATTATCACAATACAAAACATGATAAAACCTATACAAATTTAATTAAATAAGCAACACTGTATAAATTCAAAACTTTTAAAAAATTTATCATAGGCAGCAGAAAACATAAATTCCCTAAATTTCATAATTAAGGGTTATAATAATTTTGGAAAAAATTATAATTAAGGTTAATACAGATTTCATAAAAAAAATCCTAAAATCATAATTAGGGTTTATACTAATTTGCAATAAACTTAATTTGAAAGAAACATCCTAAAAAGAATAATAAATTTAACATATATAAATTATAATAAGATACTAACCTTAATATGTGAGAGATCATCCGAGAATATATACTTCAATCTCAATCTATGTATTCCCCAACCTCTTATCTTTTTTGTATTTATTTTTTCTCACACACTTTCATGATAATTTACATGATGAAAAATTCTTATAGCCAAAAAAAAAAAACTAATGTCTTTTATAAATCAATATCTTCATTAAACTTTTTATTTTATCTTTTATTATAATTTTTCATAACATAAATTTAATATAAATAATATATAAATATAATTTTAATAAATAAATAAATATATATAAAAAAATAATTTTCAAAAATTTCGGGGAGTCGTGGCTCCCTTATGTCCCTAAGTAGTTCCGCCAATGCCTACCATGTATAATTTTATTATTTTAAAATAGGTTTCATAACTTTTATACTCTATAGATTAGTCGACCAAGTCAATAATGATCGGTTGGTCAAGTCAACAGGAGTTGATCGAAGAGATTACTTTTAAAAAGGTTTTTAGAAATGTTATCGACTTGCTAATTTGAGCACACTGTGAATCGAATATGAGAAATTCCATGCCTGTTTTCACCTTACTCAATCACTCTCAATTTGACTGAGAATTATAATTTGAGTCACACAGCTCCACCGAATGGATACACATTCAACGCATCACCGAATGGATACACCTTCAACACATAGGACTGCTAATCTTCTCGTATCATTCTTCTAAAAAAGTGCAACTTAGTCTGATCAGTCATGTTGAACCAATTGACCTAAGTGAAAGTAAGTTAAATAGGATTCGGCCGTGATCAGACCAACCCTAATCAAAGGTCCATGACACAAAAATTACAAATACAAGTCAAAGGTATGGTTGTTAAAACTTTTATCTCACATTAATTATAACATTTATTGCTTTCACCAATCGATCATGCATCGACTTTAGTATTGAAATACCTTTAATTCGTATTCACCGATGGATTGATGAACATGATCACGAACGGAGAACAAGACATGGTACTTGACTTCAAAATTGTTTAAATAGGCGTTCAAACCTACACTCAAAATAATTCGATATTTAAAAGTTAATTAGTTTAAAACACATTTGGTCTCAAAAATTATTTAAAAAACATCTATTAGCAAAATAATTATATAAATAATTTAAAAGTAATTATTTAAAAAACACATATTTTAAGTTATAATTATTAAAAAAACATGTAAATAGGAAAAATTGTTAGTTAACCATTTTAAATTTCGAAGTAATTTATTCTTTTTTGAAAAAATAAGAAAGAAAGAATTCTAAAAAAAAATAGTGGGAAGTGTTTTACACAGTTTAAATTATTATTTTTTAATAACAGTTACAATAATTAAATTACCGTTAAATGTAATATTTTTTTGCAAATAATTATTTGAAGAAAAAAACAATTTATAATTTTTTATTAAAAACACAATTATTTTTAATAATTATGTGTATGATTAAAATAATTTTCAACATTCTATAAATAAAAAATAAAAAAACTTAAAATATTGATTTTAACATGTAATTTATTTTTATATTTACATTGTATTTTCTAAATGAATATCTATTAATGTTTAGAAGGTTGGTAGGGGCCATTCCCCCACCCCAAATTTTTAAATATTTTTATAAAGTATATGTTGTTTTTTTAAAATTTATATATATATATATATATATATATATATTTTTTATAAAATATAATATTTAATGTTAATAAATTGTATTAAGATTTTTTTTTTGTTTTTTTTTATATTTTTAAATATATTGCTATTTATCTTCTAGCATACTAGTGTAACACAGACGCTATCGCGTATGTGTGTATGTAACTTTTAAATATGCGTGATAATATTATAATTTTATTAAGTTAATATATGTATTAAAATTATATTTATTAAAAATAAAGTGAAATATATCAGAACAGATAAATTAATCTATTGATAAATAAAGAAGAAGAGAAGAAACAAAGACATCTGATCTTATAAAAAAATTGTAAAAGTAACGGTCAAATTTTAAAAATTTAATAAATTATTATATTTAAAGGGTAAAATCGGTATTTTGAAAAGTGGACACAAAAAGGAGAATTTCCTTTATATATTGTTATAGATATTTTGTTTTTGAGAAAAAATTATTTAAAGTTACACACAAATTTATTTTCTGTGCTCTCATCTTCGTTCTCTCCCATTCTTTAAAGATAAAAAATAATAACTCTTTGTTGTTTATTGATAATAAGAAATTAGTTTGATACTTAGTATTTTTTGCATCTCATGAGTCTTTTTGTATATTTTCTTTATGAATATAGAAAGAACAGTTATGTCCTATATGTTTGTTCAAAACCACTTTTTAGCATATATTTTTCTTATAGTAATTACTCTTTCAAATTTCGATTAGATTTTGATAAATTATTTTTTAATCTCAATTTTTGTTAAACTTCTTTATTGATAGAATAAACAAATACATTTTTGTCTTTTTAAGCATAATAATAATAATTCAATTATTGAATGAGATGAATGCAGACTTAAAATTCAAAGAACTATAGGTTGAAAGTTTCATATAATTCTTTGAAACTTATTTAGGGGATGTGTTATCAAATATGAGAATATCCAATAAGGTGAAGAGATCAAATTATAGAAAAACTTATTTAAAATGAGTTTCATATCAAATACAACTTCAAAACTATATTTTTTTTAAAGAGAAACATACAATGAGATTTTAATACTAAATGATATATGCTCTTGTTATATTAGTGACAATGATTAATTATATAAATTTTTAGTATATTATTTTGACTTCTTCAAGATTTTTTATCAAGATCCGCCCTTTGTTTCCATGTCTCTCTTTCCCAATCTATATATTTGTTTTCTCATTTTATTCTCACACTTTTTTGATGACTTTATGTGATGATGACCCGACAGACTCATACTTATTTTATTAACCGACATCCATTAAATTAATTTTTATTTTAACTTATATTTTTTAAATTGTCAATATATATATATATATATATAAATAATATAATAATATATAAATATAATTTTAAATATATAAATAATAAAATTTAAAAATTTTAGAAAGCCATGACATAAGCAAGTACGTCCTTGGAGACAGATACAAATATCATAGTATCCGTATCCATAGATATTCGTACCTACTATACTCATTTAAATTAATATAAAAACATGATTAAAATATTAACAAATTTATTTTTGGGTTGTTTTCTATCAATTAGTTTTAAAACATGATTTTCTTTTTTTTCTAAATTATTATTCAACACTATCTAATGTTATATATTATATTCTATTTGAATTTATGGTTAAAATATGTTGTTAAATATTTTTTATTTTTATAAATATCCGTGAATACCTGCAGATATCCATGAATATTAAAAAAACCGCATAACGGATAGGATACAAGAGAGTTCCTAACCACAGTGTACCATCCTATTGACATACCTAATTACGAGTGGTTGTGATAGTGGCGGCTGCAAAATGAGGTTGATAATGGTTAGTGACGCAAATGGGAGAGAGAAAAAGCAGAAGCAAGAGGAATTAGTTGGCATGGCATTTGTAATAGACGAAGATGCGTGAACCACTGTTCCGAATCTGATATTTGGCCGCCTAATCTTTTTCACGCTGAAACACGTGACGACATTCCAACGTGATTTCACAAGGTTACAAATTTTTAAGTAGTGAAAATAATGATGAATATGGTAACTGTCAGTTTACATGCATGAGCTTCAAGAAGAGGGGTCCATTCATGCAAGCAGTTTCACAGGAATGAGATTTTCAAGAACAATAAACCTGTCATTTGTCACAGTGGCGAGTTTCTCAAAGACCAAGTCAAGATGCTCAAATATAAATGGCTAATCTTTGAAGTCTGCCTTCAATGGGTATCCATGGTATCCTGGGATTCCAACTGCTGGATTAGTAAGGAATTCAAAACACAAATGATTATCTTTGACAAACCGAGAAACAAATCCTTTGTATTTTGTAGAGTATGTAAAAGGTTATTTAAACAAAGCGGCAAATTGGAGATGAGAAAGAAATTTCAGATGCCATACATGTTGAATATCCAAAAACGTGTCATTGTTGTCCACTGAATTTGTTATTACCATCACAGGTTGCTTTTGACCGATGATTTACTGTGCATGGTGTGAGATGATAGGTCGTATAGTGGGATAAGATTTTTGTTGGTGGTGGTGTGGGATGTTTGGTAGGCTGGGCCCACGGTGAGATTATCATGCAGGATCAGTAGCTAATACAGAACCGGCAAAAGTATTGTTGACAGAGAGTGTTGAGTTAGAGGACTGAGCCATAATAGGACCAGCATACTTCTGATCAGACCTATTATAGCAACACCAGGTGTGGCCAAGATTTTAACAAACATGGCTCTATGATCCCTATCGCTGTGAGAGATTTACAATTATTTTCTGTCATTTAATATACTCCATCTGCCATGATAATTACCCACCACAAGAATTCCCAATATTACATAAGATAATGATACTTTAACCCACTTTTTTTGACCCACTTTTAACCCACTACTTCAATCACCATTAGATCATCACATCACTAAAAAAAATAAAAAAAAATGATCTAATGGTGATTAAAACAATGGGTTAAAAATGGGTCAAAAAAAATAGGTTAAAATATCATTTTCCTATTACATAAAACGATAATACATCTGGCGTGGAATAATTACCCCCTCGGATCTCTTATTCAAATGATTTTGAGATATCAAACTATTCATTTTGCTGTTACATTTGCAAGTCTGAGCAGGCGCAACTTCCATTGCCAACTACGATCCCTTCCTCTGGATTAAAAGAATAAAAAAAAGTATTCAATGTTATTTTACCTGCCTAACTAATAACTATAATTGATGCCCCATACAAGTCATTAATTTCTTGAACAAATGATATTAACATTTTTATATACTATTTTACATGAAATCTACTAGTACCAATCAACCAATGAAGTTTTCTTGCTGAATGGAAGGGGAATCAGCCAATGAAGTGAACCTGATCTTGTCAACACAATCAATCCCGAATTATTGGTTGTTGGTGACGTTAAATTTCCAACAGCGTCATTTCGTGTTAGTGGAATAAAAAAACACTGTCGCTGCAACAGTGGGAGCCTGCCGTTGCTTCATTTACAAAACACCCTGTTCAAAATAGTAGATTGTGGTGAAGTAAAAAACTAAAGATAGAACTAATGCTTACCAGTTATGCAATCTTCAAGGCCTGATGATACTATGCATACATTAAGCTAAGCACAAAATTTGCACATCTGTGCAATGATGATACATTAAACCACAACCGGTAGTTATACCAGTCCCAAGCATAACAACCATTACAGAATGGAGGTATAGTTTTACAATCCTTCGTCCGTGATGACACCATTGGAGGTATTGTCAATCCTCTGCTTGGCAGAAATCACCCTATCCAAAGTCTGGTCCGAGACCAAGATCCCTGTGGTTTCCAAATCAGCAACTACAGCAACAGCCGCATCTAGTTCCCCGAGATCAACGCAGAGAGAGATTATCTCATCATAAAGAGAACTGTAACATCGGAGAAAATGAAGAAACAATAAGCTGAAAAGCAACAGACGTGGGATGGCAGAAAACGAAAGGTTGCCTTCATTTTGCAGTTATCATAGTGAATAAAATTCTGCAATGTCTAATCCAACCCCACAGTTATTTATTCTTTTCTCAGAAATATCGGGTTAACTTTCTTTTCCTCCTGGTCAAGCATATAAAATATCTAGATTTTTGTTGGCTGGGTTGGGTAACCCACACAAGAACACGGGTCTTGTTTTACAAAGAAAATAAATTACCTCCCAAACTTGTAACCAAGTCCATGAGTTGTTTGCAAAATTGTTAAGAAAGCTGAGGGTAGAGGTGCCCTTATAGCTGCACGCAAGATCATGGCACAATCCCCTATAGTTGGTGTCCCTCCCAATTCTATGACCTGTACAATATAGGTCAAAATCTCATTCAGCAAAGACAAGCATATACCAAAGAATGTTGATAGGTTAAATATATCCAAAAAGACTAAAGTAGTTTGCTAGTTACTAATAACAATTTATTCAGTGTGTTAGCTCCTAAGTCAAGTGGGAAATTCTAACTTCAAACAAAGTAGTGGAAGTCTCAGCATTATTTACACAGATGATGAATATATCTCCACTACATTCTAACTAATATATAAGCCAAATTTCAAAATTCAATGAATCATTACACAACACTTGGACAGGAATCAACAAGCAGAAAGGTAGACAACTAGATACCAATGTTCTTTTTTTAATTCTTCTTGTTTGAGAACAAGAACACTTCTATATGAAGCAAATATAAATATCAAAATTCAGACTATTTATAAAATTGTTTTCGAAACACCAAGAATGTTTAATATCCCATTGAAGGAAGACTGAATCAACAGGATTCGCAAACTAGCGTAACTGATCCATGCATCACCATGAAAGTTGAATCAAGTAAAAAATAACACCTGTCACCAAAATGCTGCCAGCCAGCATGTTCCAGTAAACTATTTTTAGAATTGATAACCTGAAATCATAAATCTCAAGAGTATCCCTCACATTTAAGAAATAACAAATGTAAAGGGATATCCTAGATATGCTAGTATTCTTTACATAAATGTTAGGGTTGCTGCAATGAATCTTTCTCACAAATATTTCATTGAAATTCCCTTAGTTATACGATTTTAGCCTTCATGTAATTGAATGAATAAACTCAGAAATTGGAACTAAAACAATTTACAGATTAAGCAACTTCACCCAAACTCCCAAACTGTTGAACCTTAAGTTGAATGACCTTCGCAAGTAAAAAGGAGAGAAGATGATAAAATCGGGTAACAATATCCCTCAAACACGTCAATCATGAATACAAGAAAGTTAAGACCGCCAAAATCAAGATACAAAATTTAATGTCATCATCCTACATCATTTTGGATCTTAAATTACTTTTATGTGCAGTGTTATAAAGTACAGCTTTTATTTTGTACATTTGAAGAGGCAGTAATCATATTCCGTGTCTGCAAGAAACTGAGAATTTGACCAATTAAAACCATTTCAACAAGAAGCAAGTTTGCAGTTAAAAGTCAAGCTTTAGTTATTTACCTTCTGCATAACTTTGATTGCCAACACAACTTCCCATTCTTGTGACCATCTACGAGGAGGTCTGTTCTTCAGTTCTCTCTCCCATGTCCATCCCCAAGCATCTGCTAACGTGTACATGTCTGACACATCAAAAATTTTTCGCTTCCTCATTTCCTTAAATGCCTCAAATACGTCCAGTGGAAACCAATCATCATCATCATCATCCTGCCAGCAAAGAAGTTAGATTCAGAATGTAAAAGCTGCAACAAAGATTGAAAGAATGTAATGTTAACAGAGAACGGATGGTCCATAAATGGCTCTCAGCTTCTCATGAATCATTCTCACCAAAAACCTCAGGCTGCAATATCAGTTTTATCATGTCGGTTTTTACATCCTAACATTTTGGGATCTTCTGTACACAAAACCTGCCTTACTGTCTAAACAAGTAGAAGAACCCAACTCTCTCCATCCAAACTTACAAAGGAAAAGAATACCAAGGAATTATTATCGTACCGCTGCCTGCAATCTGGATTTTCTAAACTTTTTGGATCTAGTGATAGGTTGATCAGAATCTTTAAACAACTGGACTCCAATCATTTGAAGAGGCTTCTTAGCTTCAACTTCCTTGACTTTTATCCTGTCTACGTCTTGGTTCTCTGCTGGTTCTACTTCCTCTTCTACTTGTTCTGCTTCCTCCTCCTCCTCATCAACTTCATCATCTTCAGCATCTTTAGTAGCATCTTCTATTGCATCAATGTCATCTGCAACTTCAGAGACGTCTGATTTAGCTGCATCCATTGTCATTTCTTGATCACCAGTTAAGCCTTCACCTAAAAAGCGACGTATCCAGAACTCTGTATTTCCTTCCTGTAGCTGTATACGTGAAATCAATGCATCCAGCTCTTCATCCACCTAGAACATGAATCATATTTAAGTTTAGCATTATATATTATAGGTCAGATGGAGAGAAAAGAAAAGGTACTTAAACAACACAAAAGAATCGACCTCTTCTTCCTCCTCTTCCACCGGAGGAATCCAAAGGGGCCTACCACGAGATCGATTTATTCTCCTTGCTTTTTGTACCCGTTGGTAAAGAATATTTCTAGTTCCATCAGTAGGCAAGTCTTGTGCTTCTAGTTCTTCCTTCAATTCAGACACAAGCATTTTACTAGCAGCCTTAGGCTTTAAAGAATTCTGTTCAGGCCCCTTTATGAGTTTCTTTAGTCTCTCCTTCACTCTAATATAATCATATTCAGATACACCATCCCCTAAAACTGCAATTCCTTCAATCTGCAAGGTCTTCAGGAGCTTTTTATTGTAATCCCTCAAATCCTCCAGGCATCTTTGTTTGAAGGAGGTCTCCATTGGGTTTGAATATATAAATCCTTGAGCATCAGGATCTAAAGGTGTTTTACCTCTTCGAGGCACCCACCGCTTGCGCTCGCCAGTTAGGCCACCCTCCTCAACATATCTGTCCAATTAACAACAATAAACACATTAATAAGAAAAATCTATACAATGATAAGCATTAGTTAATTGAGCCCATCAACTAAGATTTACTATATCAGTTAAAAAGAACGCCCGCATTAAAAAAAAAATAAAGGAAAGCAAAAAGAAAAAGTTAGAAGCTTTTATAAGTAGAAAACTTAAACGAGATTCTTAGAACCACTGCTTAGATTTTGATTTGCCTATTTCGCCAACTGGTGGTTTTAGAATATTAAAGTTACATCTGGTAGGAAAAATAAGCTGGACACAAACACAAGCCTTAGAAAAACAATTTATTATCAAGAGGTAAAATATCATACATTTGGTATGCACACTACTATTGGACAGCAGAAAAACATCTGGGAAGAAAACCCAACCGAAATAAACTAAATAAATAAAAGACAAGTGAAACCAAAATAATAGTTTTAATTTGGGTTTCAGCTCACTTGCTGAGAACAGATAACAATCATTTATGAAAACATGTATAAAATAAATAACTTAGATCAAAATATTAATAATAATAGCAACTGTTGTTGAAAAGGAAACAATACCTGGCAATATAATCAATCTCATATCCAAGTTCAGCCTCTTCTTGTAATGGTTCAATCCATGAGCTTACTAATGTCCGGTATTTTCTGCTCAAGATCATTGCTCGTGAAGGGATTGTCTGGTTATCTTTGGCCATAACTTCTAAAGCTTCAAGCATTTCAACAATTCTTCCTGAATTTCAAAATGACAACTAGGTTGAAGCAAAGCATTCTAAGTTAATTTTGGTCATAAAATTTTATAAATATACACTGAACACCACAAAGGAGCAAATCCCTGATGACTATCTTTAGTTACAATGTCTCAACAAGGGTAACAAATATAAGAAAATAACTTTTTAGGAAATAAGTACGTGCTCTGGAACCAGATATTCTACATATAATGGCAAGGCGGATGGATTCCCATGATACTCCCCCTGAAAATTCTTCTTTGGGCTGAAATTTAAGCACAACTTTAGAATAAATGCCTCATTATTATCTCCATACATTTCATAAAACAGATTGTGATGATACTTTTTTGGGTACAACTATTTTAGGTTAAGGAATTGGTGCCCTAATCCAACAATGGAAAAAAAGCTTGAGTTAAAAAAATATTAATGGGAGATGTGATAGGAGCACACTCTTTAATACACTCTCTCGGACACTCACTCTTAATAGTTAAACTTTATTGGAAAATACAAAAATCAAGAGAGGGAATCATTATATAAGAGGCGGGTTGCACACTTTTGTGATTTCCTATAATATTCAACCCATGAGAGTGAGTATATTCGAAAAAGTGCGTTAAAGAGTATGTTCCTAATATCTCTCTACTTATGAAAAACTTACACTTATTTCGCCCAAGGAGATAAGGAAAAGTTCAAACTTGTGACACAACAAATGCGAGCCCTTAAGGTTGATTGAATAAAATTGTAGATTATTTATTAATAGAGACAACATCTCTTAGAATGAGAAAACTATAAATGAATAGCCAGTAGATAGAATTATACCTTCCCGACATAATGCTCGAAGGTACAAAGAAAGTGGATCTCCATGATTCCCTTCATCATGTAGAACTTTTGTACCCCCTTCAAAGTTTTTAAGGGCACGAAAATGCCTAATAGCTTCTCGTACCACACAGTACTTCGTAAAACACTCCACTAACAGGCTGAAGATACAATATGGGACAAAATAGATCAAGAGAACATTCCACAGTCCTATATGACAAAATTAAACACTTCATTTTATTTAAACAAACACAGCTTAATGAGTACATAGCTATAAGATCCAAAATTACAGGTCATTAAACAGGTTACCTGATAATCTAAGTATCTTTCAGAAATAGAAGGAAAACTTAAAATTAAAGAATAGCATATAAGCAATAGAAGAGTTAACATTTAGTTGAGTGGTGGCTATTTATAACATGTTTGTATTTCCGTTGAAATGATCCCAAACCAATGTTCATATTACAGCTACAGTTTTTTGTTTCATGGTATAAATGAGCGTTGAGCATGAATCAATGGAGCATAATGTGTATCCATACATGCTATTAGCTGCTGTTGCAAAGTAAATTGTCTAGTAAGCAGTATCAATAAAATCTACATATTAAAACAGGATTCTGAGGCTTCAGACCTGAATTATACTCCTGGTTGTTCTGTCTAAATTGGGGTTTCGTGATTCAGTATTAGATTAGTAGTGTGCAGTTGTTGTGCTTCCTTGGTGTATTTAATTAGAGAGTAATGCCCATGTTTATATTTTCTTTGAAATCTATTGGTTTGTCACAGAATTTGCTGCAAATTCTGTTCATTATATATAACAGCTAACATTTAAAAAATAAATAAAAGTTTAAATTTTATACTAAAGTACTCAAATAATATAACATTGAACATGTACAATGGTCAGGTTCGTAAAAGAAAAATAACAATGTGTCGTACGCATGGGTCTTCGCATTTGGCTGTATACGCTTGTGAGATTCAACCATCATGCCGAGTAACTCAGCAACATCTTGTACTCTATAAGCCACACAGAAACAAGTTTAATACGATCACATCACATAAGAACAACTATAAATCAATCCATGAAATATTCAATTAAAGAATTCTAATGTCAGGTTTCACAGCCATTTAAATTATCTAACCTGTCATAAGATTCAGCTCTAGTATACGCTTGAATAACCCAATTATATGTATCTGTATCGGGCTTCATATAATCTGTTATGCCACAAATTAAAAATAACTTACAGTACATAGAATTAATAATGAAGAAAGGGATTTTAACAAATTAGAAGAAAAGACCATCTCAACTTCAACAGCACAAACAAAGAAACAAAAAAAAGAACGGAAACGAAGAAAATACATGAGAAATGAAAATTAATTGTGAAACAAGTTACAGTATAAGAAATAGAAACAAACTTCCCTTGAAATGGTAAATGAAATATTTATAAGTAAACAAATATAAGCATCAGAAAAAGAAGAAAGAGGGAGGGAAAGAAAACGTGGAGTGCACACCTTCTCCATATTCCATGTTCTCAAACGTTGCAAAAGCTATTTCAGGTATTCCGCAGGTAGCCTTATAATTTTGAAAGAAATAATATTAATAAAACATAGTGAAAACATCAGAAGATCAATCAGGCTCACATTTTGCTTTATCAAATCCAATTATTATTTGAAAATTTACAACAAAAAAAAAAACTGGCATTGTTTGTCTGAAACATCTACAACTTAAGTATCATTGTGTCATATTTCATATCAGTTACCTTTACATATTTTCTACTCAAAGAGAATGGAAAAACACGAGGCAAGGATTTTATAGCAATTTTCAGTAGGTAATTTATCCATATAATAATATAGGTTTAGTTACATTTTTTGTCCCCAATGTATTGTAATTGTGCAATTGTAGTTGTTTAAGTTTTAATAGTGTCAATTGAGTCTTCCAGGTATAAAAAAAATGTAATGTCAGTCCCCTCAATCCGAGAGACTCAATTGATACAATTAAACTCTGGAGTGACTAAAATAGTTCCATTGATCAACACAGTTGGAATCTGAAGAACTAAAACGGCACAATTGCAATACTTGGAGGATCAAAACTGCAATTAAGCTAATGATGCATGTACCACTGCCACGGGATAGGAGTCCCTTAATTTACACCAATAATCAGTTTCATGCACAGATAAAAATGTAGGAATGAAATATAAAAGAAATATCTTTTTCAAAAAAGGAAAATACGGACCCCTAAATCACCCATATTTCTAAGGAGGTACAAAAACAACTACTAATATTCCTAAAGATCAAATTGATCTTGCTTTCACTATTTCCCTTGCAAATTCTTGGAAGCAGGACAGTGTAATATCACAATTATAACCAAAAGAATGATGCTATCCACCTACAAAATTCTCCTCCTATCTCAAAACGAAAGTACTAGATAGAAAAAGTAAATGAACTTAACAGTCTTACAAAAATATAAAATGCATTTAGTACTCTTAACGTACAAGGGAAGTAGGAGGATCTAAAGTTATGCTAATTGAAAACCAAAGACAATCCAAAAGTCACAATAAATGTTTCCACCCCTATTTTTTTGGCAACATGAAACTGACCCCTAGACTATAACTGCACAAAACATTCTGGGATAAAACTAGACTGAGGAAGGTAACCTGCACACTAAGGAGGCAATTAAAATGAAATGTGGTTGCCATCCTTCCTGCTGCCTCCATCTCATAGGCAATGTCTAGCGCATTAGAATGGTCCCCAGCTTTGCAGTCTTCTTTGATCAGCAGATCATAAACCTCATCGGTAGCCTTGAGGCCAATATCGGCACCCTTGAAGAACACTTGGTTGGCACCTTCCAAATGCTTGCTCCGAATAAGTTCCTCTACACAACAACAGAATTAAAGCACACCATAAAGGAGAGACCAAAACAAATTAACAATAAGTAATTAACAACATGAGAAGAAGATAAACAGAATTATGGTATTTTTTTAGTTCTGTTTGGACGAGCTTCTCTACGAAGACTTACGGGAAAGAAAATACGAATAAAAACGAAATTATAAGCAAAAATTAGCTATTGCACAAGTTAAAAATGAAAATTTAGAGAAGTTTTTTGAGAGAACTTCTACAGATTAGCTTATGCTTAGCTTATGGAATGACTAATATCAATTTTTCTTCTTAAATCTCTCTTTTAAAAGGTTTTATGAAGAAACTCGTCCATACAGACCCTCAAAGCTAAAATAAACTTCGACACTTAGCTTTTATAGAAACTAGATTCCACAAAACTTCAAGTGCATAAGTTGATTTTAGTTTACTAATAAAGCACAATTCATTTTATCCTCGCATCTCTTTCTCCTGTACGTTTTAAGAGCAGAGAAGATTATTCAATTAGTCAAAATGAATATACCAATAAGAACAATCCAAGCTTGGCGAATATCATAATTTAGGTCTTGCATATCTCCAAGTATTTCGAGACCTCTAATGGCGCGACCTTTAGACCCAAATAACCTTACCAATGCCATGAATGTCTCGTGAACCGGTCGAAGCCCTGCAGCCAACTCTCTTCTCAACGATTCCATCTGCGTAAAACAATAATCAGTTGAATTGAAACGGCTTTCGGCGTCGTCGTAGAGAAATTATCATACCGCAGCTTCTTCGTGGCCGTTGAGGGCGTGTGACACTACCAATCCATGAAATGACCGAGGGCCAGGGCTGAGGCCCGCGGCGATCATGTCGTATATGACTTCCGACACGCCGTTTGAGTCGCGGTTCCGGGCCCGGTCCATGAGCTCCTCCATGAAACTGAAGCGGAGCCCGTTCTCGACCGAGCTCTGGTCATCCTTCGGCTGCTTCTTCTTCCTGCCCCGCTTTTCCGGAGCTGAAACCGCCGCGCGAACCGTCACAGTTCGGGGAGAGAACTGGTTCAATTTGAACGGGAAACTGACGTAACGGTGAGTGTAGCTGTAAGGTAAGATGAGTGAGGACATGAATATGTATAAAGAATTTGAGAGTAACGGATTTTGGTTTGGTGGCAGTGTCGACCGACTGAAGCAACAGCGTGGTGTGAGGTGCACTGATGATAAGGCAGACCGCGAATTGAAAAAGTGACGCACGGATTAAAAAAACCGCAACGAAATGAAGTTGACGAAATCTACATCTTATTCTCTCGAGTTTTTCTTTATGCACCTCCATGTTTTCTTCTTGTTGTTTATTAAAGTGGCAAGAAGACTATTTTACCTTTAACGAAAAAAATAATCAAGATTTTTAAATTATTTTTTAATCTAAAAATATATTTCGAACTGTAAAATGTATTATTTGTTGAAACGCATCTCTTAAATTGTATTTTATGGGTTAAATATATTTTTGTTGCGAAAATTATAATTATTTTATTTCCGAAATTTTGATTTAATTTAGTTTTCTAACTTTAGTAATGTATAAATTTTACTTTTTAACCAAATTTTTTAAAATTTATTTGACATTTCAAATATGTTTTATGGTAGCATTTGAGTTAACATTGAAGCGAAAATGTGTTAAACGGTGTAAATAATTCAAATATTATTATGAAATATGCTTGAAATGCCAAATAAATTTAACAAAAAATGGTTAAAAAGACTAAGTCTACATAATTCTAAAGATAAAAAACTAAATTAATCCAAAATATTGAAGAGAGATTAATTCTAATTTTTACTAAAATTTAAGGGATTAAAAACATATTTAACCCATAAAATTCTAATAGATTATTATAAACTCAACAATCCGAAAGATATATATTTTTTACTTATAATTCAAAATGTACACTAAAATAAATACATTACAAATTATAAATCCATAATATAGTTTTATATTAAAAAATTATTCCACATTTTACGGTTTCAAATGTAAATTTTTTTGAAGTTAATGATTTGTGACATAAATGGATTACAATCCTCGCCCGCTATTCAACCCATATATTTTCTCTGTCTCGAGTGTGTTTTTGTGCATCTCCAACTTTTCTTTAGGATTTTCAAACTTTTTCAAAATATATGAAAAAATATTTGAAATGGTTTTTGATTTTTTTTAACTCTCATTTTGAAATCCAATAAATATAAATATAAATATATATATATATATATATATATATATATGTGTGTGTGTGTGTATGTGTGTAATTTTATTTTCAAATATTGTATTAAGAAAAATAAAAGATTGAAAAACAAATAAAATTAAAAAATGAACATTAAAAAAAATTAAAAAAGAAACCAAAAACAAAAAATAATATATGTAATATATATATATATATATATATATATATATTACGTTTTAATTTTGATTTTTTTAATTTTGTTTAAATTTTTAAATTTTAATTAATTATTAGTTTTATTTTTTTATATATATATATATATATATATATATATATATATATATATATATATATTATTTTTTTTAAAATCTAGTAATAATATATTTTGAATTTTGAAATTTGATAATTTTCTTAGTCAGATATCGAAATTCGATAGCTTTATAAACATGTTTTTTCGAAATTTGTTTTGGAGGAAATTTTTGAAAAATTTGGGAGTGTTAAAGGGTGGAGGAAGAAGTGTCCCTCCATTTCACCCCATCTCTTTCCTCCTTTCTTCTCTCTTTCTCTTTGCACTTGCCCATGGGCTCGCGTACTTTTTTTTTTTTTTTAAGAAAACAGTAACGATAATAGTACTCTGTTTAAATTCAAATAGTATATATTGTTCTGAAAAAATGTGATAAATGATGTATTGGAATTGACAATAAAATTTTACTATGTAAACTTAAATCATAAACAATTTTAATTAATATTAACTATTTGTACTGGTCTTGACATCCGGAAACTCTGTGAAGAGTATTATCTCTCAATACGATTGTAGCTATGTTAGAGATAATTATATTGATAATCGTTGTTTAAAATAAAATTAAAAATTAAAAATATTTCCTTCAACTAAAATATTCCCAAAAACTTAATAAAGCATCAAGAGTATTGTTTAAGAAATATAATTAGAAATTATTTATTTATTTATTTTATTTGTCAATAACCAAAATTTAAATGATTTGAACATGTTAATTGTTAATCACATTTTTATAGCTACTCCAACAGTGACAAGAATACTCAAGTATAGTTCAAAAACATGCGAAAGTAGCACATGAAGATGAACTTTATAGATAGAAGAAGAGTACAAGAAATACTCTAATGCATAAAAATATGTATGTTTACACATCAATCTAAGCAAAAAACAAATAAGCAGCTTCTATTTTTCCCTTTATAAGATTGAAGATAGAAATAATATGAATTGACCCTCCCTTAAATACAATCTCATTCCTGAAAAAGTCACACAAAAAATATCATTTATTCTGATTTGTGTAGTGGAGATTAGTATTTGTGGGAGTCCAAGGCCAAAATAGTTGAGAGATTGAAAGGGTTCATGTAGTTGGAGGCTCCTGAAATAATCTGCTGAACGATCAACCCGTTAGCCTTTTCCGATGGATGGAATGGGTCCCAAAATGCATGTGTGTCACGGTCTGGACATAGGTTCGACGCCACCGTGCACAATCCAACACCATTGAAGGGTCCTTGGCCGCAACACGCAACTTTTGAGGTAACAAATCCTGTATCCACAAATTCATCCCACAGAAGAATTCAAGTATTATTGAAAGTGATGTTTGGTTTGGATATAACGAATGCATTGATTACCGTATGCTTGAGGATCAGTGACGAAATCATCGTGCATGAGTTGTGTGTTGGCTGCAACGAAGACATCCGAACCAAGTTCGTTATTGAGTTGTGTGATCATTTCAACAAGCTGTGGATTGTACAAGGAAGACGCACTCTGTAGCTCCTCTGAGCATTCGCCATTTCTGCCTCCTCGCATGGCTAATTCCGCTGGAACACAACCCAGTGGACCAGTTCCTGTCACCAACACCCTTCGTGCTCCAAGTTCATACAGCCTCTGATCCAAGTCCATGCATTGTGCGTGTTTGAGTGAATGTGCAGATAACATAACACTGTACTCATTAATTACCAGATTAATGAATTATCATGGTTTTACCTGTAGAATCTTCTTGTACTCAGAGATGACATAGGTGACATAATCCGGTAAAGCGAATTGGCGGGATCTAGCAGAGTTAGGCACCAAGAAGTAGTTATTCACAAAATCGTTACCTCCACAGGTGATGAGAACTAGTGCTCCATTTACTAATTTCCTTGTTTCATCATCTCCTATAAGGGCACTCACCCTTTGTTGGTATTGTTGGAAGTATTCTAGTTGTCTTGGCATTCTGATAATGTTTACCTGCAACAATATATATAATACATAATAATCAATCGCACATGTAAAGTAATGGTTCATGCTGCTATATATATAATTCACATACAAATTGGACTCCGGTGTCAACGAGGACTCCAATGCCAGCAGAAGCAAAGTTTGCACCAACCAGCAACTTTTCCCCGTCAAGCTCAGGGCTTAAATATGGCAACGTGGGTTCGGACCCGAGTGCTTCACCTGCAAAATTTAACCACAGGTCAACAACAGTAGAAATGAAGTTGAGAATGGTGAAATAAGAATTAGAGAGGTTATGAAGCGAACTGATAAAATCAGGAATGTTGCGGCCATTGGAGAATCGTCCGGTGGGGGTGTGAGTTGGATAATCAATGCCATAAGGTGGAGCATCTGCTCTAGCTGTGGTGACTAGGTAGTTGTTGTTGCCATTATCAACAAGTGAATCTCCAAACACGAAGAAGGCTCGTGCTGCCTCTGCCTCCTGCAAATTGAAACATGTAAATGCTAGTGCCGTCACTAGACTCCAAACAACGTAAGACGTGAAAATGGGAAAGCTAGCCATGGTTTGGAATTGGAGATGAAAGTGAAGTCTAACAGGGTTAACTGTGGTTGCTGGCTAGGCTACTCTGATGCACACATATATATAGATTGATATATACATGTGTTAATTGCAGGCATGGGATTAGGTGGATCGAGGTGGTTGTGTCATCGTAAAAATGAATGAGTAAGAAGTAGGTTATGTTAGGTTAATTTTAAATGAGTCTAAATATTTGCACCTGTATATATGATGTCTCCGAAGTTTTCGGTATTAGATACATGTTCTTTATTTCTTTACCTTTTTCAACAGCCGCAAATTATAGCTTCAAACTAAAATAGGCCCTTCTAATGGAAATGGGTATCAGGAGAATAGTGAAAGTGAAATCAATCGCATTAAAGTTTCTTGACTTGTAACGCTAAACTATTGCCGTTAATTTTTTTTTTCCTCAATGCATGACTTATAAGATTAATGGCCTTTCCGGAACTTCCATTAAATGTTCATCACGTGCATTATCTACCATTAAAGACACACGAGCCTTTTACTCTCATTAAGCACACAAAGTTGAAAGCCATCGTTACAATTAGCATTCTCCACTACACACAAAAATCTTCACAATCAAAAGGAATACAACATTTTAGTTTAGGGCAAACAGCACACTTTGAACCACAAATGACACTAGCAAGGAGATCTTCATGAGATAAAACAGAACTCAGGAGAACGTAGAATATAGCTTCACAGTTCACACATATCCTGTGGTGACCAATGAAGCCATAAATCGTATCAATCAAACCCTGGAATCTATGGCCATGATGGTGCTAAGATTCATGGGGTGCATGTACTGAACCGACCCAGTCATCATCTGTTGGACAATGATTCGGTTAGCTTTCTCCGATGGGTGAAACGGATCCCAAAACGCATAAAGATCACGATTTGGACATAAGTTGGAAATGGGTGTGCAGAGTCCCACCCCATTGTACGGACCTTGACCACAACAAGCTATCTTCGATGTGACAAACCCTGTTCAACAACAACAAACAAAAACTCAGAACCCTCTTCTGAGAAACTATAGCAGTAACAGTGAACGTACCATAAGCTCGAGGGTTGTTAACAAAATCCATGTTCATTTCATACGCATTTACAGCAATGAAGACGTGAGCACCAATCTCTCGGTTGAGTCCTTTCACCATTTCAACAAGTTGTGGATTAAACAAGGAAGAAGCTCTCTGGAGCTCCACGTCGCACTCACCATTTCCACTTCTCAAGGCCAACTCTGCTGGCACACACCCCATTGGTCCCGTACCCGTTACAAGAACCCTCCTACCTCCCAAACCATACAGCCTCTGCACTTTTTACGTAAATGCATAAGATGAACAATGCAACAACAAAATCTAAGCTTCTGTTAAATATATTCATACCTTCAGAATTAGGCGATACTCTGATATGATATAGTTGACGTAGTCTGGGAGAGAAAACTGGCGAGACCTTGCTGAATATGGAACCAGGTAATAATTGTTCACAAAATCGTTCCCTCCAAGAGTGATGAGAACAAGTGCTTGGTTCACATGCCTCCAAGCTTCCTCTGCACCAATATGCGCACTTAACCTTTGCTGGTAATGCTGGAATAGCTTCAGTTGCTTGTAGATGTGAATGATGTGAAGCTGCAAGAACAATTACATAACACACTCCTTTTAGTTATATGAATAAGTAAAATTAACACAAAGTAATTGAACTCACAAACTGAAATCCGGTATCATTGAGAATTCCAATTCCCGCAGATGCAAAATTGGCACCAACTAGGAGTTTCTCTCCCATAAGTAGAGGGCTCAAATATGGCAGTGTAGGCTCCAAGCCAAGTTGCTCACCTGCAATACATGAAACCAACCTCAGCTTTCAGTCATATATGCATGCATGCAAATGGGAGATTAGGTAGAAAACTACTAGAAAAATTGAAATTAGTAACGAATAATCTTGATAATTTTTATTACAAGAACTCATACTGATTATGTCAGGGATGTTTAGGCCATTAGAGAAGCGTCCAGTGGGTCTGTGTGTTGGGAAGTCAATGCCATAGGGGGGAGCATCTGCTCGTGCAGTGGTGGCCAAGAAGTCATTGTTGCCACTGTCTACGAGTGAATCACCAAAAACGAAGAAAGCCCTCGATGATTGAGCAGAAGAAAAACTTAAAGACATAAACAAGGTTGTCGCTATTATACAAAAAGCCATGGACATGGTTATGAATGAATAGTAATTGTCGCTGACACTTGGAGGTTTGGGAAAAGGGTAATATATATAAGGTGTGATGTGAGAAGTTGATGGATGTAACGATGTGTGAAGTGATGGAGAGCACATTCATAATCATAAATGAGTTTTTCTACCACCTCTACGAAGTTAAAAAGCTACCGCCGAATGAAGAAGAGAAAGTACCTCTATTAATTGCTAGGGTTGTTTGCTTAAGCAAATGTGTGACTTTTTCCTCAGATTCCCAAACACCTCCCTCTTCGTATCAAATGAACACAAATATTGGCCCGCGCCAACCCCCACAACTACTCATTACTAAAGCGTGGTAAAAATCATGCGTCATTAAAACCACAAGAAACCTAAAGCATTTTTACCTTGGAAAATAATTTTTCGACAATAATTTTGTTGAAAAAGTTATTAAATAGAGTAATTTTTCATTTTTTAATGAAAGTTAAAAAAATAAAATAATAAAATTTTAGGATTTTTTTACCAAAATTAGTTGTTTGTCCAAATAAAACTTTGTTCAAATATCATTTCTCTTTTACTTTTACCCAGGTAATTGTATACTTACTACCACACTTGTCAAGGCCATATATCTATTTTACATTCTTTTTTATATTATACTACGTATGATAAAAGGATTACGGTGTTTTTACTTATATCTTTCTTTTGCATAAAAATAAATATTAATTTTATGATTTGATTTATCGGTGATGCTTGGATGTCCTTTAGAAAAAACTTGTTATGGTGATGAATTGAACTCACGTTCAAATATGATTTCAATGATTTTGACTGGCGTTACACTTTGGGTCAATGATCTAAAGTAGTACAACATATATGAGACTGTAACAATTGCAATTATAAGTAAAGTGCAAAATGATTATTTATTTAACTTCGTTTAACAGCTTCCGTTCCAAGAAAAAATAATTTTTTTAAAAAAGTGGTAACGTTTTTTAAATTATTTGTACAATTATATCAACTTCGACTATAGAATAATTGAAGCCTGTGTTTGTGTAGACTTCGATTCTTTAAAGAACCAAAACCTATAATGATACACCAATATTTTTAAGAATATATGCATGACTATAGGTTTCAATTTTACAAAGAACCACTTATTCTTAACCTGACAAAAAATAGGTTTCAGTTATACAAACCTATCCCTTATTGTTTGGATATTTATTTTCTCCTTTCTCGCATTTGTTTTGGTCGATTTAATATTTGTTCGCAATGAAAAGACACACAATGATGTATTTTAGTATTCATCGTACGTTCGTCAAGGTCGAGCCTTACTCTAGTGTTCACGCCTTCTTCACCCCGTACACTTAGCTTCCCATTTCTACATTTTAGTGTTCGAAGCACACTTCCATTTCTGTATTTAAATAATTTTTTTATGTCACATATAGGCTTCAATTACTTCCAAAATCAGAGTATATCTATGAAAAATATGCATCAGTTAAGACCTGAAACCTAAAACCTTCCTTTTTTTTTTACCTCTCTTGGTAAATCCACGTAATCAAATCAGTCTTTTCTAAAGGGGCATCGAAGCATTCATCTCGATTTATATTGGATACTCAATTTTTAAAATTTTGAATTTGCTCTATATGATTCTTAAAATTATTTTTCAAGTTTGATCACATATAATATAGATTAACATGGTGTAGCATTTAATAACCACTTGAGGTTTAATATGTTATTGTTGTGAGAATTACATTTAAATTTGATGTAGGGGCCTATGGGAGAAAAAAAAATAAATTACTGACAGTTGATACAGTTGGGGGTAGATTTAATGCAGCTGAAGTCAAAGTGGTGATAAAATGGCTACTATATTATGCCAAAGTTCAAAAATTATGCTCAACCAACTTTGGTGTGAAGCTAGATATGGACACTGCTTGTTGCGAAATCATTTGAAAGCTCAAACTGAACTCATGTGCGTCATGTTTAATTCATTTAAGTATTCTAATTAACTAATTCATTAATCTCAAAAGGACACTTTCGATGGGGTATAATAAAACCTACATTAATGGTTTTCAGAAAAACCGTGTCGGAAAGCCTTTGGGATGGACATGCAGGAGAAAAACCATTGAATAAATGGCAAATAAATTATATTTAAATGTAAGAAAAAATTAATTTAAATTATTTCTTTTCCAAGTAAAAATTATAATGTGCACTTAATATTTGCGAAATGAAGAAAATTTTAAAACAGTTAAAGTCATAGATTTTAAAACAGTTCAACACCGAGAACCAATCTCCTATTAACATATATTATTCAAATTTTAATTAAGTTTAATATATATACAATCGACGAGATTATATGTTTTAATATTATATTATGTATTTTTAATTATTAGATTGGTTAAAGTGAATATATAATGAAAAAAAAATTACTTATTTTCTTCTGATAACGAAATCTTTAACTTGCATTGCAGAAAACCACAAACTTTCATGGGAAAGAGCAAATATATATGATGTGTGGATGTGGGGATGTCAAAACATTATTTTTCATATGATTGCGTAACAGACAGGTCTATCAAGTCCACGACATTGTTGTTTTTTTTTTCCTTTTATATATATATATATATATATATATATATATCTATATATATATTAATTCAAGTTCATTTATGCTTATAATCAATAATATCAGTGAGGTTTCGTTCTCATTTGGACCAAACTAGCAATTAGCCAAATATTCTATTTTGAACAAAGCACCATCCAACAATGTACCTAGGTTCTCTCCTCTGTGTGTGCGCCTCTAATAACAAAAAGTAATATGTCGTTAAGTTGATTGTTCTCGAGTTAGATTGCAGATCTAATTTGTTTTTTTTTTTTTTAAGCTAGTTATCTAGTGCAAGTAATAAAGATTGAATTCCAATATATGGTAGATGATGATAAAAAAATATTCATGATAATTACATTAAATTTTTATATTGTAGTAAATAAAAGTTATTTATACAATTATATCGAGAAAATTACAATATGATTGATAATGAGTTAGGAAATAAAAAATAACTAGATAAATATATCAAAAAAGCATTCTACGTGGTGAAAATAAACAACAAATAAAAATATTAAAAATTAAAAAAATATGTCTTACAAACAATTTGAGACAATTGAAAGAAATCTAAAAGAAAATGTATAATTAATGGTATGATAAGAAGAAAAATACCTTAGAGATCTAAGAAAACTTTTCAAATATCAATAAGGGTTGATTTTTGTGTCTTGTCATCAAATTCGTTGTACATAAGAAGTACATTCAATTCGATAACAAACAAAAGATTGATGAGTAAATTTAAAATAATTGTACAAAAAGTAATATGCAGTTTCATATTCATTTGTTCATTATTCCCCACTTATGGTATATATATGATTTGACATATTTTTTTCTTCAAGTCAGCCACCTAGTACAAGAAATAAGGGTTGATTTTTTAACTTATAATCAAATTCTTGGCACACAAGAAGTACATCCCATTGGATAACGATAAAAGATTGATTAGTAAATTTTTAAAAAATACTAGGAGAAGTAGAAGTAAGATGCAACTCTCCACTTATTTATTTATTGTGTCCCACTTATTTGAATATCCCGTGTCGTCTATTTTTTTTTCTTTTCCCAATTTAATTATTCAATGCAAGCAATAAGGGATGACTGTTGTGACTTGTAATCAAATTCGTGGGACATAAGAAATACATCCCACTAGATAGCAAACAATAGATTGGTTAGTTAGTTTTAAAAAATTATACAAAAATTAATATGCAATTCCTCACTCATATGTTCATTATTCCCCCTTATATTGCATATCTGATTAGACTTCTTTTATTTTTTCAAGCCAACCACCTAGTGCAAGCAATAAGGGTTAGGGTTGAACTCAAATATATGGTAGATGTTGATAAAAAAATATTCATGATAATTACATTAAATTTTTATATTGTAGTATATAAAAGTTATTTGTACAATTATATCAAGAAAATTACAATATGATTGATAATGAGTTAGAAAATAAAAAGTAATTAGATAAATATATCAAAATAGTATTCTACATGATGAAAATAAAGGACAAATAAAAACATAAAAAAATTAACAAAAGTGTGTCTTACAAACAATTTGACACAATTGAAAAAAATCGCACAAAGAAAAAGAAATGTATAATTAATAGTATGATAAAATGAAAAATAACATATAGATCTAAGAAAACTTTTGAAATATGAATAAGGGTTGATTTTTGTGACTTATTGTCAAATTCGTTGTATATTAAAAGTACATCCAATTGGATAACAAACAATAGATTGGTTAGTAAGTTTAAACAAATTGTACAAAATGTAATATGTAGTTCCTTACTCATTTGTTCATTATTCCCCACTTTTGGTACATACATGATGTGACATATTTTTCTCTTCAAGTCAGCCACCTAGTGCAAATAATGAGGGTTGATTTTTTAACTTATAATCAAATTCACGGTAATAAGAAGTACATCCCATGGGATGACAAAAAAAAGATTGATTAGTAAATTTAAAAAAAAAATACTAGGAAAAGTAATACACTGCTCCCCACTTATTTATTTGTTGTGCCCCACTTATTTGCATATCTTGTACTGCCTATTTTTTTCAAATTGAGTTATTCCATGCAAGTAATAATGGTTTGCTTTTGTGACTTGTAATCAAATTCGTGGGACATAAGAAATACATTCTACTATATAACAAAACAAAAGATTGATTAGATTAGTTAGTTTAAAAAAATTATACAAAATGTAGTATGCAGTTTCCCACTCATATGTTTATTTTTTTCCCACTTAGATTGAAGATCTGACTTGACCTTTTTTTTAAGCCACCCACCTAGTGCAAGCAATAAAGGTTGAACTCTAGTATATGGTAGATGTTGATAAAAAATATTCATGATAATTACATTAAAATTTTATATTGTATTAAATTTTTATATTGTAGTAAATAAAAGTTTTTTATACAATTATATCGAGAAAATTACAGTCTGATTGATAATGAGTTAGAAAATAAAAAATAATTAGACAAATATATAAAAAAAGTATTCTACATGGTGAATATAAACAACAAATAAAAATATTAAAAAATGTGTGTCTTACAAACAATTTGAGACAATTGAAAGAAATCGCAAAAAGAAAAAGAAATGTATAATTAATGGTATTATAAGATAAAAAGTACCTTAGAAATTTAAGAAAACTTTTTAAATATCAACCAGGGTTGATTTTTGTGACTTTTTAAATTAGGTGTACATAAGAAGTACATCCAAATCGATAACAAACAAAAGATTGATTAGTAAGTTTAAAAAAATGGTACAAAATGTAATATACAGTTCCCTACTCATTTGTTCATTATTTCCCACTTATGGTACATATATGATTTGACATGTTTTTTTCTTCAAACCAGTCACCTAGTACAAGCAATAAGGGTTGATTTTTTAACTTATAATCAAATTCGTGGTACCCAAGAAGTACATCCTATTGGATGACAAAAAAAGATTGATTAGTAAATTTAAAAAAATACTACTAGAAGTACATCTCATCCGCACTTATTTATTTATTGTGTCCCACTTATTTACATATCTCGCCTATTTTTGTTATTTGCATAAGGTTTGATTTTTATGACTGTAATCAAATTTCAAATTCGTGGGACACATAAGAATGATAAGTGTCACCTTCATTAGGTGATATTGCATGTGGTAGTAAAAATAACTAAACAAATTTAACCAAAACTGTCACCTTCAACTATTTAAAATCAGCCTTAAAATTTTAAGATGATATTATTTTTAAATATCTCATTTTGAGTTACGTTTTATGAACTTCTAATGTAAAAAACTTATGTTGATATAATTATTAAATAACTATTTTGAAATTAACAATTTTATCACGTGTAAAATGCTTTTGGAGGATGATTATTCTTTACTTATATATTATACTTTTTATTAAATAAAGTCATTCATTTATTAAAAGAAACTGGGATGATACTTTGATATGGTTGAATGAAGAAGAAGCATATACAATAAGGTCTAGAATATAATACACTACAAGGGATTATAGGTGAAAAAATTAATAGTGTTTTTAAATCTCTTTGGTGCTTAAATGTATTTCTAAAGACACAAATACTAGGATGGAGGATAATGCTGGATAAGGTGTCAATTAAGACAAAATTAGTAAGTAAAGACATACATTTAGGTAATACCTTATGCGAGTTGTGTGCAGAAAGTTAGGAGAGTGTCAAATATATCTTCTTTGACTGTAAAATAACCAAAACAGTGTGAGAGATATGTGATCGGTGGCTTAGTGTGAATACAGTGTATCATAACAAGTCATGTGTCAATTTCCAACACTTTTATCTTATGCAACTAAATGGAAAACAAAATAGAAGTTGGAAAGGAATGTGACCGACTATTATCTGGGAAATCTGGAAGCATAAAAACAAGGTAATTTTAAAGAAAAGGAAAGTAGAGCTAGAAGAAATCTTTTGTATGGCACAAGTGAGTGCATGAGCTTGGATGAAACATAAATTACCAAATGTAACATTTTCATATAGTGGTTGATATCAATGTCCAATTCATTGCTTAAAATCATTGTGATTATTATTATTGAAGGACAAACACACACTTAGTTTGAAAGTAGGGAAGTGAAAGTTTATTTTGTAGAAAAGTAGTGTTAGGAAAAAGGGTTGGAGAATATATGTTCTTTTTTTTTTCAGGGGATGAGAATGTTATGGAGTACAACCGCTCTATTTATTTGGAATAGACAATAGGGCGATACAACTTCTCTACTGCAGGAATGGAATTGGGTGACACAAGTATATATAGGGATGGGAGACAAAGTTGCAACAGGTTAAGCAAGGATAGACAATCACCAGAAAAATGTCATTAGGCCCATTATGTTAGTATAACATCACATTGGGAACATATCTCCACGTGACTCTCTAACCTTTGAATTAGTATGAAGTGGCAAGGTCTAGAAAATTATTTTGATACTAGATACGCCTATCATTTTACAACTTCTTTGCAACTATAAATTGTTGTAATACTAGACTAACCTATTAGTCTTTTCCTCAAGACTGCATAAGCACTTCTAAAAAATGTGTAGACCTTTAATTGTTTTTATATAAAAGGGTTAGAATTCTCATTTTACTATTAAGTATGATGTTGTTTTTACGAGTTTTGCTTTTATTTAACTGTTATTTCAATATTTTAAATTGACATTAATAAATTATGTATATTTTTAGATTTATCTAATCTTTTATTAGCTTATACATATTTATTTTGATGAAAAAAATAAAAAAAATATAAACATTTTTTTAAAATAGAGAAAGGATACTATGTCTTTTAATTTCTCTATAAGAACTTAAAAGAAAGTGAGGAAGTATTGATAATAAGGTTAGAAATTTCATCACAACATGTGAAAAAGAGGAATTGAGATAAAAGAATAAAATAAATATTGAAGGGATAAATATACAAATAAATAGTGAATGCAAAAGAGTCCTAAAATAAAAATATAGATAAAAAAGAAATTATAACAATATCATAAATAAAATATTTTAGAAATTTTACATAAAATTTAATATTATTAATATAATATAATTTTCTAATCATAAGATTTAAAATATAATACAATATAAATGAGTACTTGTATTGTACTATAAGTATAAGGACTTTGAAAATGAAATTGGTGACTTATTCTAAAAATGTGATCACAAGGACAAGGAGGTTTTTATTCCAGCTCCTACCGTCAAACATTAATATTACTCACGTTTTTTTTTTAGAGTTTTAAAATATATAAAATTTTCTTTCAACGTCAATTTAAGGATTTCCAAACACAAATTAGACCTATATCGCAGGCCTCGAGGACCTAAAAGTCCGCTCAAATTCTTGGGCTTGCAGAAAGCCCAAGCCCAACTTACCGTCAAGTGCTTTTGGTAAACTGACTTCATTTTCAACCAAATTAAAAAAAAAAAATCAGATCCAAAATGAAAGAAAGAAGAAAAGAAGACTGAAAGTATTAAAAATTAAATTTTGAGCTTATTTCAATCTCACAAAGTCGGTGACTTTTGTATATTAAAGAATAGACATTTCAAACGTCTCAAACAGCTCTTAACATAACAGGTGATATAATAAGTTTACCAAAAAATAATATTAATTTAATTGAACTCCACAAAAATTAATTTATAAGTTTTATATTGTACTATTAGAAAGTAGAATAAAAAATTGCATGTATGAAATGTATTCACTAATAAAACAAATATATATAACGTCATTCAGTTAACATCTGTCGAAGAGAAGATAAACGTAAAAAATATCGATGAAATGATTTATTTACGACGTTGTTGGTGAAACCTTAAAACTGATTTGACTTAAACTTGAATGAAAAGAAAAAGATGAGTGAAGTATTTACGTATTGTGTAGGAATTGAAGAAATTTGTTGGTAGATGAGTATCATGATTTGCTTCCCTTCCCCGTTAATGTATATGAGTGATGGTTGGTGTTGTGTTGTTTTGTGAGATGAAAACAGTTTATGCGAACAGAAAGAGCCATATTTGAAAGCATTTGAGTATTACATTACACATTACCCATCACCATTAATTAATTCCAATATTAATCACTACATTAATTTGGACATTTGCCATATTAATGGGGAATTTAGTCAACATTATAGCGTACCAAATAGTTAAGAGGATGACTAAAAAGGTATTGCCAAGTTCAAAGATTCCTTATTAATGATTTCTTAACTTAAGCCACACTTCTTCCAAAAAAAACCTTAAGTCACACTCCTTATTATATATATA
>Ga0214545_1001429_pt1 | contig 44512 bp, 22 predicted proteins | sample CNSS4metaG_FD_160064 | JGI IMG/M metagenome (GOLD analysis project Ga0214545, IMG submission 160064) | Root nodule microbial communities from cowpea collected in UCLA plant growth center, Los Angeles, California, USA - CNSS4 | ecosystem: Host-associated > Plants > Roots > Nodule | place: USA... | reverse complement strand
TAATAATCATATTCTTATAATATTTTAAATAATTATATTCTATTTAGCAATTAAATATAAGCATTTATTCAATTTATAATTAAATTTAATATTTTATAATTGAATTTAAAAAATAATAAATTCAAAGGTCAATTTTAGAAAAGATATTAATATAATTTGTATAAAAGATATTAAATTTAGTGTCAATTTGATAGGGACAAAATTGATTAATTTGAACAAAAATTGGGACTAAATTGAACAAAAATAACGAATATAGAGACTAAATTGAACAAAAAAAATAATACTACCACAAACTGACACGTGGACCGTTTTTTTTTAAATTAAAAAAATAAAAAAAAAATTAAAAAAAAAATTAAAAAAACCAGGAGTTGACACATGGCATGTACTGTTAAAAAACGTTAACTATTTAAATACCGTGAGTGAAAATGACCAAATTGACCACAATTTAACAAAAATGAGGACCTAAATGAACATAAAACGAAAATAGGAACCAAATTGAATAAAATCAACAAAAATAGGGACTAGATGTATATTTAAGCCTAAAATAAAGCACTCTTTCTATTCGGATTGTTTCGGTTTGTTATTATATTTTGATAATATAAATATATTTGCGGTAAACTGTGATAATAATGTAAATTCATTTTAAAGAAACACTAGACACTTTATGTCCGTATTTTTTAAATATATGTGATATTATATTAGTAGGTGATGATAATGTAATGTTATTAAGTTAATGTATAAAATAAAATTATATTTATTAAAAATAAAGTTAAATATATCAAAAAATATGAGATAATAACGGTTGATAAATAGAGAAAAAGAGAAGAACAAATATTGACGATTTTATAAAAAAATTGTAAAAGTAATGGTCAATTTAAAAAAAAATATATAAATAATTATATTTTAAAGAGTAAAATTGGTATTTTAAAATGTGAACACAAAAGAAGGAATTTTCTTTATATATTGTTATAGATATTGTGTATGTTTAAGTACAATTCATTTTGTTGTTGGTTTTGAATCCAATCAAACCGTTGAGTTGAGTGGATAGATGGATTGAAATGTTCACTAAAAAAAGTTTTTAAATAATAATTAGTTTTAATCACTAAAATTGTTACTAATGACCAATTTAGATATTAATTTATAAAATAAAAAATTATAATTATTAAATTAATCACTAATTAATTAGAGATTAATTTAGAAACTAATTATTTGGTATCAAAGTTTTCATAGAATATTGAGTGACCAATTTATAAACTAACTCATTTGGTAGTCAAAACTCTAGTAACTAAAATTTAAAGACCAATTATAAATTTGTATTCATAATAGTAATTATTTTGATAACCAATAATTTTTTATTTTGAAAATTGATATTTAAATTGGTCAATATAGTGACTTTCAATTTTTTGTCACTAAAATTAGTTGTTAATGAAAAATTTTCTTGTAATAGTTACATATTTGTTCAAGTTGTCATTTTTCTCGTGAACTATGGTTGTTGTGTTTTTTTCTCAACACAATGAGGATAATGGATAAATGATTCAACTATGTGAAATTAGCTTTCGTACTTTTTATCCTGATGTTGATATTTTTAACTACTTATCTATCTTAATTTATTACCTCTCCAATTAAATTTTGATATTTCTTTTCTAAGATATCAATAATTTAAATTAATATATCTAAAAATTGTCAATAATTACAAAAAGAAAATATGGATTAAATATGTTTTTGATTCCTTAATTTTTAGTAAAAATTAGAATTAGTGTCTCTTCAAAACTTTGATCTAATTTAGTTTCCTAACTTTATAAATGCGTGAATTTAGTCTTTAAATCAAATTTTGTTAAATTTATTTGATGATTCAAACACGTTTCATAATATTATTTTAGTTGTTTACACCATTTGAAACATTTCCGCGCTTCAATGTTAGTTGAAAAACGCATTTGAAATATCAAATAAACTTAACAAAATTTGATTACTAAATTCATACATTTCTAAAGTTAGTAGATTAAATTGGATTAAAGTTTTGAAGATAGACTAATTCTAATTTTCATTTAAACTTAAGGACAAAAAAAATTTAACCCAAAATATATCTATGGAAATTTAAATTATTCTTTATAAATATTAACTTTAATTTATATAATACAAAAAATATTTATTATAAATTTTAATTATGTAAAAATAATCATTCTATGTAATGTACCCGATAATATAATTCCATATTAAATGACAACCGCAAGTGCATTGTGTAATATTTTATGTAATGTTATTGATTCATTAGTTGTTTATGTAACGCCCACCACCACCTTCAACTGTCAGAACCAACACTAGGCAGAAATTGACGTATAGTAGAGGACAATTTGGAAGCCATGAAACTTGAGTTATGTACATTTTGCAGCTACAACCTCTATTTACAATAGACATTTCATAGTTTGGAACTTAATTATGTATTTTGCAGCTTATTTTGTGTAGGACATGTACCTATATGTTGTTTTAACCAAGTTCACTGTCATGTAATTTTGAAGAAGAATGTTCTCTTTATGAATGTATTTGCAAGTAATTTCATATGTATTTGCAAAAAAAAATAAAAAATTAACGTAGATTTATTCTTTCTATATAACTCAAACTTTTCATTAATTTCATAAGATTACATAACAATAGGCTAAGACCTTAACATCACACTTACTACAAGCCACAACCTACATACATCTAACTTATACAACATTTCATGAAATTTTGAACAATATTGACACATAAATTATATTAATCAAACCAACAAAACATATCATCCCTATTAACACATTTACCCATTTTTCATGAAAATTCAAAAATCTTATGAGATTTCTCTAGATTATATATCTTCTTCCTTTGTCTTAGTGGTATCATTTTTTTATTCATTATCTTTATTGCACCATTTGAAATAATTGTATTCTTTAAAATATTTACTTCTTGCTCTTCAGAAAAATCCAAGAGACAATTAGAATTTGTTACCAATAACTTTTTTCCAAAAAATAAAAATAAAAAATATGCATCCTAAAAATATAAAATTCATAGATCTAACTTTTTAGTTAGGACAACCTCAAAATTATTTCCCATCATTCTTAATAGTTCTAGCCACTCTGAACAATGCAACCTCCCCACAAAGACAAATTGGTGTTACATCCAACCCCCTAGACCCACCACCATGAGAGGGTTTTGCGTCTCCCACAAACATGATAAACACACATGATAACGAGACATAGCAGACTTCAACAATCAAGAAATGTAGAGGTCCAAACTTCAACAACCAACAACCGTTAAGGAGAAGATGCGAGATGGAGAGTCCACACCATTCATTAGAGCAAACATCATCTTCTCTATACTATAGAAAGGCACAAATTGACACGTAACCGTTACACTTTGTCACATCACCTCCCTCTTAACACTGTTTTTGAAAATCTAATGCAAAGAATTTGATTGAAACATTTTGATGAATTTTGAAACGTAATTGAAACAGAAAATTATGCAAAGAATCAATTTGAAACTTTTCAACCAAAGTAAGAACCAAACGAGTAATTAAATCTATTTTAAAATATAAGAGTGATAGAGAACTAAAAGAAGATAATTTTGTAAAGAGTCTAGATTCCTTTTTATTATATTTACTTTGTGCAATGGACCTCATCAAGTTGGAACTTATGAATGTACTGTTATTTAATGAATCGATTTAAAGATTTGGCATGCCATGGTTAATTAATCATTAGAATAGTATAACTTACATAAAAATTACTATTTTACAAAAATGTGATATATTTTACATAGAATAGTATAACTTACATGAATGTGATATATTATTTATGCTGTAAAACTTAAAAAAGAAAGAAAAAAAACGTAAGCTCACATTAGTGTAGAAAATGTGTAGCTCAATTAAGCTGAAAATATGGAAATCTGGTATAAGATAATTCGAAAATGTGCTTTGTTAACACTAATTGATAGTTCAATCGAAATGAGTTGGGAATAAACGGTGAAAAGGAAAAACACTTAAGGAAATCATTTTGAAATTTACCAAATCTTGGTCATTATAGGATAAAAGTTTAATCAGTGAATTGGATGATGTAAAGTAAAGATAAGATTATTTTATCACATCCTACAAGCTCGCCAAGCAACGAATGAAGTTTGTCCTTATTTTCTCTATCGTGCTCTCTAAACCGCACTTCATGGAATCATCAGTCACAAAAATGAATGACAAAAAATACATAATCAATCTCAAAGCTGAACACCAAAATAATTGCAATTCAGCTCGGCTAACTTTGGTGAAATATCAATTCTAGAAAGACTGCTAAAATAGAAAAGAAATGCATATTTTCAATGAATATACATATTTTACACTCACTCCTGCCACCACGAATACAGGTGGGAAGAAAGACCAGGAGGTGGAATTGAGGGATCAAAATAACAGGATATTCAATTCATTTTACTGTTTATCAAGTAACTGCATCCATCATCAACTAATTAATTCATTGTTGCTTTAATACATCCCCTTGAAAACGGGATTTGTACGGCAAATGCTAGCTCCATACTCCTCATATTCTGCTTTTGTATGACAAGCCTGTTCATTGGAACATAAATTGTAATCTTGTTTTGTATAGAGACATATGGGAAGGATTAAAGAAACAATAATAAATTATGGATACTCTCAATACGAGAATATCATTGCAAGAAAACTGAATACATGTCGCCGTCCACAAGGTTGGCAAACCTAAAAAATAGTTTTAGCCTGTTCAAGTTTCATAATTCTAAACTTAGCAAACATTAATACTGTTACCATATATATTGTTACCAAAAATGCAACCATAGATTGTTTAAACATGCTAAGCATACAAAATCAGGTTATCAAAACTAAACAAAGAAGCAAAGACAACCAACCAACTACAGACGTGACAGTTAGGAGTTGGGAAATTAGTTTAAATGGTTAAGATATTATTAGTTAGTTGAGGGGTTAATGAATTAAATATATAGGAGAATGTAAGGGGAAAGGGTTCACTATATCTTGTATCATTTGAGAATTGATTTTTACTCTATCACAGGAGAAACCATTGGAGGAGTGTTATTTCTGTTATCTTCTGTTCTTTTGAAATCACGAAATATCATCTTCCTTCTTTTATTTTCTAACTTGAGTTCCTACCAAATTTGTTTGACCCACTCACAAATTTGACCAGATTCCGGATTCAAATTTGAGAAAGGATTGGACAATTCATAAGGTTCTTGAAGGAAGGGACCACCGAGCTACTTGTGTTTAAGCAATAGGTAAAGACGATAAACAAAACCAGAACCAGCAATGACCACATGGAGTTGAATGTTCAGTCGAACTCCGGAAAAGATCTAATCAATCAGCTTTTGGAGATCAAGAAGTTTCAGGGAATCAAAGAAATTCACACACTTTTGACTACACTCTCTACAATCATATGAATTTAATTGGAAACTAGAAAACGACGATAGAGCCTTGCAAGAAGTTCTCATGAAATTTTGTGATTTTTAATAAAATTTAACCACAGAATAGGGAGTCCATTTTTAGTATTTCTCTAAAAAATATGATGCAGTTGTTGATGAAGAAAGAAGGCATCGAGTACATGGGTAACGTTGTCATGGCAAGACATTTCTTCAGAGCAAGAATCAAACCACCTTTGGGGGAGCTAGAGTTTAAAGACCTAGTTGAGGGAGTTGAAGTTGCGGAGCTGGGTGCCAAAAACCTGAGGCTGAGGATTTGCAGCAGAAAATGGAGGAACAAGGCGAGTAGGACAGCATCAGAATGGAGGGAGTTGGCCAGAATATGCTAAAGCACAGGCTAGGTCTTGGACAAGAAATATAGAATAACCCACCCTTAACGGAAGCACAACATAGAAATAACTTGAAGGGTATCTAACTCATCCTTACAAAACTGGTTTACAAGGTGAGATTTACCTCTATTTGTATACTATAATTTAACCTTATTTCTAATTGATATAGATGATTAATATAACCCCTCACACCAAGGTATGAACATCTTGTGCATAGGATTAGATATTTGTGATAGTCCGATAACAAGTAATATGATAGACCCAAAAAACTTCATTAAGATAGACTCTTTTACTATACTAAGAAGTGAGTTTAAGTCTGACCTATCCTCATAAAACATGCCTGTAAGATAAGGTTTCTTTCTGATTATATACTGTAATTTGATTTTGTCTCTAGTTAATATGGGATCTTCAACTATATTGAAGTAAAGAAGGTTCAATAATCAAGAATCCCACCTCATGTGATGTAAAGAACCAAAAATAAAGTAATATTACAGTGGGGAAAAAAAATTGAAATAGTTTTGGACAAGGAAGAAGGTGATCCTTCATTGGAAAGGGATAAACAAAAGGAAAACAGAGTGAAGAATGTAGGATGCGATGACTATTTTCAGGACAACCCTGTAAGAGGTGGAGATGCAACCAGGGCTCCTCTTTCAAAACCCAGATTTCCAGGAAAAGCTTGTTAATGTTAGACATAAATTGGACCATAAAGGTGGATGGAAATCAATGGCGTAGGAATCTTGGAATTCAAACATGCTAGGTGAGCCTTTATCATTATATATTGGTTGCATCTAAGGTTCACAGACAATGGAACCAAGGCAAGACAGTCCACAGGCAATTATGATGATTCAAGTTATACACAATCAACCTCATCACCACCACAACTAAAGTTGTTGGACCTGAGTTCGCATGCAGTGGTGACTGGCTTCACAGTTGAGCCCTCATGGATGGATATCAAAGAGGCATCTCTTGTAAGAATACACAATTTGGCTCCAGAGAACGTTAAAAGAGGGTAGATTTGAGATTCTTCAAAGTGGATCAAATTTGACCTATGGGTCCGGAACCTCTTCTTTCTTGTATTTTCTAACAATTTTCACATTTCTAAACTTGCCAAACAATACCATGAGGTGCAACCTAATCCATTTAACTTAACAAGCACACAAAACTCCACACATTAATGCCAGAGAAAAAAAGGCAAAGACAACCAATTATAAATGTGACATTCCACCTACCATGGCTTTTCAAAAACAAATAATTACATCTCAAACCTACATATCTATATATGCTATCACACAAATTGTCCAGGACCAATGTGCTCAAAAGCACGTTAGTAGAACACAAAATAGTCATTATGAGATGCATTAACCGTACCTCCTAACCCCAAAAAAGAACGTCAGAAATGCATACCGTAAAAAATTCAGGTGTTGATGCAAGTACCGATCCTCCAAACCAAACTGCAAATCTCTGGATTGGATGGCTGAGTACATTTACCTCCACAGGCTGTGACTGCAGGTACCAAATTAACGAAGTAAAAAAAGTAAAAGCAAGACCTAAGCAATAAATATACAGCAGTCCAGCCTGACATAACTACACCGATGTGACTATTTTGTCCATGCAATTGTTGGGCCCAGGGGATGGGAAGACCTCCTGAGCACAAACTACATAACCAAACCAACCAACAATCCACACAACACTATTTTCAATATAAACAATTGGGACAAATGAATTTATGTAATTATTTAGTACAATATAACGATGCATTGATTGTTGATTGGTTTAGTCTGTACAACTTGGGCAAACAAGTTTCTCATATGTGTGTGTGAGAGGGAGGGAGAGAAAATCATCAATTTAAAGAAGGTTTAGAGGTACCAATTAACTTACTCTTATCTCCCCGTTCAAGCGTGCTTCAGATGAAAGGACACGAGCATCCACTATTTTTTTAAGATCACGTTGCAACCTCCTGTGAAAATCCTTGAACATGGTTGAACCTCCAGACAGCACTATATTCTGAAATAAATAAATAGGCAAGTAAAAAGATCAATTGTCAACAATATGTAAACTGAAGGGCTTGAAATTCTTGCGATCAGAAACTAAATATCATTGCTGTATTGATACGGTATAACTTAACACTAATAAACTCCATCCGGGTTAACAACAAAAAAATGCCCCAAGCTAACATTGAGCCTTGGAAGATCCCCAATTTTATGATTTGAAGTGGCAATTCACTAAAATTTAAAAGTGCTCCTGGGGCTTATTTATATACATGTCAGTGTGGTACTTCACCTTATATAAGGATCTCCTTGTGTCAATTGGTGCAGACTGAATGCACTTGTCTATTACAACTGGCAAAGGGGTCTTGAAGTCACTACCATATATCTCAGGATTGAAGAAAATCTGCAGAGGAAAAACAAAAGTTAAATTAATTGGTCTTTTTGATATAATGACCCCAACTATGCCGATAGATTAGCCCAGGAATTACACCAAGCCACTACTACATTTTCATGAATTCTTCAATAGTTAAATTGAAGGAACTACCCCGTGAGGAATCAGTGGCTGTGGCTAACTGACACCAAGATTCTTAGAGATAGAAACTACGATCTACATCCCAGGTTCAAATTCTTCAAATCCCAGCCAGGCTACACTGCCTGCACTTAAACCTACCTTGCCCCTTTCCACACTACTTCTTGGACCTCTTTTATATCCCATAAAGGAAAATGAAAAGGGAAAAGAAAAACTAATCATCTAAAGAGAAAGTCCATAAAGGAAAAGGGGAAAAAAACTCTAACCATCTAAAGAGAAGGTTTGGATCAAGACAAAATGCGTAGTATCCCTTTAATATTTACCATTTTCCATTATAGGTCCCCCCGCTTCAGTTAGATATTAATCATAGGAAGTCAGAAACTAAACAAGTATATATTTATCTAATTCATCAGTTCATGGAATATGTTCAGGTATTCACAACAGAGAAATCATACTAAAATAGTTATATAAGGAGTGGCCATCAAACAAACCTCAGGACCAAGAAATCGTTCATAGCCAATATCACATGAATATGGTGCCCCTGTCTTCGGTTTAATACCTCTCCAATGCTTGATGTACTTGCCTGGTTCTTTGTCATGCTTATTGAACTCCTAAGAGAAATTGAGCTAATGTTATGTAGGAAAACTAATAAGTTGAAAAGAAAACTTTAGTTACAACCTTTGGTTCACAAAAGGAGCAAATTAATTAAATGGGACAATTTATCGGCATCCAGTATGCTAACGCCATATATAACAAAACTATTGGCAACAGCGCACAACAAACCCTCGTGATTCTGTTAAAGAACCCAAGTATTGAACTAAAGAGTAAAGACAACCTTCACAATGTCAGAGCAGGTGTAGCAATACATTTCCTTTACTTTCCGTGCAACTTCAAAAGAGTCTTCTGGTGGTACTTTCTCTCCTCTTTCCTGTATGAAGCAATGCCAACATAACAGTTCATGAATCTGCTTAGCAAAATGCAGATTGACATTTGGGTACAGATTAACAATAATACTATCATGCACCCGACATTATTCAACCAGATTACCATAACATGATTGGTTTCACTAGATAATGTGAATGGTAATTTGTGAAAATGTTCAACATTAACAACAGCACCACTAGGTAAGGTCAGCTACTTCGACATTAACAAGAGGTTTACAAAAATTCACAGATATTCAAATGAGAGAGCAATACCAACATAATAACCTTTTAATTTTAATACTACAAGGATTACCCACCCGCATAAGCTGCTGAACAAATAGTGTAACATCCTTTCCAGCAACAGGAATCGATTTGATACTGCTACCTATAACGTAGCCATCTGCAACAGGTACCACATGAGTTGCACCATCTCCAACATCCACTACAACTCCTGTCATCTCACACTAAAAAGAATTTAAGATCAGCCTAAAAGGAAAATATTCCTAAAATATATCTCCTATGATACTGTTATAAAGTTGAAGTACAATTATGCAAAGTCAACATTTTATGTCAACACGATGAGGGGAGCTGCTGAATTATCCTATGCGCTAGTTCATGACATTTATTCTACGGAGAGGTTACTTTTGATTTCAAGTTAATACATCCAAATGCGTCAAATTGCAGGAGCCGGTGAAATATCCTGTGCATTTTGCGTTTAGTAGCAACCAAGCATACGGGGAATTTCATACAACATACTTAATATGTAAAGCATTCAAGATTAATCACCCTGTTCCAATTCTATACGCAAGATAATTCCCAATCTTTATTCAGTGAACCAATTACCAACCTTAGATGTTGTGTACCCAGCTGCAAGAGCAAGCACAGAATTCACAGCAATGTAAAGTCCAGGCACGTTAAAAGTCTCAAACATGATTTCTCCAGTATACTCGCGACTCTCAGGTGCGGTCAATGGACTCTCGGTCAAGAGGAAATAGTGATCCTCCGGATCACACCTCAAATAGTTGAATATGCACTGCTGCCAGAAGCGCTCCATGGCATCCCAATTCTCAACCTGGCCATGCCGAATCGGGTAGCTGAGACTGTAAGTGCTGCTAGATCGAGACTTGGATAGTGCATCATCCCCAATGAAGAAATCAAGATCTGCCATAACCCCAGCATTGTGCTGGGCCACCCAATTGCCTTTAGAAGAACCCCTCGATTGATTCAGAAACGACTCATTAACTGCAACCACTGTTGGAGCAATAAAACACGGTTCAACATTACCAGCAAACCCCATCTTCGTAAACCTAAAAAAAAAAAAAAAAAAACAGTTTCATAATACGGAGAAAACCAATTCAAGTCAATTAAAGTCAATCCAAGTCAAAAAACCCAAGAAAACATCACTTGGGCATTTCAACAAACACGTTGTGTCATAAACAAAAAACAACATTTACATTAGGCCAAAACGGAAAGTGGGTGGTAGAAAAGAAAGTAAAGGGTACCCGGAGCCATTATCGATGACTACAGCTGGTCGAGAAGTAGAGGGGTCCATGAGAGAGAGCGAAAAAGTTGGTGTGATATTGAAAGCTGAAGATGGATCCGCGACTGAGATCCGAGAGTGAGTGTCAGGCAGAAGATCATGGTCGTGAAAAGCTCAATAAAGATGAAGAAGAAGGTGGTAAAGATGACGTTGACGCAGACTTTGATCCGAAGTGAAAAAAGATAATAGACAAATAGGAATGGTTGGTCATTGTGGCTTGTTGGGAATAGTCCAAGTGTGAGTCACAAAGTCCCACATTGGATAGAAAAGACAAAGTTAAACACCATATAAGAATAAAGACCCATAACAACATTGCCTTAAGGTTTTGGTGTAAAAGTGGTGTCTAAGGTCTTATATGTGTAAGACTAATGTTATATAACCATATAGAACCATAATCTCCCAATAAACCATATGCCATAACCATGCCCATAACCGTATATGAGAAAAATATATATAACCTATCAGTGGTATCAGAGCCGATGGTTCGGAGTGACTGACCGCATAACCATAACCACCATAAAAAGGGGTCACCGAAGTGACTGACCGCATGACCATAACCAAAAAAAGGGGTCACTCATACACCTGAAGGGAAAATATATCATATGAAAAAAAGAAACAAAAAAAAAACAAGGGACTCACCCTTGAGGGGAGATGTTGGGAATAGTCCAAGTGTGAGTCACAAAGTCCCACATTGGATAGAAAAGACAAAGTTAAACACCATATAAGAATAAAGACCCATAACAACATTGCCTTAAGGTTTTGGTGTAAAAGTGGTGTCTAAGGTCTTATATGTGTAAGACTAATGTTATATAACCATATAGAACCATAATCTCCCAATAAACCATATGCCATAACCATGCCCATAACCGTATATGAGAAATATATATAACTTATCAGCTAAACCCATTTGAAGTGAAAACTGAACTGTGGGGATGGAAGTGCAGATGCAGGTCCCATTTACTTCCTCATCATCATCGTCATCATCATCATAATTCTGTTGGTTTCCCAAAGATGCTTTCCTTGCAAATCAAACAACAACCCTTCCCTCTTCCCTCTCTCTTTCTCTCTCCAGATTCTGTCTCTTTCTTTTAGCATTAACTGTAATTAATTTGACAGTAGTAGTAATTAGTAGCTTTGTATTTTGATGCAGAGCATGAACTTGACGGCAACTTCAATTGTGGTTGGTGTGTTGGGACGAAGAAAAGGTGTGAGATTTGAAGCACCACTTGCAGGGACCTACCAACACTAATACCATGTAACTTGTTTCCTGTTTCTTTCTTACACGCCAACCTTTTTCTTTCTTCCTCCATCATCAATTCATCCACCTCCATTAAGAATACTGTCGGTAGTTTTTAATTTACATCAATTTAAAACATGCTCTTTTTCTTGCGGTTAATTTTTATTTTTCCTTTAAATTTAAAAAATAAATGGTTCGAAATAGCCATGATATTTTATATACCCAATTGTACATTTTGTCATTTCATTATTTTCCTTTAAATTTTATCATCTAATTCTCTTCGCGCATTTTATTACTGCGCTTCTTCGATTTTTACAATATATATTTTAATACAAAATGATATTATTTCAAAAAAAATATGATAAAATATAATATTTTGTGAGTAATTATAGCCTAAATTGGAGGTTATTGTTTTCTAAATTCAAATCAATTTGTATAATAAGAACTGTGTCTATAATTCTGTTTCAAGGATTCCTTATAAAGAGAAGAAGCTGAAACGCCCTCATATTTCACTTGACTTATCCTCGGTACATTTTATAATTATTTTTTAATTTACTCTTTATACATGGAATTGATTTTGATTTTGTTTGTTAATTGTTAAGTATTTCTTTTCTTCTTTTTCAAGTATAACCATTTTTAGTTTATATGAGAAAGAAACGAAGATTTCTTGTTAAATAAGAAATTAGTTCTTATTTTAGGATTTTTCTATATTGGGATTATTTGAAACATTGTTTCACGAATATAAGCCTATGTGTGATAACTTGAAAAGTTATTATGAGATAAATTGATATATATTATTGATATGAAAGTCTTTTTATACAATGCTATTTCAAAAACATACCTCCAAATATGATATTATATACTTTAAGAGTGGAATTATGGAGTTTATTTTTTCAAAGGGTGTATTCCTTTTGGTACTATGGATTTGGAAGAGAATGTTAAGATGAATTTGTGTGAATTTGAGGGGATGAATTTGTGTGTTTTTTTAATAAATTTAAAAGATAAAGTGATTAAATTTAAAAATAAATTTTGTGAAACTTACTGAGTAATTTGATCGATGCAACAGATTAAAAAAATTGTGAAAATAGATAGAATTTGAAGTTTACCAAATTACCCTTGACGATAAAAAATATAATGATTTTATAATTTGATGTAACAAAAAAATTAAAATTGAATAATATGAATTTAATAAAATTTATAAAAAAATACAAAATTTACAATTACAATTATAATTTTGTATTAATGGAAAAAATTTTAAATTTTAAATTAAAATCAACCAAAAAAATGAATCACACACAAAACATCGGTTAGGTAACCGGTGTCACACACTCACAACACCAACATTGGTTACGTATCAGGTGCACACACACACTATGAACACTGGTTTACACATAATAACACCACGCCAGTCACAATCTTCAACCACAAAACAACAACATTACATTATTATTGTCCAGCGCTACAACCTTTTGAAGTTTTCCACAAACAGGTACACACACTATGAACATTAGTTCACACACAATAATACCACGCCACTCACAACCTTCAACCACAAAACACAACATTACATTGTTATTGTCAAACGCTACAACCTTCTAAAGTTTTTTACGAATAAACACACAAATGTGCAACATACAAACCATTTGTGTTAGGGTTAAAGTGATAAAACAGAACAATCACCCACAAATCTTTTGTCTCAGGGAGGATGAGATAATTGTTAAATCCCGCACCCATTTTTTGTCGATATCACGTGAAGAGAACATATGCACCTTTTACGATTCGTCTTCATAAACATGTGGGAATAGTGACATTCGTCAAAGCAAACACAACCTAAAAGAAAAAAGGTTAAGAATAAGGAAATGTATTTTTATATATGATGATTAATTTTTATGATGTAGTTAAGTTCACTAAAAAATTTATAAAAATATGAAGAGGTCAAAATGAGATTTTTTTTTTCAAAATTCAATGCAAATATTCTAATAATAAGATAAAAGATATCTAAAGTTATATAAATTTCATTTTTAAAAAGGCAAATTAAATGGTGTCCTGACTAAAACATCGAATTTGAATTAATAATATTCCATTAAAGTTTATGGAAAAGAAAGTGTGTAAAATGAGAACAGTCAAAATCTATTGTTGACCTATATTGAGTTAGAATGTGTTTAATTGGGTGATGTGAGGAAAAAAGTTGAAGAAACTTAATCAAATAAAAGTAAATATTTTTTATTAAGATTTGTTAAAACAGTAAATATTAAACTAAACATTTTTATGAAATTAAAAATAATTATTAGATCATTATACGAAATTGTCTCATTATTCATGAAATATAAATCTGCGTGAAAGTTGTTTCACATATTCCAATATAGATATTTCATATGCCTTTGCAGAAATTGCAACATTGATTCTTGAATATATCCAATACTTTTTTTTTTAACTTTTATGTCATTTTCAATTTTGTCAAAACTAATTATTCTCTCCTCCAAATAGTATCATCATCATTGTATGTTAACTTTAAGTTAAACAAAGTTATAAGTGTCACAAGCTCTCAAATGTGTGTTCATAACTCTTACTTTGCCAACCAAACCCGATCATACAATATACAATATACAATATTGTAAGTAACTAGTCACCATCTCTAAAAACTAATTCAGCACTTTACATCTTCTTCAAAGCACACAGGTGAAAATACATGTATATTCATATTTTTATTTTAAGAAAAAAAAAGTATAAAATTAAATAAACTTAATTATGTTTTAAATCAATGATAAATTTTGAAACTTTCAAATTTATAGTGTACTGATTACTCAAAAAATTAAAAAATCATAAATTTATAAAGTTATAAAATTATAAAATCATAAATTATAAATTATAAAATTATTATAAGATAAAATGACATGAGAAAATAATAATTTTAACAGTTATATCATCGATTAATAACAATTTAATAAAAAACACTAAATTGAAAAATATAAATTCATTGAGTACATAATAAATCATAAATATTTATTAGAAATTTAATTAAAAAATTTAATTTTATCCGTTTATTTACAAATAAAAATTTAGTTCAGAAAGCAGTCACTTAACCGCCATATCATATAGTAACAAAATGTAATATCAAACACTAAATTAAAAAATATAAATTCATTAATTACTTATAAATAATAAAAAGTTATTAAGGACTCCATTGAAAATTTCCAATTACTCAAAAATAATTAAATTAATTAAATATAAATATTTTTTTTAATTTTTTTAAAATTGTTTTTTATAAATTATTTTTTTATTATAAATAATTAATTTAGTTTTAAAACAACCAAATTTAACAAATCACTTAAAAAAATTGATAAAATAATTATTTTAATTTTAAAAAAATACTTAATTATTAAAAGAAATAAGAAACAAAACGTCACACTCGTTCACAAGAAAATAAGAAAATATTTGATTCATCAAACTCTCCAATTCAATTCATTCAGTGACTATTTTTCACAAGATGATATCATTCACGAAACCCATTCCGTTTTATAGTTACATAAACTGATAAAAATAATCAAAATTTCATGGCTAACGCTGCCATTTGCAAGGTGTAGACTTTCTGCTATAGTTCATAGCTCTACGATTTAAGGTCCAGGACTTGATTTCTCGTATAGACTATGAATGGAGATATTAGTTAATAATCAAGATATTCTATTCTGATCATAATTAAGTTTTTTTTGTTCTGTCTACATAAATTATAATTTGTAATACTCAATAGAACTTAACTAACCAAAATTTACAATCACAAAATCAATCCACTTTTCCTTTCTCGATCTAAATTGTCCCCGAACCCTAGCTCAACGTGCATCGAAATATGCAAAGGTGTTACAAGATGTATATCAAGTTCTCAAAACTGCATGCACCATACAAATTCAAACTCAATCAGATCTATGATAGGGAGATGGAAGGTCCCATAACAGTTGCAACAAAAAGAGATCGGAATGGAATGAATCAAGGAAGTGACAAGAAAAGAAAAAAAAAAAAAACAAAAAGCAGAAGAGAAAGGTGATATAATATAGCATCATCAGATAGATACAAGTTACAAGAGAATTATGGTATGATGATATCACAAGGAATTAAGTTCCTCACTGTTTCATCATCACTGAGATCTCATCCTGTTGATCTGGTTCAGAGCAGGCTGCAAGATGTTGAACAGCACCCACGCAATAGCCGGTGCCACCACAAACAGCAGAAGCTGCCCCCTGTTGTCACTCGCGGCTTCGGCGATCGCCGCCACTTCAGCGGCAGCGGCATGCGGCGGCGCCGCCGCCATGAGTCCGGCCAAGCCGCCGAGACCCAGCCCGATGATGAGTCCTTTGGTGCTGCGCATGCGGTTGATTTGGTTGAGCGCCGGCTGAAAAATGTTGAAGAGCACCCACCCTATGGCCGGGATTATGGGCAGCAGCAGGGCCAGGCCGCGGTTGTCGCCTTCCGCTATGTCCGCTATCTGCTGCGCGGCGAAGGCGGCGTCGCAGGTTCCGAGGGCCGTGAATATGGCTCCGGCGACGGCTGTGGGAAGGGAGAGGTTGGTGGGTTCGGGTGAGGCGGCGATGAGGCCCTTGGGAAGAGAAAGGAGAGAAGGTTTTGAGGGTGTGAGTTTGGTGGGGAATTTTGGCGATGTGGGGTTGAGGCATTTGGCGTTGATCATGGCCATTGCTGATATTGTTGCTGCCATTGTTGAGTTGAGTGGGTGAGTGCGTGGTGGTGGTGCGTGTGGTGTGGGAGAGGGAAGATGGGGAACGTGGTTCTGAGTGAGAAGTGGCAATTTAGCGTTTGGAAAAGCCACGTTGGAGAAACGAGGTCCAATGGGGTTCCGCTTTCTAGATTCTTCTCTTATCCAAACAGAGACTTAGATTAGATTTCCACCTCATATTCTTCATTTTTCTTATCACTTCGGCTTCTCATAATGTCCCAAATCCAATTTTTCTTGTCTTTGTTACCGCTTGTCCCAAACACGCCTTTCTACGGTACCGCAACGACACGTCGTTCAAAGATGATAAATTAATCATATGTGGTTCTAAAATAATAAAAAAATGTAAGAATATAATAACATTTTTTTATTGGTTTTAATATGTTATATAGGCAATGAAAATAATTGTTTTTTTTTACTCTCTCAATATAAATTGTATATGTAATCGGTAATTGATGTACTTGGAAGAAGGTTATGTCTAAATACATGAATTTACTTACTTTCAGATAGTTCCAAACCATCTTCATCTTCATCTCATAAGATTGGTGTCGATTCTGGGAAGGAAAGCAATGTTAGGCATATGTGTAATTAGAAGAACGCATCTTAATATAATGATAACTTAGTTAAAGTTTTCTTATATTCTTATTGATATTTTGAAAATGAATAGTATATAAAAGAGCTCTTGCTTTGTAAACTTGTTAACCCAGTTAAGATCATTGTTTTCTTCCCAATAAAGCCATGTAAACGTGCTTTTGAAGAACTTGAAACTTTTAAACAAGTCATATTCAAGTTTAAAGAAAGTTCTATAATATATAAATAGTCTGAAAATAGCTTCGTTATGACTAAAAACGCTCCAATCGAATTATATTGATAATATTCTAACCACCATCAAGTCATAGTGTTTTTTCTTGACGAAAGTTTGAGAAACTATTATATTTTAAATTAATTTAAATTCTTTTGAAATATGGGTTATTTGTTTTGTGTCTGGATGATGTGAACGTAGTAATTTCTATAAATAGAGTATAAACATAACGTTAGATGATGTATCGAAATAAATTCTATATAGAAAGTATATTGACTTTGCTAATATCAAATTCACGTATAATGATATATAATTATGAGAGTCAATGAAAACTCTTACAATATGAAGATTTGATGTGAAAATGGATTAGACCTTGCAAATATAAGGAGTTTATCGTGATCACGCAAAAGATTGATTGGGAACTTTGATATATAAATTTATAACTATAACTTCAAATAGGTCAAGTTGAGTTTTTGAATTACAAGGGTTGAGACATGAGAACTGTGTTATATTTGAATCACGAGGATTGTATCGTGAGAAAAAACATTTGATTCTTGATGTAAATTATTTGTTTTTGAATCAACGATATTATTAATTTATGTATTATTGTTTACTTTATCTTGTGTGTTTTTCCCGTGCTGTGATATCTACTTGCGATAATCATATATTATACATGAACATGAATAAATGACGATGAAAAATAATAATGATACTGTAATATATATATATATATATATATATATATATATATATAAAATGATATAAATAATAATAAAACATATACCGGTTAGGGCAGTTACAATTATCATCTAAAACAGAAGTATTAATCATTTAGGATTTCAACACACGCATAAAAATGTTTAATTAAAAGAATTATGATAAATAACTTTAAAAAATTACCAACTACTTATGTCTTATTATTTTATGCTTTTATATTTTTTTTCATCAAGGATATAAGTTGATTACATTAATAATAATGAAAAAGTATCACTTCGTAAATTTTTCTTTCTTATTGTAAGTAACTTATCTTTCAAACTCTCTCACTCAAAGAAAAAAAACACACACGAATAATTGTACACGAATAATTAATATGTTAAATTTAAGATAAAACTATTTCAACATTAATAAATATCGATTATACCTTACTTATTTTCTAACCAATGTATTAGTTCAAGATAAAACCTCCAACCACTTACAAACACTAAAAACTTATTTTAAAGTATAATGATTTATGATTGTTATAATTGTATATAACTATTTTTTAGTTGTATCTAATATATACAAGTAAAAGGGGAAAGGAGGGCTAGAAACTACACTTATAATAGCGAGTGATATATATATATATATATATATATATATATATATATATATATATATATATATATATATATATATATATTATCACGTATGCGCCTTTAGAAGGTTAAATGTTATAGTCAATACCAGAAAAGTTTCCATAAAATAGTAATTCCCTTTTAGTTTTACGACATTTCTCTTTCCCCAAATCGAATATTAATTTATAACGATAAATAAAAAGTTTACTTTTTTACTAATTTTATCTTTAATTATTTTATAAATAATTTACTTTAATCTATTATTATAATTTTTTTTTTATTTTAAATTACTATTTCATATATATATATATATATATTTTAATTTTACATTATTTTAAAAATTATTTATTTATTTATTATTGATGTTCTTAAAAATTAAAAAGATACGAACAGACGGCTTCGCTAGCTATATTAATATAAAATTTGCCGCAAGATTTTCAAAAATATTTTTTCCGTGTCTTCGCTCGTCCATAATTCATTTTCCCTCCAATTCTAAAATTCTCCATTCTCTCTAGTTTCCTTTTCTACCTTGCATCTGAATGAAAGAAACAAGATGGAGGTTGTTTTTGCATCGTCGTTTCTTGACGGTGGAACCGGCTTCTGGAATCTTCGCGCTACCGTTGAGATGCTCTGCTACAAATCTCGTTCGTTGCCTCGTCTCCGTTGCCCCGCTTGCTTCATCGCTGCTTCTAAGCTTCAGAACCCTCTGTGTCCTCTCCGATATTTTATGTTCAAAATAGGTTTATTTCATCTCCACTGTTCTTCGTTCTTTTCGCTAAGCCACACTTTTTATGTTGATTCCGGTTGAGTTTTCTTTATTTACGCTGGCGTTTGTTCTTCAATTTGTAGTAATGGCTAACTCCAGTATCGCAATCTACCAAGATAATTATATAATCGAAAATCATATGTTTGGGACAATGGTTGAAGTGAAGGTTCTGCTGATTGTGGCTTTTGGCTCAGAAATATCAGAATCAAGGTAAGCTCTGAAACCTTCTATATTCCATGATTGCTTTCGTTTGTCCTGTTATCGTAACTTAGTATCGTTTTCAATTGCTTGTTGCGCTTTGGGTCTCCCACACGCACCCTTGTCATTCATTGGTTATTTCGTTGCAAGTATTTTTATTGATGTTGATCTTGTAATGGTTATAGTGTTAGGATTTAAGGAGTCAAAAGAGAGTAAGGAGAATAGTGTGACTGAAGAAAGAAACTTTTATTGTCGGAATGTCACAAGTACAATGGCGCTACAAAGGATGCAGCTCTCCTTTCACCCAATTTAATCTTGTTCATACCGCCATAAACCCTCAATTGCTCTATACTCTTCCTCTCTAATTGACGTAATTGCCTCAAAAGTCCTAACCATCTTCCGTATTTTTCCCACTACCGTCTTCTATGTTTCCTTTGATACACTAAAAAAGGTTTTTGGTCACAGCTTGTGTCTGACCTTGATTCTCTTTCCTAACAATACCTGCCCTCCAAAAAAACCTTGTCGTCAAGGTTGAATTCGGGAACTTATTATTGTATATTAGTTTTATCTTCCCAAGTTGCCTCCTCCGGTGATGTATTCTGCCATTGAATCAGCAGTTGCTGCACCGTTTCTCGTCCTTGCTTTAGCATCCTATTGTATTCCTGTGGAATGGCCCTGTGATCCTACAGGCAATGCTGATTCTACAGGATGATCTCCTACTGCTAACTTGAGCTGAGAGAGATGAAAAACTGGTGAATTCAGTTCTGGCATGCACTGGAAGCTGTAACTGAAAAGCCTCTTCTCCTATATGCTTGATCACTTGATAGGGTCCATAAGACCTGGCTGCCAGATTTTTATGCAGTCTTGTAGTCATCGAACTTTTTGAATGAGGTCGACTCTTTAAATATACCCAATTTCCTACCTTTATTTTAGATGGTATCGTATCCTGTGTACATTAGCATATCTCGTCATATGATCCAAAGGTCTTCTCAAAATGATATACAAACTGTTTAAAGCTCCGCCCCAGTCGTTCATTGTTCAGAAGTGAAACATCGTAAATAAGTTTCAATTGTTCTGTTCAGTAATACAGTGCCTTGTCTTCTGAAGAGTTCCTGTCCAAGGAGACTAAGAATACACGATATCACTTACTATTGAAGTTGAAATTCCATGCAATCTGACCACCTACCTCTCTAAAACATCAGCAGAACGAGGAGAATAAGGATGCTTGAGAAAAATAGAATGGTCATTTTCTCAACTGTCCACCACTAACAGAATTGCATCATACCCGTTAGATGTAGGTATCGCACCACCAATCCATACGACATCCTCCCATATGGGACTTGAGAGTAATTATTTTATGACAATAAAAAAAAAAGACTACGTGATCATTTTTTTTGTTATAATAAAAAGTAAAAGAAAAATATTATTAAACTAATAATATATGCACTAAAACTGTAATAATTTTTTTTCAAAAATTATAATGTCGCTCTGGTATCAAAGACTGAGATCACTTAACTGGAGAAGGGGCTTGTATTGTAGTATTCTTAGCATTTTCATTAGTATTTAGTAAAATCACATTCTTCAAAATTGGTACCTACATAAACTACTGAACTATTTTTTTTTTCAATTATTTAATATTATATTCTTAATTTAGATAAATATTTGTACGTTTATGTATCATCTTCTATCTTATCTAACTTTTCTAATGTTACTTTTATTTCTATTCTAATTATATTTATTTAACGCACATGATCACAATTTTCTCCATCATCACAATAGTTATAATGTTGTAACTCTTTATCATCTGAGATATATTATCTTCTCCTTATGAATCTAATAATATTTTTTGACCATTTGTTCTTGAAATTCTTCACTCATATTTAAATTATTTAGTTTTTCTTTTGTCTTAAAAGATTTTATTTTTTCATATCCAAATCTTTCATATCTGTAACATATGATATTATTTTGTATTACCCTGTTTTTCATTAGTATTATTATTAAATCGCTTTATTGGTTATTTAGGGATTGGAGTATTCTTTTTGATTATTTTGTATTTTTAACATTTTTCCATTAGTTTTTTTATATTTGTATTCAATATAAAAGTTTCCTAACTCTGTAATTTCTCCGGCTTGACTCTATAATCCAATTTTCTACTTCTAAATTATGGAATATAGGAACTTTTGTATTTTAAATATAAAAAATATCTACCATAAGTTCTCTCTTTTGTTTAGGCATTATGATATTTATTTTACAATTTTTTTAAAGAAAATGATATATTAACAATCGTTTTTTAAGAACTTCTCTCACTACCTGATGTGACAATAATTTTTTATTTTTCATTTTTTTTTCACACTTCCACATTGGATGCTTGAATACGAGAGAGAAAGAGAGGTTGATTGAGTGACAAAAGTGAGAGAAGCAAGGAGAGAGAGGTTGAGAGTGAGAGAAAGGGAGGTTGATTCTGGAGAGGGGTGGGTGAAGGGCAAGGAGAGAGAGGAGTGGAAGTCCTGAGAGAAGTGGAGAGCAGTTTGTTCTTCCTTGTCTTCTTCGTCCATCTCCTAAGTTTCTTCTTCCATTCTCCAAATTTGTTGTTTTTCCGTTTTTGAAGTTATTTTTCGATGGGGTTCGTCATTTCATCGTTAGTGGAACAAAAAAAGTATTAGGTTTACCCACTGCAACAAATTCGTAGTTTAGGGTTTAGTTTTGTGGAAATGAGACATTTTTGTTTTTCTTTTTGGAGAATATTTGATAAAGTGTGAATTTTTTTTGTAACAATGTTGTTCAAGAGCGAAAGTTGAAGGTCAGTTGTAGAAAATAATCACTCTAAAGCGGAATCTGCAGGATTGATGTTTCCAGTTTATGTGCAAAGTAATGGGTTCGTAAATGCGAACCTGTATTTTTTCTGCATTACTTTGTTATCTCTCACCGTGGTGTGCGTAGTAGCAATTAGGTTTTGAGAATTTAACATGTCTGCATCATGGTTGAAGTGGGTTGGAATAAGGTGTATCCATTTAAAGAAATGGTTTTGTCACTCGTTGTCCCACATGTGAATTGGGACAACGAGTGACAAAACCATTTCTTTAAATTGGTACACCTTTTCCAACCCACTTCAACTATGATGCAGACATGTTAAATTATCAAAACCTAATGGCTACTACGCACACCACGGTGAGGGATAACAAAGTAATGCAGAAAAAATGCAGGTTCGCATTTACGAACCCATTGCTTTGCACATAAACTGGAAACATCAATCATGCAAATTCCACTTTAGAGTGATTATTTTCTACAACCGACCTTCCACTCTTGAACAACACTGTTACAAAAAATACACACTTTATCAAATATTCTCCAAAAAGGAAAACAAAAATGCCTCCTTTCCACAAACCTAAACCCTAAACCACAAATTTGTTGCAGTGAGTAAACCCAATACTTTTTCTGCTCCACCAACGGGTAAATGACGAATCCATCGAAAAATAACTTCGAAAACGGAAGAACAACACACTTGGGGAATGGAGGAAGAATAAACTTAGGAGATGGACGAAGAAGACACTTGGGGGAAGGAGGAAGAACAAACTTGGGGATGGAGAAAGAACAAACTGCTCTACACTCCTCTCTCTCCTTGCCCTTTACCCACTCCTCTCCAAAATCAACCTCACTCACTTTCTCTCTTGCTCTCAACCTCTCTCTCCTTGCTTCTCTCAGTTCTGTCACTTCATCAACCTCCCTTTCTCTCTCGTACTCAAGCATCCAACGTGAAAGTGTGAAAAAAAAATTAAAAAATAAAAAATCACTGCCACATCAGGTAGTGAGAGAAATTGTAAATATATCATTTTCCTTTTTTTTTTTAACCTTTTCTGCAAAGACTAAAGGTAATACTCGTTTACAATCTTAAAAATCATGGACATAAAATCACCAGTATCCCTGTTGACACTTCTTCTTAAGCCTCCAAAGGTTGGACATCTCAGATCATGTTGTAGTTCTAATGGTTTTTCATAAAATGTTTTTAAACCTTTAATAAAATTATGCATTATTGTTATTGGTAATGTTTTAATCATTATTGGTATTGTGTGGTTTTTTTATTGTTTAACACAAGTAGTTATGTACATTTTGTTTAATTTAAGTTCAGTATTTATATCCCACCAAAGGATGTCAGTAAAACCTTCAATATTTAATTTTATTGTTTGATTTTTTGAATGTTCGACTCTATTGGCTGAGACAACTATAGTCATTTGCTGTTTTTCTTGTTATTTAATGATTTATCATTCCATTAATATTTCAGTCAGAACTTTCTTGTCCATCAAGTATTGATGGATATTCTAATTCTTTAAATTGAATGTGGCGAAGGTTAGGTCAACTAGAAAAATTTCTTGAAGGCAATAGTCTTATTCTAGGGTTAGGATTTATTCTTCCTTTACTTATTTTATATAAGTTATCATCAAATTATTATTCTTCTAATTCATTTTCATCTTTATTTCCTAATTCTTTGTTAGGAATGTTTTGAGGGTGGAGTTTCCGTGTCTAGGTCTTTTAATTCCACTTCTAAGGCTAATACTAGTAATTGATGGAGTATTTGATTTGTATAGGTCTTTATTTTGGATGTCTTTAATATTAATTTCTCTATTCTCTTTTATCATTTTAAAGGAAGAAGCTGTTATTTCTTTATTTTCAATATTAAAAAACTTTGTTTTAATGATGGTATAATTCCTTCTGTTTCTCCTTAAAGGCCTTTAATATATTCTTTACCGATTTAATCATATCTGTTTGTAGTTTGTGTAAATAATTTTGTTCTAACCAAGTAAAGTATGAAATCATTTTGTTTATTACGATTTTCTAGAGTTATTAGGATTTCAATTCATTGGTTATTTTACTATGTTGTAAAGTTTTCGAGATCAAAACATTTACTCTTTTAGAATACTAAAAGAAGGAAGTTTCATTGTTTGTTTAGAGATATTAATAATGCTCGTAGGACTAGTTGAGTTTTTGATTACCTTATGACATATCCTGGAATTATAGTTATAGGTATATAGATTTGGGTTTCATTCCTCATTAATCATTTTATATCTAACACAATGTTATATCAAGTATTATTGAACCTTTTTAAGGATATGGAATAATTAGGGTGATTATTTTTATATAATGGCCCATCATGAAAATTGGTTTCAAATATTGCTAATATTTGATCTTGTAATCCTGTCAACCTATTGTCTCTTAATATGGCAAAGAGTTTAAACAACCTTTGTGAAAGTATTTATATTGTTTAATATGTTATTAGATTAATTGTGTAGAAGTTAATGGAATTGTTTCATGATATTGTTTTATGTGTTCTCTACTCTTATAACTACATATTCTTATTTGAACATATCACTTATTCTAGTCCATACAAGGTATTGGTGGATTATGTAAGATTCTTCTATTTCTTCTATTTTTTTTTTCTCTTTTCTTTTGTTAAATAGCATTTTAATTAGTCTTAACAATGCAGAAGCTAACTTTTAGAGATGGCCGAGACCACCAAACTTAAAAATGATTGAGAAGTTAACACTCTTATTGGCTGACTGATGGAGAGAGCAGCTTTGACTTCTAAATATCGGTAAAAGACTTTTACTTAGTAAAAAGTTGACAACAGAATAAAAGTCTCTAAATAACCTAATTTTCACCTACACTCCCCACAAATTAAAACATCTCTGAGTGATAATGACACCTGAGTATATAAATTAGAGTATTGTGGTAAGTGTAAAATAAAAATACAAAAAGACAATGTTTTCTTCCTTATTTGACTAATACCTATATGTTATAACAAATTTTATAGTTACGAAAATATAATAGAAGAGATAATTCTTGAAAATCCCATCCTTATACAAAATTCTTTTAAAATTTTTGAAATAGAAATAAGATGCAAAATAATTTATTTGAATTTATAAAAAGAGCAAAACTTTACCCTAAATATTCTCCTAGATATTCGGAGATATACTTTCAAGTGGATTTATCGAATTTGTTATAACTGAATAATAACAATTCTATTAGAGTCAAAAACTTAGAAATATATATTCGTGTCATAATAGTACTAATACTTTCATCTTATTATCCAATTTAATATTTATATTCAATCATTTTTCTATTTCTTACTGATTTGTATTGAAGAATTTGTAGGTGGATTTCATCACCAGTAACTCTGTGGATCTTTATCAATTCAATTATCTTCAGAGGTAAATATTATCAATCTCTGGAGCAAACTCTACTTTCTAGGAATATCTAAAAAAAATAGAAGAATGATTAAAGAAGTCATTTTTTTCTTCAAAAATTATTATTTTTAAATAATTAAGATATCGTATGCGTAATAAATAAGAATTAATTAATAAATAATATAAAACATTAATACTGCTTTGTTTTTTTGTCTCCCGTTTTTTCTTTAAAATTCTCCTGAAGTCGTGCATCACTTCCATAAAAAAAATTACGTCAGTTACAATATTGGTTAATTCTTCAGGCGAAAGTTTTATCAATTAAAAGTATTATTAACTTTTAACTTTTTTAAAATTTTGTGACTTAATCCACTAATCAATTCCATTGAAGATCGAAAATTTTCTAACTTAACTCAAATTTTCTATATGAGAAGATATATTATAGTATTTTATTTTTGTGATTCCTACGTGATATGTTATCACTTTTCTACTCTTTATGTAAACTCCATTCTTTTAAGATGCACAATTATAATTTTTTTTATCCTAATTGAACCGTTTAGTGTGCTATATATGTGTCTAATATGATGGTAAAGTAAATGATTTAATCAACATAACCAATTTCAAGTTGCACGTATTCTTATTCCATATATTTGAATTTTATTTTAGTTTGAAGAAGATATTAGTAACAAAATCAGGTAAGAAAAGTTAAGATTTAACAAACTTTAACAAACGTGATTATTTGGTTTTATCATCTCTAAACTATTCTGTTGCAATAATATCATATATAATGTGTAATTAAATAAGTATTTTTTTTACTCTTTTCAAATATTGTCATATGTTACTATATACTGTATATACTGTATACTATAATATACTATAATACTAATTAAAAAAAATAATCTCTTCTCAAAGTATCAATTAAGAAAAAAAAAATGACTGCTACGTAACGGTAGCGTGTAGCGACACCTCATCGTCATCATCATCTCTTCTTCATCAGAAAGCATATAAGAGCGCTGGACATAGAAAAGAGAGACCCCTCCATTTGAGGAACCTTAAAATTATTGATTCTTCCAGTCACTCCCATAAACCATACAAAACTTCGAGTCTCTCTCTGATTTTCACCTCTACGCCATTCCATCACATACCAACATCTTCTTTGTTTCGTCAAAAAACGTGATAACCCTCTGTACAATTCTCCACCGATGGTGAACACTCAATTTGAGGAATTGTTGTTGACCCCTCTCATAAGTAATGACCTTTTTCACGTGTCTCTGCTTCGATCTATATCGATCATAATGAATTCCATTCACCCAAAACTTGTTTACCATGTTTTATATTCCGTTTCCCTTGATTCTTTATTCTTTTTAATTTTTTGGTTTCCTCTTTTCATGTTTGCGTATCCAACAAGTGTACTTGTTCATTGGGTTACTTGTGCTTCCCTGATCTGGGAAAGTAAAAAAGAAAGGAATTTTGGTTTCTGCATGGAGAAGGTTATTTTAAAATTTGATTCGTTTTGGTTGGGATGATCAACCTTTTATTACTAGCGATTTTTTCAACTTCGATCAGGAAATTCTTCTTTTTTTTTGTATGATTGTAGAATATCCCATCATCTGGGAATAGTATACTTATCAAAGTTTTCTTCTTTGGGTTCCTTCTCCTTAATTTCACCCTCAATTTCAACCGCTCCTGATTTTTTAGTATGGTGTCTATGAAAAGTAAAATCTATTTGTCTTTCTGATCATCTTCAGTTTCATGACTAAATGCTTTCTTTCTTGTGTCTTTGATTTATAGGGCGATTGTAAATGAAGACAAATAATTATGTAATTCAGCTGTATTTAAAAAAAACTGTCACTTTTATAAGCATGTTTTTTCTTTGTAGGTTTGAGGCCTGAGATTTGCTAGTCAAATACATTCTTGAGGTACATGCTTGTTGCAAATTAGAACAATGTGTAGAGTTTCAAATGTTATAAACTGAGAAACTGGAATTAATTAACATTAACATAGTAATACATTTACGCATATTTTCATAATTCCCAGAACTGTTAGATCCTCTCTTCTGCTGTGTTTGGGCACTGTATAGAGTTAGCAGTGCCCATGGATGCCACTACCAGTGGAACCCCAACTATCCAATACCATAACATCCCAGATCAGCCAATTACCACCATTGTTGCCACACAATTGCCTACGCTTCAACGGGAGCAACGACATTGCTTTGGGGATTCCAGTCCAGGAGAGTTTCCCTTGTCTGCTAATCCTTCCATTGTTCTTCATCTCCTTACATCATACGACTTGTACGCTCAAGACCTTGCTAAACTTGAGGCAAGTGATGTCTATTTTGCGGGTTTTTTAGTTGTTAATTGAAAGTACTAATTCCAGCATTGCCTGTTTCATATCTGATGTGGTGTAGGCAACATGCTCCTTCTTCAAGCAGCCAGCAAAGTTTGAGCCCGATTTCGATTTGTCCTTGTCAGAGCTTGCTGCATTAGACATGTGCCAGAAAAGAGCCATTTTTAAGCCAATGACGACTGAACAACAGCAATATTTGAAGCAAAGATGTGGTGGTTCTTGGAAATTGGTTCTGAGGTTTTTGATGGCTGGAGAAGCATGTTGCCGAAGGGAGAAATCACAGGCAATAGCAGGTCCTGGTCATAGCATCTCTGTGACATCAAAAGGGCTTGTGTATTCATTTGGGTCCAATAATTTCGGCCAGCTTGGGCATGGCACCACTAGAGAGGAATGGAAACCTCGACCAATTAGGTTGGAGCATTAGTTAGGACATTCCACAGTTCTTATATCTTATTCTGCAAACATATAAAGTAAACTTGTTGAATTAAAGTTAACTGAACTCTTTGTGGTGCAGAGCTTTGCATGGCATCCGAATTATACAAGCTACTACTGCGACTAGGAGGACAATGCTGATCAGTGATTCAGGGCAGGTTTATGCCTTTGGGAAAGAATCTTTTGGTGAGGCTGAAATTGGAATTCATGGATCTAAAATGGTTACAACTCCACAGTTAGTTGATTCTTTGAAAAACATATTTGTTGTGCAAGCTGCAATTGGAAACTTTTTCACTGCTGTGTTGTCAAGAGAAGGGAGGGTTTATACTTTTTCATGGGGTAATGATGGCAAACTCTGTCACAATACTGATCCAAATGATGTTGAACCCCGTCCTTTATTAGGAGCTCTGGAACACATACCAGTAGTGCAAATAGCTGCTGGATTCTGCTACCTGCTTTGTTTGGCTTGTCAACCCAGTGGAATGTGAGCACCGGATTTATCTCATTTCCTTAACTGTTCCATCTTTTTCAACAACAATCGAGATAGAAGTTCTATCTTATGATGCTAATTAAGCACTCTTCTACGCTTAATTTTTTTTACGCATATTGATGCGGTTAGAGTGTGAAGAGATTTTTTTTGTATGTTATGATTTATTCCTTTGCCTACATATTTTAGCATCAGAAGTCCACATCTTCCAAGATTATGAAAGTTTTAACCATTGCTGATTTTTTTATTTTTAACTTACGTAGACTGGTTTTTGCATTTCATATCATTTTATTTAATAACTATCTTTATGTTTATTGATTATGTGATCCTTATCTGAAATCTTAATAGGTCAGTGTACTCGGTTGGGTGTGGTTTGGGTGGGAAGCTTGGACATGGCTCAAAAACTGATGAGAAGTTTCCTCGTCTGATCGAACAGTTTCAGCTGTTAAACCTTAAGCCGATGGTGGTTGCAGCTGGTGCGTGGCATGCAGCTGTGGTGGGGCAGGATGGCCGTATTTGCACATGGGGGTGGGGTCGTTATGGCTGCCTGGGTCATGGTAATGAAGAATGTGAATCTGTACCTAAGGTGGTGGAAGGGTTGAGAGATGTCAAAGCAGTTCATGTTGCTACAGGAGATTACACCACCTTTGTAGTGGCTGATAATGGTGATGTGTATTCATTTGGTTGTGGAGAATCTGCTAATCTTGGCCATATCCCCGAGAATCATGAGGAGGTCTGCTTTCTTATGCCTTTCACTCTATTTGATTTGTTTGCCTTTATTGAAAGGAAGTCACTTTCGTTTGATTTTTGTGCAATCATATGATGAACTGGCTTGCGGTTTCTGTTTTGAAAGAATTAGAATTTTCAGTTTCAGAATGTAGCTTCTAATTTATGCTAAATCTGAATGACAATACTGAATTCAAAGTGCAAAGTGAACTCTGAATTCTGTATTGGTGACTAGAGTGCATTGTATTAAATTTAACCTTATGTTTGTTGTTGTGCAGGGAGACATGCACGCAAATGTGTTAAGTCCAAAGCTTGTGACTTCAATGAAAGAGATGAATGAAAAAGTGGTGCAGATTAGTCTGACGAATTCCGTATATTGGAATGCTCATACCTTAGCCATAACTGAATCAGGGAAGTTGTATGGCTTTGGGGCTGGGGACAAAGGACAACTAGGCGTTGAGCTTGGTGCCAACCAGACTGAAAGAGGAAAGCCAGAGCAGCTTGATATTGATCTTCGTTAACTATGTGTGCTGGTGTACACCCAATTCTTTATACCATCTCATCCTCTAATTTATGCTTACCATGCACAGTATTTAGTGTTTCAATCTCTTCTTCATTATGTAAATGCATCCACAAGTTCCAAGCTAGGCATCAGATGATAGGGGCCTCTTAATCTTAGGCTTCAACTAGATTATGATACTTGAAAATGGTGAAGGTTTACATACTCTTCATTTTTCTTGACTTTTATCATTTGTTTAGATCAAGTTGGTTAAGTTTATTAATTTGCGATTCACTTGACATCACTGACTTCTTATTTTAATGTTTATAGGTAAGAGGGGTACTTCTTCTTTTGGTAAGAGCCAACTTGTTTTATATTTTTTTATTATATATTCAAAACTATAATTTTTTATGGATGACTTCAATTTTACATAAAAATGGCAGTGAAGAGGGGGAATGGGAATAGTGGTTCTGAGTGAGGATTAACTCTTAGATCTGGAGAGTTTTGGGATATATTTGGCTGTCTTTAGAAATAAATTACGATAAAGTTTTAGTTAAAAATTTATTCATGCAAGACTTTAATTGTTTTTATAAACTCAGTTGTAGATACGGAGACCAGGGATGGATGTGAATTTGACTATTTTATATTCGTTTTCATTTTCATTCTTATTTTCATAATTATGGGGATAAAATTTGTCTCATACACATTCTTAAAAACTGAGTTTGTTTTATATACATTCTTAGAAAATGGGTATATTCTTATTACATTTTTAAATATTAACTAGATAATTTTTTTACAAAATTTAAAAATCACGAAAAAGGTATTCTAAAGTTTTTAATGTTAAGAGAATATGCTTTTTTTAATTTTAAATATTAAAAATTATAATTAAATAAAACCATTAAATAATTATAAAAATATGTGTCTTAGAAGAATAAAAACAAAAATTAGAAAAATCAAAACAAAAGTAAATGTAAATATAATTCTTTTATATTATTTAATAAATTATAGATGTTTTTGTTAAATATGTATATATGTATGTATATATAATTTTTCTCTTATCTTATCTAATATAAAATATCAAAACTATTATTCATGTATGTTTTTAATATAGAATTTGATTAAAAATCGAAACAAATTTGTATAACAACCAGGTCAACACTAATTACAAATTTAAAGACATCTTTAATATTTGGAAAAGCCACGTTGGAGAGAGTGGTCCAATTGGAATTGTGATTTCTAATATTCTTCTCTTATCCAAACAGTGACTTGGATGAGATTTCCACCTCATATTCCCCTTTCTGGTCACTTACCGTGATTTTTTTTTTTCTCATTCCTAAGCCTTCTTTTTTGTTGATGTAAAAGGAATTGTAGGAGTGAAAAAAAAAATGAAGTTGCTTGTTTGAAGTGATAAGGTGCAAAAAAAAAAATAGAAAAAGAGGGAAATTTAAATGATTATATCTTTCATCGGAAGAAAAATAAAAGTTTGTGATGAAGTATTATTATTTATTATTGTTATACTTTTGTCTTTATTTTGTGTATTTTTCACTAAATAAAATAAAATAAAAACATAATGAAACATCCAAAAAATACTATATTTACCTGTAATTAATATATATATATATATATATATATATATATATATATATATATATTTTTTTTATATTTTTTTTATATTTTTTTTCTTTTTATATATATATATATATTTTTTTATTATTTAAATTAAAATATATAATGTAAATATCCTTCTTCTACTAAAGTTGATTCATGTTAAGCTTTTTTACATGTTACTACATTTGTTTTTGTGTTATAACATGATCATCTTAGTTAACTCAAACCACAAATCATATAACAAAGGGTAAATTAATGTTTCAAAATTTCACATTCATGGGTAGCATAAAAAAATTATATATATATATATATATATATATATATATATATATATATATATATATATATATATATATATTCTCACAATTTATAAAATTCATTTACATCTCATCCATATATTCAATTCATTCACTATACATTTATATACACATAGGCCTCACATTCATATATACACACGTGATAAGGAATATCTATTGATGTCTTTTAGAAAATCTATATTTGATATATCTTAGAGACAAACACATAACACACAACGAGTCTCTCAGGATTTAAAGTATATCTATATCTAGACCTCAACGTATGTTTTGATTATACAATAAACTTTTTTTTTAATTTCTTATCACTCCTTTGTCTATGTAACTTAAACTATGAAGGAAACATGAGATCATTGTAATATTGGTGCATACACTTAATACCTCCCACCACCACTAGTATTCAAATACCATCCATGTTGTGACTTTAACTTTCATATATTTCATTCATGTATATCTTAAACATATATTCTTATTCATATACATTGGAACTCAAATAATATTTTTCATCATACATTTCAATTTTTTCATCTCTTCGTACACATCATCAATTACATATTTTTTCACACACTCATATCAATTTTATTATTCAAAATCCTATATTCCAACATAAAATAAAAACTAACAAATTTAGATTCACCACTCATCACACTATAATGATATTAAAGTATAAAAGGTGATAAAGTTTACTAATCTAGTGAAATATAAACAATTTTAGCATTTAGAAATATTTAAAAGGATGTTTCTTTTTCAAAGTTCATAAAATATTGTTTTGTTTGTTAGCATTCTTCTTGCTCATCTATTAGGCAATGTCTAAATTCATCTAGCCATTTGCTCACCCGAAAGTTTCTTCATCCAACAACTTTTTAGTTACAAACAAATTTCACTTAATTGAATTTCGTCTAACGATTCTATGATTGTCTAACAACTGAACTTCTCATGTTTTCAATTAAATGAATTTCATTGGGTGAAAAGAATAGTTATCCAAAGACTATCCATAAAACATATTTGCATTTATTTTAAGATTGAGCTTAAAACTTACAATTTTAGCCGGTTCCAATTGCTTTAGGTTCCAAAATCAACTATCACAACATTCATTTCAAACTTAGTCTATCATTTATTTCAAACTCCATAATCAAGCAATACACAATCATTCTACATTTTCAACCAATTACGATTGAGTTCTCATTTCTTAAGATTAACTTAACATTCATGCTGATAAAAATAAATCTTAATATCCATCATTAACTTGCTTACAAAAAATTAAAATATCAAACTTTTTCTTACCTAAAAATCTAGCTATTCCAACAAAACTCTAATAGTCCTTGATTCACATAGAAGCTGAAGCCTACCTATGAGTAAAATCTTTCTTAATACACTGAAGAGATCACTACAACCCTAGAATAAGAGATATTCATTTTTATCTATCAAACTACACATGCAAGCAAATAGCTTAGGATTGTAAATTACCGAAGGAATAAAAGAAGAAAGAGAAATTTACTCTAAATGAAATTTTGATTAGATATATAACTTTTATTCTTTACTAGCTTCACTATGGTAGGTTTGAAAAAAAAAAAAATCAAAAGCCAATTTAATCAGTTCAACCGTTTTTTAACAAGTTGAAATCACTTAAAATGTTTTTTTTTTTTTCATTTCAATCAGGGATACATATTTCAATATGTTGATTTTAACATAGTGAAATTAATTGCTAATAAATGTTCCAAGATTTTAACAAATTGAATTAATTAAAATGTTTAGAAGAATCCTAAAGACATTGGTTTTACTATTTTTTTCATGTAAAACTTAAATAACTAAGTCTATTAATTAAATCAATATAAATGCATGTAATATATTTCATAAAGACAAAATTGTCCTCTGAAAATTTTAAGCATGATATACAAATAAGTATTTTAGAACTTTTAAGGTCTTTGTTGAAGTTTAGGTAATTAATTTTTTTATATCGTTAGATTTATGTATTTATAATTAATAATTTCAGATATTGAAATATTTTTTTTAATACAGGGATTTTGTTAAACTAATATGAATATCGTAAAAGGTTATTAAGTTAGAGAAAAGAAATTAAATGAAATCTTAAATTGATATTTTAATTTTTTTTTTGTAAATTTTTTATATGTTTAACACTATTTTTTGTGGTTTTTCTATTAATTTATTTGTTTAATTATATTTTAATTTTTAGCAACATTAAAATAGAATTATTTTATTATTTAATAGTTTTTTTTTTGTTTTTTAAATAAAATAAAACTACACTGATGATTATTATGTCAGATTTTATTTATTATTACACTTAAATATGAACTTTTACAAAATTCAATGTATATTAGATATCCTTAACCAGTATCCTTAGGATACTGGTTAGCAAGACCCAAATATTTAAGTATGCTTTGTTATAAGATTATGAGCATTTTAACTCATTAAAGTGAGATGTTAACTGATTGAATTTTTCTTGTCCTTCTCCAAATAACTTTTTTTTTTATTCTTCTTTATCATGGCTATGTCAAGTTTGGATTACCCTCCCATGCTTTAAGGAGACCTTGTTGAACTAGGAAATCACACATCTTCGGCAAGTATAATCCAAAATCATTCAATCTAGTGAGTTTTCTAACATCATACTTTGCATAAGTTATGATGATTGATAAATCAACATTCATCGTATAAGTTTGTTATAAATATAACTAAACAAGTTTAATGTGAGATAGTCTATAACAAAAACATTATATAATAACAAAATTATCTACAATCAAAATACAAAGAAAGAGGGTGTGAAAGAGATAAAATTCACATTGAAAATAATATGATTTAATTTAAGGATTAACATACTTCCACCTAAGTATATGATAAAATTCACTATAAATACAAATATTAAGATCAAAAGTTTTCCACAATCTTTACAATTTGTAACAACTTTAACTAAGTGATAATTACATGTTAAAGTGAAGATAAGGTTCTTATACTTGTAGGTAAGATTAACCTAAGTAACTTTAAGCACATGCACATAGGACAAGTGGACAATGCCCATGTCTGATCACAAACAACAATAGAAGACACTCACAATTGGTGATGAACATAAGATACTTCAGTCTTATTAGACATTATGGAAGACTTGGTATTAAGAATAAACAATGTTAGATGATCTACAAACCTTTAAGCATATTTTAGTGAATCAATGGTCACAACTATAGTTGCGTAGATGCAATGGCGGATTTCTTTGGGGGCAGGGAGTGCTCGGCCCCTCCAAAATTTTGATTTTTTTTGAATTATATATATATATATATATATATATATATATATATATATATATATTAAAAAATATATAAAAATATATATATATTTTTTTTTTTTTTTTAAATTGTAAGTAATATATATTAGATATTAATAAAAATTTAATTTTTTATTTCTTTTATTTAATTATAATATTTAATGTAAATAATAATAAAATATAAAATTAAATATAATAAAAAATAAAAATATTCAGATTTAATTTTTTTTGTTTATATTTTTATTTTAAAATTGACACTAGGATTAAGTTAATTACACTAATAAAGTAAATCATCCATATTAAGAGTCTCAATTTTAATAAAAGATCATTGATCTATTTGGAGGAATTTAACGAAATATATTGTAAAAGACCGAATTACATCAGTTTTTCAAAAATCGGAACCAAATTGAGATTAAAAAAAAAAATTGAAGGACCAACTTAACATTGTTAAACGAAAGCATGAATCAAAAGAGTAATTAAACCAAATATTTATTAACATAATTTTTATTTTCATTTTAATTGTCTTTTTAGTTTTTCATAAATTGTAATAATCTCTCACTCTCATATGTCTTCTTTTTTTTTTCTAAAGAAAAAAAAGTTAGATATAAACTCATTATATTTCTCATTTATCCTTTTCCTTTCATGTCTCTTGTCGTACTTGATAATGAAAACATTATTTTTTTTATCTCATGAGCTTTTTGTATATTCATTTTTTTATGAATATAGAAAAAAATAATAATAATGTATTATGTATTAATAATAATGAATATATATTTTTTTAATAATTATGTGTCTTACTTTTTTATTAGATTATGATCAATTATTTTTTAGTATTATTTACAAAAAAAGTATATTGATAAAGAATGGAAGAATAAATTAATTGTTTAAGAGTCATGAAAAGGAAATTATTGACTAAAACAAGATAGATTCTACCTCTTCACATATTATATTTTGAAACATTATACTAATGATAAAAAATGTTCAGTTAGAAGTCATTTTTTGAAGCATTATACTAATGATCAAATATAATGATCTCAAAATTATATTACGTTGGCCCCTCCGACACTTTTGGTCAAGATCCGCCACTGCGTAGTAGATGTAAATAGTTGAAGATTTTAAATGTGTTTGAAAAACATTTGAGATGAAATACATGGTATAATTATGTAAAAAGGTAATTACTTATATGGTAACCTAACTTATTTGTAGTATAACGTGAATATTTTGTTATGAAACATTTTAAGAATAAAATATTGAGACTTCATTAATAAACCATGTAAATGAAAAATCAATAAAAATTCGTAAAGTTATGCAATAAGCTATTACTTTATTATAATACTAAATAAATTTTAATCATAACTCAATTTGTTAATTTTATATAAACATACTTCATACATATACTTCAAAAGTCTTCAAATTATAAATAAGATATGGTCTAAGTCTTATAAGATTATAATATAATTAACATATTTAATTAAAATAAATATCTTTATATGATTATTTTGTATATATTTATTTTTTATTATAATTATGTGTTAACATATATCATTTATTTATAAGTTGTAATTATTATGTTGCTACATCATTTTATAACACATGTTCTCATTGAATTTTAATGAGTTGATTCGAGCCGAAAAGAGCCTGATAATCAAAAAAGGAAAAGTTTACTTACAAGAATTTAGATGTTTAAGTCAGTTAGATATACCCTTATAAGTAGTTGAATATAAAATGAATATTGAGTTATATTACTCACTGTTATAAGGATTTATAGACTTTTCTGGATCAATTAGTACGTAAAATAATAACAAATGAAATAAGGTCAAGATATAACAACCTATTAAAATGTATAACAACATATTAACATATATATAACAACTTAATTTAATTTATCATAAGATTTTGTTTATATTATCGTAAATATCAATTTTACTGATTTTAGAGATGTTAATATATCATACAAATATCATATTTTAATATCGTGAAAGGTATTTTAGACGTGACAATATATTTTCGGTCGGATAACTCAAAACATCTAAATTTCTTTATATAGATTATATATATATATATATATATATATATATATTTATATATAAAGTGTTTACATTTTATTTATGTAACTTTTTCTTCTTCTATACAACTCATACCAGGCGCATCAGTATGGTACTTTCACATCATATTTACATAACTTAAAGTTAAAGAAGACGCAAACTTATGTGTTAACATTTCCAATAATACAAATAAAATTATAAAAAATAGATATTTATTCTGTTTATATAGGATATATATATTAGTAGAGATATAAAAAGCCAATTGTAAAATGAGTGTAAACATTAAATAAATTGGTGTGACTTAAGAGTGCCACACACCACATCATCATCAGCAATAATCAAATAAATAAAACAGAGAGACAAGAGACCCTTGCATTTCAGAAACAAGAAATTATTGATTCATCCATTCACTCTCAAAAACTATACAAAACCTCTACTCTCTCTCTTTCTCTTTCTCTCTCTCTGTCACTCTGAATTTCAGCTCTTGGGCCATTTCATCATACGCTCACTTCTTCTTTTCGTCATTAAAAAAACTTGACAACTCTCTGCACAATTCTGCATCGATGGTGAAGACTCCGTTTGAGGAATCGCTGTTGATCCCTCCCATAAGTAATCACCGCTTCCACGTGCCTCTGCTACGATCTATAACGATCATAATCAATTCCATTCACCCAAAACTTGTTTACCATCTTTTATTTTCGGCTTCCCTGGATTCCTTTTTCTTTTTAATTTTCTTACTTTCCCCTTTTTTGGTTGCGTATCCAACAAGTGTACTTCTTCATTGGGTTACTTGTGATTCCCTGATCTGGGAAAGTCAACAAAAAAGGGGATTTTTTTTATTTTGTTTCCGTGTGGAAGAGGGTATTTTGCAATTTGATTCATTTTGATTGGGATGATCAACCTTTGATGCGATTATTTCAACTTTGATCAGAAAATTCTTTCCTTTTTTCAGTTTTAAGTTTTTGGTTGTATGATTGTAGAATATCCCATAATTTGGGAACAGTGTAACTCTCAAAGATTTCGTCTTTGGATTCCATCACTTTATTTGGATCCTCATTTTTGATCATACATGGTTTCACCCTTAATCAATTATACGATCGGTCAAAAATTTAGCATCGTATTTAAGTTTTTTTTTTGTCTTTCTGATCATCCTCAGTTTCATGACTAAATTCTTGCCTTCTGGTGTCTTTGATTTATATGTGCCGTTGTGAATAGAGACAGATAATCATGTAATTCAACTGCATTAGAAAAAAAAATTAAACTTTGTTTCACTTTTGTTAGTATTCTTTTCTTTGTAGGTTTGAGACCTGCGATTTGCTAGTCAAATACATTCTTGAGGTACATGCTTGTTACAAGTTAGAACAATGTGTAGAGTTTCAGATGCTATAAACTGAGAAATCGAAATTAAATTAATATAGTAATGCATTTGCACGTATTTTCATAATTCCCAGCAGTGTTAGATCCTCTCTTCTGCTGTGTTTGGGCACTGTATAAGGTTGGCAGTGCCCATGGATGCCACTACCAGTGGAACCCCAACTATACAATACCATAACATCCCTGATCAGCCAATTACTACCATTGTTGCCACACAATTGCCTACATTTCAACGGCAGCTACGCCATTGCTTTGGGGACTCCAGTCCTGGAGAGTTTCCCTTGTCTGCTAATCCCTCCATTGTCCTTCATGTCCTTACATCATGTAGCTTGTATCCTCAAGACCTTGCTAAACTTGAGGTATGTGCAGTACTTATCTGCATTTCGGCTCTTAATTTGTTAACTGTAATTACTAATTCTAGTACTGCTTGTTCCATTTCTGATCTGGTATTTCGTAGGCAACATGCTCCTTCTTCAAGAAGCCTGCAAACTTTGCTCCGGATTTGGATTTGTCCCTGTCAGAGCTTGCTGCATTGGACATGTGCCAGAAAAGAGCCATTTTTAAGCCAATGACGACTGAGCAACAGCAACATTTGAAGCAAAGATGTGGTGGTTCTTGGAAATTGGTTCTGAGGTTTTTAATGGCTGGAGAAGCATGTTGCAGAAGGGAGAAATCACAGGCAATAGCAGGTCCTGGTCATAGCATTGCTGTGACATCAAAAGGGGCTGTTTATTCATTTGGGTCCAATAGTTCAGGACAACTTGGGCATGGTACAACTGAAGAGGAATGGCATCCTCGACCAATCAGGTTGGAACATTAGTTATTGCATTCTACAGTTCTTGTTGAATTGGAGTTAACATAACTAGATCATGCTGCAGAGCTTTACAAGGCATTCGGATTATACAAGCTACTGCTGCGACAGGGAGGACAATGTTGATCAGTGATTCAGGGCAGGTTTATGCCTTTGGGAAAGACTCTTTTGGTGAAGCTGAGATTGGAATTCAAGGATCTAAAATGGTTACATCTCCTCAGTTAGTTGAATCTTTGAAAAACATATTTGTTGTGCAAGCTGCAATTGGAAACTTTTTCACAGCCGTTTTGTCAAGGGAAGGCAGGGTTTATACATTTTCTTGGGGTAGTGATGGCAAACTCTGTCACCATACGGATCCAAATGATGTTGAACCTCGTCCTTTGTTAGGAGCTCTGGAGCACATACCAGTAGTGCAGATAGCTGCCGGTTTCTGCTACCTCCTTTGTTTGGCTTGTCAACCAAGTGGAATGTGAGCTTCAACATTTGTTTTTTCTGTGCCTATTGCTAGATTGAAAAGAGAATATTTTGTATTATGATTTATTCCTCTAATGTCAACACATACATCTTATATACTGTTTTATTTAATTGTCTACATGCATTTTCATCCCAAGTTCCCAACTTCAAGATTTATGGAAGTGCTTAAGCATTGCTGATTTTTAATTCTTAGTAAATTATACTTTACCTTTCCTTTCATTTTTATTGTAATAACTATATCTGTGTATGTGTGTGTGTGTGTGTTTATTGATTGATTATGTGATCCTCTTCTGAAATCTTAATAGGTCTGTGTACTCTGTTGGATGTGGTTTGGGTGGGAAGCTTGGGCATGGCTCAAAAACTGATGAGAAGTATCCTCGTTTGATCGAACAATTCCAAGTGTTAAACATTCAGCCAAAGGTGGTTGCAGCTGGTGCTTGGCATGCAGCTGTGGTGGGGCAGGATGGCCGGATTTGCACATGGGGATGGGGTCGTTGTGGCTGCTTGGGTCATGGTAATGAAGAATGTGAATCTGTACCTAAGGTGGTGGAAGAGTTGAGAGATGTTAAAGCAGTTCATGTTGCCACAGGAGATTACACCACCTTTGTAGTTGCTGATAATGGTGATGTGTATTCCTTTGGTTGTGGAGAATCTGCTAGTCTCGGCCATAATAACCCTGAGAATCAGGAGCAGGTATAGCTTGCAATCATGACATGACACAAGTAGCACAAACCTAGTTTTATGTTGGTGACTACAATGCATTGTACTAAAGTTTAACCTTTTGTTTGTTGTTGTGCAGGGAGACATGCATGCAAATGTGTTGAGTCCAAAGCTTGTAACTTCAATGAAAGAGATGAATGAAAAAGTGGTGCAGATTAGTCTGACGAATTCCGTATATTGGAATGCTCATACCTTTGCCTTAACTGAATCAGGGAAGTTGTATGGGTTTGGAGCTGGAGACAAAGGACAATTAGGCGTTGAGCTTGGTGCGAACCAGACTGAAAGAGGAAAGCCAGAGAGGGTTGATATTGATCTTGGTTAACTATGTTTGGTTGGTGTAACCCCAATTCTTTACACCATCTCATACTCTAATTTATGCTCACCATGCACAGTATTTAGTGTTTCAATCTCTTGTTTATTGTGTAAATATAATCAAAGAATGCATCGATGATGTCCAAGCTAGAAAAGATTACAGGGGCCTCACCTGCACCCACTTCTTCTAAGGTTGTTGTTGTCGGTTAATCTTATAGGCTTCAACTAGATTGTGATATTTGAAAATGGTGAAGGTGAAGGTTCATATACAGCTCAGTTGTCTTCACTTTCTTGCTTATCCTACCATCATTTGCTTAGATGAAGTTTGCTTAAATTTACTAATTTGCGATTCTATTCATACCACTCACTCTTTATTTCAAGATTGAATTTTTTTTTCTCCTATAAAATCAAGGCCTTACTTACCCAAGCGCTAATACTGAAAACTGGGCAAGATATTGAGCTGAGATTGTAGTGTTTGAAGAATTTTGTCGAGATCTTAAGATAGTGGATGGAGAACGTAAAGTATAAAGCTTGCTAAAATTAGGAAAACAAAAAATAGATCTGGATTAAGTGCCATTATGGATGATGAAACAAAAAGAAGATTGGTTACAAACCGTAAACAAAATTTGGCTTATTATCATACAAGGTTACTATTCGTTTTAGAATCTGAAATTTCGTTATAATTTTATATTTAAAAAGAATAAGAATGGACTGAAGAAAGAAGAAATATTTAAACTTTTTTTATTCTTAACCCGTGAACATGTGAAATTAATGGATGTACCAAGATCAAATAAGTTTTTGAGACCTTAAACAAAGAAAACTTATAAATAAGTTTTTAAAACCTTAAATAATGAAGCTTATAATGAAAATTGTGTGCTAATTTATTTAACTAAATTTTAAGTATGAAGAAAGTGCTAAATAAGTAGAGGAGGAACATTTTTTGTTCCCGTACTTAAAAATAGTGGATATATTTAAAATGGTGTATATTATACAAAAAGCATCATAAAATATAGTATGAAAGTGTTAAGAAAAAGGGTAATCGAGTTAAGATTGAGAGAAGACATTCGAATTAGAGATAGTCAATTCAGGTTCATGGATATGTGTGTATATATGGGTTGTACATGTGTATGATAATGTAAACTATTGTGAGTCTTAAAAACAAGACAATGGATTTTTCCACTAGTATAAAATTACATAAAAACTTATATTACGAAAATGCTTAATCTAGTTTTGAATGTACCTACCACTTAGAACATAATATGTGTATTTTAATTTGGACAGTAAATAAGAGGAAAATTACTTGGAGGTTAAAATGGGAGATGTTGTCTAAGGAACTCTTTCTATGTTAGCATTAAGGGTTACTCATAACATCTCATTACTGTTGAAGGTGTGGAGTGAGAAAAAAAACATCACCAGTTCAACCTTAATTAAACAAATACAATAAAAAAACAATTTGGAATAATAAGGATGATGTAACTAAATTTGTTATTAACCCACCATGAAATATATTATAGGAATCCAAGGTATTTCCATGTTGCGGACAATAATGAAGGAACCATAGTACATGCATAACTTGATTTACGTTAAGTAAACTTATTTTAATTCATCTTAATTATGGAATTCCCTTAAAATGTTTACATTTTTAAAAAATAACTTTAACACAACAATAAATAATACATTTGTTTATAACTAACAATTCATTTCCCCGTTTTTTACATTTTCATCTAAAAAGAGTTTAATTATTAAAATGCACAAAAGTAGTGTAGAAAGTATTTTTTTTTTTCACATTTGTATCCAAAAAAAAAAGTTGCTAATTTATCAACTGCCAGCAAAGATTTGCCATCATTAAAACAAACAAAAACAAATCTAAAAGGTTGGTTACCGAATTCCGTTACAAATCACAACCACCAACCATACATTCCTAACCGTAAGCAGCGAAAAAACCTGAACTGTACCGTAAGTAACGGTTCTCCACAGAACTCACAACTCTGTTTGGTTTTTGGTAGCCTATAAATACGAACGCTCTCTTCATTTGTTTTCAGCAACCACAACACATTCTAATCTTGAGTGCAGAACTTCACCAATTCCCATCATAAAAAAAAAAAAACTGCACCTTCAAGTTTAATAAAATCTTTGTTTAAAATAATGGCACGTGCAAGCAGTGTTGTGGTTCTCGCCCTCCTCATGTTCGCCGTCATTGGCCTCGCATCCGCGGCGGAGAAGTCGTCACCATCTGACGCCAGCGCCGACGACTATGATGAAGATTATTCCATTGATGACATCAGAAGCGGAGCCTCAGCCAACGGCGTCGTCGCTGCACCCCTTGGTGGACCCGTGCCTCCCGGTGCTTTCGACCACGCCAAGGGTGGTGTTCCTTCTACCACCAGCGCCACCACCGCCGCCTCCTCCTCTTCCTCCGTACATTTTTCTGCCGTCGCCGGTGTTGCCTCCGCCGCCCTTGCCGCCGCCTTCTACTTCTAAATTTTCAATGTTTAGCTGGAGAGGTTGAGTACTTGCATGTAAACTTAGATTCAGCATGAAAAATATATAAAAATATATTTAATCATCTTACTTTTTATTTTTATAATAAATAAATATATATATATATATATATATATATATATATATATATATATTGTGATAGATAGTAGAGGGGAAAAAATAATTAATTAATATTAAACTGGTAATTATTTAATTTCACTAAAAATTTGGCGTTTAAATTCAAGAGAAAAGCGTTTAAAATAAGCAAATAATTTTTTTATAATAAGTTTTTATTCAATTTTAACATGATTGTGAAAGATACACCTGTTCTAAACAAATATTAAAATGATTTCTCGTGATCGTGAAAACCAGAAATAAAGGTGAACATCTTTTGAGGGGCGATAATTGTTGAAAATGTTGAGTTTTTTTCTTTAATATTTGTGATCGATGAGTAAACAACTAGTACTACTTCAAACTTCCAGGTCTATTTTCTTTTTCATTTTTTATTATTTGATTAATGTGAAAGAAAAATAAAATTATTTTTCATTTGATTTCTCTTATATTTTAAGTTTTTTTTTTTTTTAATTTTCTT
>Ga0214545_1001428_pt1 | contig 44514 bp, 18 predicted proteins | sample CNSS4metaG_FD_160064 | JGI IMG/M metagenome (GOLD analysis project Ga0214545, IMG submission 160064) | Root nodule microbial communities from cowpea collected in UCLA plant growth center, Los Angeles, California, USA - CNSS4 | ecosystem: Host-associated > Plants > Roots > Nodule | place: USA... | reverse complement strand
AAATAAAATAAATAAAAAATAGAATATATATATATATATATATATATATATATATATATATATAGGGTTACTTAATTAATTGTGAATATTTTAATAATTTAAATGATGACGGAGATATGGCGGGGACGGGTATTATGGCGGGGATATGTACATCCCCATAACCATCCCCATACCTAATTGAAAAAGTCGAGGATTCCCCATACCCGTAACCATACCCAGTCAATGCGGGGATTCCCCGTCAAAATGGGGACTAGTTCGTACAATACCCACGGAGACGGATTTATTTGCCATCTCTACACGTACCGAGTCAATGCGGAAATTTTCCGTCAAAACGAGAATGAGTTGGGACAATACCTACGGAGGCAGGTTTATTTGTCATCTCTACTTGTCAAAAAGTTAACACACTAAACAAGACTGAAGTAAATTTAAGCTGTAACATGTTAAAGTTAAGCAATTATGTAGTAAGATAAACTTTATTAATTTGATGAATTTTAAAGGAATCCCGAAACAAGCTAGCCATCAAAATGCAAACTGTTCCCATTAACTAATGGAGCTGATTCTGCAGATGATAGCGTGGTAACATGCCTCGAATAATTGAAATCATGTTCGTAGTCACATAACAGATTGTAATCTGATGCGTGTAACTGGTTGTGAACAACATGATCATCCGGAATCATTTCCAGAGGCTCCTGTTTTGTGGATGAAAAAGGTGTAGATGAATGTAATTGGTATTGTTCTTTGGTTGGGAAAGGGTCACTGAAGCTTAAAAACATGGAAGAGTCAGAAGAAGAAGCTGTTTCCATCATTATCTCTGTCCTTAAAGAACCTTTGCAATTGTGTTGGCCATAATATGTTGCATTAGTATAGTACACTGAACCAGTTACAAGTTACAAGATTTGAACAACAAATAACATGCCTACCTATAACAAGAGACACAAAAACCACTACACCAATTATATCAACCTTAATGTCTTTACAAACCTGCTATTGTTAGAATGTGACACAAAAAGCATTTAACTTTATAATAAAGTGAAAAATGGGTGGATATTCTTTGGTATTCTACACTTACAAAAATGAAACACTTGTCCATATAAATTTACTTCCTTTCTATAATTTTATACAAAACAATATTTTTAGAAATAAATTCAGTTTACCCTCTTCCAGGTTTTTGTAAGCTTTTAAACTTGGAGATGCCTACCCATATTATTTTCGTTATTTTTTATAATATGGTAATGTTCTCTTTAAAATTGAATAAAAATGATTAGAATCCATCAATTTTGTTGGATATCACTACCCATTTAGTTATTTGTTTTCGCTTTGTTTGCAATTGAGATTCATTAATGAGAAACTTTCAATAAATTTCAATCAATTACAGAAAAATGTAAATTTTATACTTTATGAAATTACTTTAATTTTCATCTAAACATCATATTAATGATTTGTTTTTTCTAGAAATTGAGTCAAACCTTAATCCAATCCCAAAAAAATGTTTTGCAAATTAAGTTATTTTCTATAGTAGAAAGTTTAGAATAATATTATGTGACAACAAGTGATCTGACTAGACTATCTGAAAAACGTTAAAATACATTTTCGATACAATCTTATAAATAAGATCAGGTCTGACTAAATATTATAAAATATATTTATAAAGCAAGAACTTTCTACTTATAAACAATTTTTTAATTATTACAACCCATTTAAATTGTTTAGATAATTCTCTTATGAACACTTATTAGGAAAATAAATAAATGTAAAAGCTAAAATAAGCTTATGCAAATTAAAAGTGAAAATTAAAAAAAAAAAGTTATATAATTTTTTTAATTAATTTTAGTTTTTTAGATATACTTTTATTTCCTATTTCTCTCGCATAATTCTTTAAAAAAAATATTTATGAACATGTACTTACATAGTGTGGACATCCCCACATCATGTTGCAATGGAATTTCTACTCCTTAATCTCACTTTTCAGCATAAACTTCCCCTATGTATCTGCGACAAATCATGTGTGCTAAGAAATGGCAGAAGCTGCATTTATAAGAAATTTTAAAAGAAGTTAAATTACAGAATTTGTAGGTGATCATAATAAACTAACCAATGTCCAAATAACACAACTTAGCACCCTGATAATACCCGAATTCCATTTGGTGCCACTTTGGAAGGTGGATAATTCCTTATCTCTATATAATTTCATGAATAATTCCATGTTTTAATATATACCTAGTTGCTATAGTCAGCCTTTCTGGAACGTGACCAACCAATTGTCTTCTGATTGGTCAATTTGTTGAATGTTAATGTTTAAATTGGAAAATAATGGTGATTATCTTTTATAAGTGGACCATGTAAGCAAGTTTTATTTAAAAATAGTAATTAAGTCGTCCCCACTGTATAATATTAAGTTATTATTTTAAATATAAGATAAAACATCCTTTTAAGTAAACATATTTTTATTGTCTATTAATTAAAAATGACTTTTTGTCTAATTTTAAAATCATTAAATTAATTTTTATTCACTATTATAGTTTCAAGTTTAATGTAGTCAAGAAGAAACTATTTTAAATATAATTTCCAAACATTTATTAAGAAAATTAAATAATAGTCTATAACTAACCAATAGTGTAAACTACTTTCCAGAAAGGATTAGCCTCTTTAAATGGAAATCTCAATATCTTAAAACTTTATTCTCGACCTGTAATGGAGATATAATGGTTTATCAAAATAATAATGTTGATATAATAGAAAACTAGATAATTGTTTTCCAAAAAAAGGGAATTTTATTATAAAGGAACTTTTGCTTAAAGGAATCATTGTGTTTTCATAACATCAACTCTTAAAGGGTTGCCTCCAAGGCATTAATGACTACTGTCCGTTTTGGTAGGAAATACATACACACACACACATATATATATATATATATATATATATATATATATATATATAATATACTTGTTAAGATTCTATTAAAAAGGTTGATGGTTGTACTTTCAAAGGTTATTGACCAAACAAAATCCACTTGATTTGTGGATAGTGTATAAAAGTGTATTAGATGGGTTAGAGATGTCAACTCTCTACACATGTGTAAGCTCTTTTCATAAAGAACATGGAGCAAGAAACATATATCAAATCTAGTATCCCTACACATGTTCCAAAAGTGGGATAAGATGGTACATTGCATGTTCACGTCCTCTGTCCCTCCTTGAAGCTATTTGAAGCCCATGATTGTTTGGTATGACTCGTCCAATTCCATGGCTTTATCTACACAAGTGTGAAAACCTCCTCTGCATCTATCCTATGCTTCTTGAAAATAATATATTCTTTTGAATCCATATGTTCCAGTTAACTACAATTCATATGCATCTCCCAATCTTGTTACCTTTGTTATTAAGATACTATAACTCAGATTGATAAAACTCAATTGTAATATTAAGAGTATTTTTTGTGTAATCTCATTGGGGAGAACTCGAGCAAACACCGACTTTGGAATTGTGTGATACAAAATATACGTAAGAGTTTGTCCAGATGGAAGGGTAAACACCTATAATATAAAGGCAGGTTTCCTAAGCTTACTTTTGGTGTGTTTGTTTTATATTTCCTTCCTTAAAATTCCAAGCATGGTGGTGAATTTGAAAAGGGTTTTCTTGGGGATGGGGAAGTGAAGAGTTGGGGGGTGGGGACATGGGTTAAATGTAGAGGTAGGACACCGGCAAGAGAGCATCTGGGCATAATATTTAATTTGGAGAAGAGTAAGATTTGTACGGGGATAGCTCAGGAGGAACAATTTCTTTAAACATTAAATAGTTGAAGTTTTAGAAAATGATGCTCAAATACCTGGATATGGAAGAAAGATGAGGATGTTCGATTAAGTCTACCTATGTTGTAGGGAAACATTGGAAGAGAAGAAGGCGGTGTATTGAAAGTGTTATAGAGCACTAAGGTAATCCCAAGACACATTTTTTAGGATGGAGTTCTTGGATAAGTTGCTAACAAAGGTTAGATTACTTGTAAGGGAGGTTCAACAACAAAATATTTTATGCGATCTACGCTTAGCTTAGAGGAGAGTGCAAAACATCTCTTCTTTTCCTTGCTTAGTCAGAGTTTGTTTCACACTAATACAATCTTTGCTCAACCAAACCATAAACCAGAGAGCAACATATCTTGAGCGTCAGGTCTCGTCCAACAAGATTTGTAGGTAGAAAGCATGAGAACATTGCTTACAAACTTTGTCCAACAAAACCAAGTTCTAGCTGAATGAGTCACTTATGGAATGCTCTCTTTTTGGCTAGAAATATAATCTATGAAGGGAGAAAAAGGGAATGAAATAGGGAAGAGAAGGCTACAATACCCATCCACTAAAGACACTATCCATGATTTCCACCTCCATTTCTTCTTCATCCTTTTGTATAATTTCATGTTATTCAACTCCATGAGTAGTTAATTTGTTTTTTCCTTGACGTTAGATGTAGTCACCAAATTGTCTTGTACATTTTTCCATATTAATTATTTGTAATGCTATATTATTCTTTTTATTTGGTCTTTAATGTTATGATCACTATTTATTGTGATCAACCATAAATTAGTTGAAGTTGTAAGAAGTTTTGTCAAATCCTTATAAGTTCTTGGACCTAAGATAAGACAAACAATAAATCATTTGTTTAGAAATGACTTACTGATCATCTTTAAATCCTTGAACTTAATGCACCAGTGCAGTGAAGGCTTTTGGCCCCGGTTATTTTCGTGGTTCTGCCTCGGTTGCAGAGAGACCGAAGCCATAAAACCCTCTTTTCTGCCAAGACTCTGCAAGTAGCTTGTTAACCACATCACCACCACCGTAATCACCTTCTCCCAACATATCTTCCCTTCTCCTCTGCAATAACCCCAACTTACTCCATAACCTACTGTGAAACTTGTTCAATCCCTGTTGACCATCCTCAATTGCAACATCACAAGCATCAACCTTGGAACCAGACCCCATTACACTATCAGACGATTTCAAATTCACATCCCTCAAACTATTCTCAATGATCAACACCTTCGCCCCATAGAACAACTCGGTTGTGGCTGGAGAAACTTTATCATTAGATATCACTCTCAATTCATCAACATCTCCCATTATCGACTTCCTACGAGAATTTGATCTATCAAAACTCCTCCTCCTCCTATGCCAATCAGAATAGTAATGCTTCATTTGAGTAGAACCACCAGGACAACATTCTTCGCCATTCTCCAAAGTCACGTCTCCCTTTTCTTCTTCCCCAACCAAAACCTTATCACCAACACGAACCATGGGGGAAACCCTATGGTATGCTTTCCCAATCAAAGAACCATCCCAGGAAGCTCGAGGAGCTTTGGACGAAAACCGTGATTCATCAACGGATAGCCTCGGATCAGTGTCGCACGATCTTCTACCCAACGTGAAATTGTATTCTCCAACCTCTGATTGCGTCTCCCGCAATGACTTAAACCCAAGCTTTTCGACCGAACAAACGTTTGCGCCGGCGACGTCGCTGTGGCGGTGGTTTCTTTTCGGATTCAGCTTTCGTTTCCAGTTCATCAATCGCTTGCTGAATTCAGAAGCTGCACCGCAAAAACTCGCCGCGATGTCTTTGAAATCTCTCCATGCGCCCTTCCTGCTCCACAATTCGAGATCTATGAACTCTTTCATCGTCTTCCCCTCCCCGTCTTCATCGCCAGAAACCCTAACTGTGTCATCGCGCTCGCTCTCACCGATTTCTACGCCAGCACTGCCGGAACGGATCTCGGTGTGCCGATTCGTTGGCTTCTTGCTCTTGTAGTCGCGGGGAAGAAAAAGGGGGTTCGCCAAATTGGAACCCTAAATAAATCCTATGGCTTCGGTTCCCTTAACAACCGAAGCCATATACCCCTTTTTGGCATCGGGTCTTGCTGGACCGGGGCCTAAGCACTCTTTGGCACCAGTTTTGGGCGAACCGAGGCCTATACCACTCTTTGGCTTCGGGTGTTAGGTGAACCGAGGCATAAAACTTGGCTATAATTGCAAAAATGCCACCGCGCCATTATATGCTTCGGTTCCTGGCCAACCGAGACATATAAGGCGAGGTAAAAAAGAAATTTTGCACTAGTGATGTAAGATTTTTGAATTGAGTTGACAAGGAACTATAATTCAACAAGGTAAAACTTAGGGTTTGCTCTACAATATTGAAGTATAACTTTTAGTGGTAAGGATTGATGGCAATGAAGAAGTGGAAAATTTGTATTCATCAGCTTAATGAAACAATAGCGTAAACTAGTCAAGTCTAATCCCACCATATTTATATCGTATATTTATTTCTGACTAAGTTTCTCATTTAAAAAATGCCCAAAATAATGTAGTGTTTAATTTTAACTTCTATTTTAAGCTTTTGTTATTTAATCTCTATTTATATATTATCATTTATTTTATACTTACTAGTATAAAGTGGAGGTAGTTCTTAGTATTACACAAGGTCCTTGTGGATTTGATACTCTTACTTTTAAACAATAGATGATAATGGTGCACTTGTCATAAATTCAACAAGTTTATGGTGCCAAAGAATGAAAAGAAACAAGATGATAGAAGTTACAAGCGATCCATTAAAACTAGAAAACCACTATAATACTTGAAAGATTATCATCATCAAGTCAATAACTCTAACTATTGAGAAAATTTTGTTTCAACACAAAAAAATGCTTATCCTATTTCTTCTATTTTATCATATAAAACCTTATGAAAACAACTGGAATGGATTGATGTTATAGGAAAAGGAGATTAATGTTGACAAAAAGAAGAAGATGGACATCTTCCTCCAATAAGGAGTTTTGATGATGATGATGACTTATGAAGAAGTATGGAAGACTTGATGATGATGTATGGAAAAATGTTGAAGACTTAAAAGAATGCTTTGATTCAAGAGATGCATTGAAGACTTAAGGGTTTAATTGTTTAGGTCTTGTAATATGTGTATGTTATTTAAAATAGTTAAATTAGCATGTCAAGAGTCAAAAGGCAAAACCCAAGTAGTAGAGCACTAAGAGAATTTTATTTATTTGCAAAACTCACTGGAATAATCGATTATTCTTAGTGATAATCGATTATCTTAGTTAAAACTGAATTTTGAGAAAAGCCTATGGAATAATCGATTATCACCAGCTGATAATAGATTATCCTGGCTGATAATAGATTATCACAGCGAGAAAAATATTTTTGTAAAAGTTTATGTGATAATCGATTATCAATTATGACAATCGATTATCCTGGTCAGTTGGGCGCGACTGTTCAGTTTTTGACCTAATTTCCGGAACCCCTATTTAAGGAACATCAGAGTTACTTCTCACTTACCTTTTTGAGAAGCTAGAGTGCTAGTGTTGTGACTACAAAGAGTGTTCTCTGACTGTTCTCAAAAGAAGCTTTGAAAAACCTAGTGTGGGTAGAGCGATAACTTTTCCTGAGAGGTGTTCTGGGAGATTGAGTGTTGCTGCTGTTGCTAGGAAAGCTAAGGTCAAGATTCTCTGTGTGATTCAGAGAAAGGTGTTCATCTCTTGTGTGTTCAAGAGAGGTGTTTTCTTTCCTTACTCTTTTATTATCTGATTGTAATCTGTTATTTGTTAGTGATTTAGTTAATCTCGCTTTTAAGAGATTAACAACTGGACGTAGGGTCTTTTGATCCGAACTAATATAAATACTTTGTGTTCAATCTTTTTCTCTATCTCTTTATTTCATCTATTATTGTGTTTAAAGAAATTAATATTTTGATTTAATCGATAAATTTTGGAAAAATTTTAAAGTATTAATTTTATTACTTAAAACCAATTCACCCCCTCTTGGTTTTTGTCACGCTTAAACATTCCGTTGCACGATACTAACAATTAAAGCCCTTCAAGACAACAAACTCTACTACTTGCCTTCTCTAGAGGAGGTCATTCCCATTGCCAATAATTTGTAGGGTATACAATGACTAGATTCACCTCTAATAAATCTTAATCTGTATATTTTTTTTCTTAGTCAATTGCATTGTTTTGTGTAGGTTTAAGTGGTTAATTAGGAGTAATTAGTCTATAATTAGTTTAGTTAGGTTTCTAGTATAGTTTTGCAAATATAGCTTAATTAGGCACTTTTAATGGATTCTTAGTGTAATCCTTAGGAGTGTTATTAGTTTGGTCCAGTTTCACATGCATTTTAAGTTAATAAATCCATAATGGCATAATAGTGTAAGTCCTAGTTTGATAGATAGACTTAGAAGTATGATTGCTCTAGTTTTGGGAGTCCTTAGAAGTAGTTTGATATGATTAACATTGTTTTCTTAGATTTTTGAGTGAGATGCATAAGGAAGATCTGGAATCTTATCTCATAGTTTAGAGAAGTAGTGAGGAGAAAGTTGATCTAGCCAATAAACTTAAAAATGGCAAAGCTGACTTTTGGTGCAAATGTTGACCAAAGTTTGAACAAGAGTTGACTTTTTGCTTTTCAATTTCAAATCAGATGGCAATCTTTGGGAAAGCTTTAGGGAATTAAAAGACAATTTTTCTGACTCTGAATGCTGAGGGTCAGATTGGAACTATTGAAATGGAATTGAGTGTGAAAAGATGTTGCTTTGATGAAAGGTGAAGTGAAGTTCAATCCATGTAAAATTAGCTTGAGAAAGACCTTTGAATGAGTGAGTTTGGAACTACTTTGAGCCAGTTGGACTTAAGCACGTACTGTAGCAGGTCGTGGACATGGAAGCATCACCAAACATGAGCAAGTGACCTGGAGTAAGCTGGCACAACTGTTGGGAAACGTGCCACCCAAGTCCCAAGTGGAGATTATAAAGTAGATAGGAACAGTTTAGGGTAGTTAGTTAGTTAATGAAACTTGTAAAACCAGTAACAAGTGTTGATTATATTAACCAGGGTGCCAAATCACATTCGAACCATAACACATCACACACACGCATTCACCACCATACCTCTCTTCACCATGAAACAATTTTCTCTCTTCTCCACAACATCACAGTTGTTATTTCTGCACCATTTCCACACATTTTTGCTCCTAATTATTGTTGTTTTGATCTGTGTTGTAAACTAGTTCTTTCATTCTATTGATTACAGTTGTCGTAAACGTATTTTGTGCTATGAAATTGATGTTTTCTTTTCACCTTGACTGATTGATCATCATGAGTTTTGTCATTAGTGGCTGAAGTGAGTTCATGATTCAATTTTGAGTGATTGAGTGATGTTGATCTACAACAACACTAGATTTGACTTCGAAACGAGTTGAATTTGTAAAGGTTGTACAGTTCATCCTATTTACATATCAAAGGTCGATTGATTATGATCAACCATAAATAAATCATCGAATTGAATCATGACTTTCATTTTTGCTACATTGAACCACTATTCCATTCTTCTATAATTTTTCGTTTTCGATTAATTCACAATTCTTATGTTCAATTATAGTTTTGAATCTTCATTGTGAGCTTACATGCATTGTTTATGAACCATTTGCATAATCAATTCATCAGCCATCGCATCCAATTCATCATTCATGCATCAGTTCGTCATTTATGTTATTTAGTGTTTAAGATCTGGGAATTCGATGTTTAAACAATCACTATTGTAGTTTTGTCATTTTAACTAGTGTTATAGGCCTCGGTTATGACTTAACTGAAGCATAAAATGACGCGGTGGAATTTTTGCAATTTTTTCCAATTTTTATGCCTCTATTCAACATATACTCGAAGCAGAAAACGTCTTTCTACTTCGGTTCTTAGAAAACTAGTGCCAAAAGGTCTTATATGCCTTGGTTTTGAAGACCCAAAGCCTAAAAGTTCGCTAATATTTCAAAAATGCCACTCGTAGTGATATTTGGCCTCAGGTGGAATTGAACCGGTGCCAAAAATTATTTTTTGCCTTGGTTAAAAATTGAATTGAGGCAAAAAAATATTTTCTGCCTCAGGGGGAATTGAACCAGTGCCAAAAACTGTTTTTTGCCTTAATTAAAAATTGAACCGAGGCTAAAAGGTTTGTTAGGGTTCAAAAATCGCGAATCACCTTTTTTCTTCTTCTTCCTTGCGTGTGCGTTCTCTCTCTCATCCACCCACCTCCGCTGCTGTTGTTGCACTCCGACCACTCGCAAGTGTTCGACGTTTGGCTCATTCGCATTATGGCTTGGCGAAGTGTGATTTGGGGCTTGCGCAATGGGTATGAGTTTGTTGTTTTGCAAGTGCATGGCAGATTGATGTTGTGCATAGATAGAGATATATCGTTGATGGTGGCGAGACATATGGTCGCGACAGCGTGAAGAAACCTATCGTTGTGGCGAAGGTGGTTTCACGATTTGGGGGAGGAGACGCGATTTAGGGTTTGTGATTTTTTTTTTTTTTGCGTTTATGCAAGTGTGGTGTTCACGTTTTCGTGTATGAAGAACATGGAGGTTCCATGGTGGTGGCGCAATTCACGAACTGCTATTACGGTGAAGCAGAAGATTGCAGTGGCTGCAGATCTTTGGTTGTGAGTTTCAGATGTGGCGGTGGCTGACAGAGTTATGGTTGATGTAAAATCTGCTAAATTTAATTAATTAAATAAATAATTAATTCATAAATGCGGGGAGTGGGAGCCTTTATGGCATTAAATGTTGATTGATGTGACGTGGAAAAGTACTAGCTCAAATGATTGAAAGTACTTGATTATGGTGAGAAGACTTGAGTTCAAGTCCTATGTATGTTATTTAATTTATTATTATTTTAGTAATATGTTGGATCATGAAGAGTGATAATATAATCCTAAAATTATAGGAATTATCACGAAACATGAATGGTTTGAATGGTTGTGCATTGATTGGACATTGGCATGGTGATGGGTTGGAACCTTGGTAGAAACAAATTAAGCTTTCCCTTTTGCTAAAATTAGTTTTGGCATGAATGTGAAAGGGTCAGAAACCCTAGTCATCATAAGTGGCAGCCAAGATGGCTGGAAAACCACCTGGTAATGGTGCTTGAATGACCATTAATCCAACCTTTAATCTATTTTAATTTTTTTATTTACTTGATGAAATAAATGGCTAAACACTTGAGAGTAAAGGGTTTTCTAGAATATTTGGCTAACAACTGAGAGTGAGTGGTGAGGCTATGTTGAGTGCGTGGAAAAAGAGAGAAGTGAGAGTGAAGAAAGAATATTGAAGGAGCAATCACTAGCTAAGGTGAATTGAGATCAAGGACTCAAGGATTGGACACATTTGAGCAAGGAATCCAGGTTAGGAGAGCTAGACTCCGTTATTTTATTTGTGACGTTATTCTTGTATGATTGATTGATTATTTGGATGCTTGCATTGTGATAAAATTGCGCGATTCCATGTTTCTGGAAATTTTCCAGAAACTGCCTAGCGGGCCTACAAAGTCGCCAGGCGACCCATACCTTTTTTTATACATTTCTAGGTTACAGATGAGGAACCGCCTGGCGGTACGAGCCTGACCGCCAGGCGACACATCTGTGCCCACCTAGTTTCTAAGTTTTTTATGAACTACCTAGCGGTGATGAACACCCGCCAGGCGACGCGAGTTAATTTGACTCGATTTTGATGTTGTGGGGTTTGTGGGATGATTGTGATCGACGAAAAAGATAGTATTGACTGTTTGTGAGTGGTTAGAAGTCATATCTCGTTGAATTATATGTAATTAGAGGTTAAATTGGATGAAAATTTGTATGAGCATCTTTTAAGGTTTGAGAATTGGGGTTTTTAGATTCTGGATCCAATTAATGGGAGAATGTTAATATAATTCCTTGAGTTGGAAGCAGTGTAAGAGAATTATGAACCTAAACTGATTAGGGTGGCTTCTTAATTGGAAAAATTGAGAGAAATTGGAGTTGAGAACTCGTGTAGGTGCAGAATCAGTACTGGAAATTCCAGAAACTGGTGCACCGCCTGGCGGGGCTTATCGTGCCGTTAGGCGACAGGTGTAGTACAACAGAGGGTGAACTTGAGTTGGCAACGAGTGTGACATTCAGTAGGGTTAGGTTTGATACTTAAAAGCATAGCTGAAAAATGTTGGATATGGTATTAGGAAGAGTGAGTGATGCATGGAGTGGAACTAGAAAGAATTATAATGATTAAGTTGTGTTAAAAGAATTTAATATAATGATAGTGCAGTAGAGATCATTGAAAACTAGAACATCATTGAATGATTAGGCATAGTCTAGCTTAAGAATGGGTTGTTAAGCAGAGTTGCCTAAGGTGAAGAAATGATATGATGCTAAGGTAAGTTATAAATGGGTATGTTAAGTGTAATTGATTTGAGTTTGATGTAACAATGGAAAATCGTGATAAGTTTCAGGTCTAATTGTGACTTTGGTCTAAATTGTAGTAATATGGTATTACTTTAGTTGATTTAAGAGAAATTTGTATGATCAAGAGAGTGAATTTATCAATGAGGATGATTGTGATACATGTTTATAGCTCATTACAAGCCCTTAGCCTAAAAACCATGATTCATCCTACCTTAGGAAATTTTAGAGCTTTAGAATTGTTTTGGGAATCGGTGCTCTAATAAGTGTAGTTGTGCGCATAAATGTTTTTTGTTCTTCGATTGCTCATTAATAAATTTATAAGCGACTTGAGAATTTTTTTTTCTTCATTAATCAATAAAAGAAATGAGAAAAGAAAAAAATGAAAAGAAAAAGAAAATAAAGAAAAGAAAGTTGGGTTTGAGCATTGTGAGAGAATTGAATTTGGGAGTGTTGGAGTTTGGAATTACTTTCATGCTTGATTTTTACTTATTCCCCATTGCTCCTCTATTTCCTTTGGTTCTTTAGCTACTTATCCATATGTTCCATATCTTATCCCCAATCCCGTTACAACCTTGAAAAGTCCTTCTGATCTTGATCTACATGTGTTTTGGTTGTTCATTTTAGGGGCTTGCCAAGTCTATTTGATGCTTGTTTTTCAAGGATTCTTTGAGAGTAAACAGCAGGCTAGATATTTTAGTGATACAATGCATATTCTATGAGGTTATGTTGCTTTCAATTTACTTTTTCAACTTAGTGAAAACTTGACATGTTTTGAATTGCTTAGATGATATTTATGGATATCTTGTAGCTTTGACTCCTTATGTGTTCGATGTGTTTCCATTTGTCTCTTTCGTGTCTGTTTATTTGTGTCTCTTTCAAATTTCTATTTGTTTTGTCTATGTTCTCCATGCTCTACTTTGCTTTGTTTTGCTTTTTTAGTTTTTTCCTAAGAGTGCAAAAGGGTAAGTATGAGTGATTTTGATCAGTCATTATTTTTCCTTAATTTATTGCCTTTTTGTGCCCATCTTGATTGTTGTTTAGTGCTTAATTGTCTATTGTTAGTGCATTTTCATCTATTGGACTTCATTGGGTCATTACTTCGAATTTTGGTTAATTTGGCATTAATTGGTCTAATTTTCGTTTCTAATTATATTTAGGTATTTTTGTGAAGCAATTTTGGAGCTGGGACACTAATCTTAAGATGAAGAGGGAGTTGTCGCATTATTCCCACATCATTGCCACGTCAGCGCCATGTCAATTCACTTATCCACATCATCATATCAACATTTTCGGCCCAGAGTGGCATTTTTGTAATTTTAAACCCTTTAATGGAAGTTTTGTAAATATGAGTGGCAGATTTGAGAGGCCACATTTTTAGGGTTTTAGAAGGGTTTCAGAGAGCTCTTTTCTTCCTCATTCTGAATTTCAAGTTTTGAGGGGAGCACTCACTTGGTGATATTTCGTTTTCTTTATTATGTGACCATTAGAGCACCACCCAACTTAGGGCTTTCGTTCCCTTCGATCGGAATTGTGTTTGTTCCTTCTTCCCTTACTATTATAATGCATTTTTGTTTCTGTTTGTGTTGAAAGTCCATTTCCATGGCTAACTAAACACTACAGTTGATTTTCGGAGAAGAATGTAATGAAATCTTGAGATTAAGTGTATGTTTTTCACTGTTTATGTTGCTCTTTATCATTTTAACCAGTGGTTTGTTGTTGAATACAAATTCTGGGCATGCTTAATATTAGGGTTTTCATTGTGGCATTGAAACTGACTTGAAATCATGCTTAATGCGTGCCTAATTTGGTAATCTGTGATAGGTGGAATTAAATTCGAATCAAAGAGTCAATGCGTTTTTTATAATCTGAAGTTGCTTTGCTTTGCTTTGCTTTTTCTAATATACCAACCACCCCCCTTGTGTTGCATATGGAATCTCTAAATGAAGATATTGATCACTAGGAGACAACCTTGGGTTGATTCCTAAGTACTACGTTTATTTGTTTTATTTGGTTGGGTACGACCTCAATCAAATTTTGGTTTCATTTGCAGTTTCAACACTTTATGGCATGACATTCTTTCAAGGGGAGGCAAGTATAACATGTTTTGAATCTACTACAACAGCTAAATAAAGCCACCATAGTAATAACCACCATCATAACCAAATACATAATTTGTTAGTACTGAAGTTGGTCAAGTAGATTAAAGAAACGAAGTAATACAAAAGATGAGGATTCTTAATTCTTTAAATTTGAGGATGAAGAGTTCTTTGATAAAATGATTTGTTGCAGGAGCCACCTAGTGGAAGAACTTGATGGATAGAAAGATTGAGCGAAAAACAAAGTTCTTTACATTTTAATTTACGCTATTAATTTCAGTTTTAATTCTTGTTTTTTTTATTTTATATAAACTACATAGGTATATAAGCACGTACTTTTAGGTGAATATTTTGATAACTAGCTGATAAAACTTTTGGGGATTACATAAAATATTTTTCTGAATTTTTGGTTGGAACAAAGAGTTGGGAACAAAACTAGAAAAACTCTTTGAGCTTTTAAATCCATAAGCGGTTGCAAAATAAGGAAAAATGGCCAATCCGAGTGCTTGAAAGTTCAAATGCATTGAAAATAGAATTCACAATTTGGAAATTAACACGAAATGAATCTACCTAGTAAGAGGAGTGAGCCAAACACTAATAGCGAGATGAGTAAGGCACTTATTTTGAGTAAATTCACTAAGTTTTGTGTTAAGTTTTTGGTTTTTATTAAGAATGATAAGCATGGATAGGATCAAGGCAAGTTCTTTTCTTGCCTACAACCAAACAACCAACCCAATACAATTAAATTATCTTTTTTAAACCTCAGTTGTACATAAAAATCCTATGCCCACAAAATAATGTCAAAATCCTACCTTCTTTATTATAACGTTCATTTTTACCTATTTTTGTATGTTTATTGTCATAAATAAATCAACTATTTCTTAGCTTTTATCTTGTATCCTCAAGTTTATTGTGTTTTGTATTAGTCTGTATTTTAAGTGTTTTATGTTTGTTTTACCTATAATCTTTTTGTTTAAGTGTGTGGAATAAATGAATAGGGAGCAATTCTAGTAGAGGAAAATAAGCAAGAACTGAATGGAGCATGTTTTAGATAAGAAAAGATCAATTTGAAGCAAATACCCAAGTCAGGCGTCACTGGAATCACTCACAGTGTTTCCAATACAAAATGTTGTCAAACTGCCTTGGGATCTGTGGGGCTAAGCACCACAGGGATGAGTGTCACAGTGTTAAGAAGTGGAAAATGGCATTGAGCGCTAGTTTAACAAAAGTCACTAGTTCATGTTTTCACTAATGGCATTCAGCAGTGCTAAGATGGCACTTAGCGGTGGCGTCCTTGAAATGTCAAAATGGGTTATTCATTCATGCTTTTCGTTAGTGTTTTGGCTTATTCCACATTTTGCATGATAGAAAAACACTTTTGGGTGCTTAGAGAACCTCTGGGATGTTGCTAGGGGTGTTGGGAAGCTCTCCAACTCCTCCTTGGGTCATCTCCTCCATTTATGGTGGTTTTCCCCCTTTTGGTCTTAAGAGGAAGATGGGTTATGATTTGGAGATGGAGATATGAATGGTAGGCACAATTAGAGCATGAAGTGGCTGCCAAGAACCTTGAGACAGGGCTTGCATCTTCTCTTTGGTTTTTATTTCTTCCTTCTCTTCTATTCGTAAACCATAGGTTCTCCACCATGAAGAGTTAACTTTATTTGTTGAGATTAGATGTAATGAACTAAATTCTAGTGCAATTTATTATATAAATATATATATATATATATATATATATATATATATATATATATATATATGATTTTCAATTCAAGTTAGCATTTGATTTTTTTGCTTAATGTTTATCGTGGTTTAATCACCCATGACTTGTTTGTTGGTTCTTGAAGAGTTAGAAAATGTCTTTTGATCCTAGAAATGAAATTGACTACCTAATGGAGCTTGTATCTAGGGATAGAATATGATTCATTAGTAATCCAAAGAATCCTGAACTTAATGCATGATTGCTTGTTGATGATCCAAGGGATTGGACTTTGATGAGTTATGATAGGCTCAAAGTCGCTAGGAATAGAATTTGAGTAAATTAGTAAGTTAATTTTAACTTGAATATGGAATTGAGATGCTTGTGAATACATGAGAATGAAGTGAATGAAATATAGTCTTGACAATTGTATATACTATATGTTAAATTTTTGTTGCACCTCAACTGTTTTATAAAATACCAAAAAGAGTTTCTTAGTGTTTTTGTGAACTTTGTTGTCTAATTGAGTTGTGAATTGCAAGAGTTGTCATGTGTCGCACAAGTCTTTGTGGAGAGAACGATATTTATTACTTGCTACGTGTGAACATTGCACTTGTTGTTTTCCACTAACACCTTACTTATAAGGGAGATAGAGCAATATGTTTCTTGTCAAGGCAAAAAGGAATATGTTTCTGAAGGAAAAAGAAAGAGAGGTCAAAGTGTTATCAACAAAGTGTAAAAAATAAAGGTTGATAAGTGTCTAGATTACTTAATTAGATATATCAAACTAGCATCCAATTAGTATATTTTTAAGTAAATTGAACCCCTTTAGCTTAGAAATACAAAGTTGGGTAATGAGAATTAGTTAGTTGTTAATTTAATGAGTTTATGATGAAGTGCAACACCTTTGCACGAATAGAAGAAATGTCGTAGTTGAGCATTGAGACTAGTGTTGATTGTTGAAAGGCAGTTTGTTAAGATTTAGAATGTGACTTTCATAACTGTGCACCAAAAGATGTGTTAAGCCTTGTCGGAAACACTCAAGGGAAAGAAACCGTAGTCAAATTAGATCTGGAGGGCTAGACTCTGAAGATGAAAAACTTATCCACAAGAGTAACTAACTCCCTTATTTATGGGGTTAGATGTAATGTATTTTTAACTCTTTGTAAATTTCATTATTCAATATAATTATTTTCCTTCACTCTTGTATTCTAATCTTGTTTTAATTGCATATTCTAGATTGATTGTATGTGTTAGAGTACTTTTGATTGAAAGATGGTTTGAGAAACCTAATTAGGATAGAACAACTAGTATATTTCACATGCTAGACATAGATGTGGAACATTTAGTCATTCATAACATCAGAGCCTTAATCCTTAATGAGAACTTATAATAAAAATTGCTAGACATCGGGATTTTATTATTCAAGTTTAGACTTGTCTATAAGATATTACGACTTGTTACAAAAGGTGAATGCTAGAAAAGGAAATAAAAGTATATTGTTTGGAGTTTTTTCTTTGAATTGAATCATGAAACTCAATCCTAGTGAAGCCTTTATCATATATTATTGCACACCATATATTCTATAAAAATACAAAAAGAGTTTTATTTTTGTTTTTCTGAAATTTGTTGTCTAATACAATTATGTATTGCAAGAGTTGTCAAGTGTTGCACAAATCTCTTGGGAAATGATACTTGGACTTTTCACTTTAATGCTTGGGCGATTTGATACATTTGTCAATCACGTAACAATGTTGGCCAAGCTTCCTTATGGTTGATTGGATGGAACAATAACTTCTTTGTACTCTCTTTTCACTTATGCAATCATATTTAGATGTTTATGTTTTTCATTGATTTAGTTTATTCTTAATGCTTATCTCAGGATATGCCTTAAAGCTTGATCTAGTTGTTGGAGGGTCCTAGGAATGCGATTTTAGTAGTTGAACTAACTAAATCAAACCAAATACTGAAAGTCATCAAGGATGGGATTGTGCGTTTGGCTCCACTATTCTAACTCTTAATGCAAGTATTGAACAAATCTTATCTCAAGGAATTGGTAAGTTGTTCATGACTTAGATAAGCACTACAAGATAAATTTACATGTTCTTGGCCTTAGAGGATAGGGTAAGCAATAGTCATCACCAAATGACCAACAAGAATATCTACCAGACATGGGGATATATCTAGTTGTATCATCCAAAGAGAAACTACCCAAAAGGGAGCAAATCTTTTAGATTGAACATTCGTAAGGTTATTGATAATCTTACTACAAGGAATCAGTGTAATGTTATTTTAGATTGTATTTTTTCAATCTATCACATTTTGTAGCTAATAATACAACTTTGAATCTAGCCTCTCTGCATTCAAGCTATACAAAACATGTTATTTTGTTTGTTGAACTTCACTACATTTATCCAAATTTCTAACCCAAAAATCAACTATCAATACTCCCTATGAATACGACATTTCCCATTCAGTTGTACTACAATTGACTTGGTGCACTTACCAATAGGTCATAGAGCTAATATTTCTTTTATAACTTGATCTATCAACTCGTTATTGTGTGAGCCTAGGACTTAATTCATAGTGGCCATAAAAAGCACAACACTTGTCGATGAAAGATATTTGGATAATATTGTGGATAAAGGAGACATGTGTGGATAGAGGAAATTAGTGTGATAAGAGGGATAGGTGTGAGGAGATTTATGAATATGAATGAACGAGAAGAATGTAACAATATAAAAAGCCAACTCTTATTAAATGAACTCTCTTAACGTTGACTAAACTATGGTAATCCAAATATTTATTTTTCTTAAGAGTTCAAATTAATTTTATTCATTTTTTTATTTTTTAAAACTTAATTAAATTTTTGTAATATGTTAGACTCATCTAAATTGACTATAATACATCACAGTTTAGCTAATAATATTTAAAACTAATTTAGTGTCTTTCATAGTTACAACACATGAAAAAGAAGACAGTCTTAACTAACTACAAACAACCACAAAATCTTGCACCGCTTTTTCAACCCTATAAATTACGAGCATTCATAATATTACTTGACAAAAAAATGTTAAGACTGAATATTCTACCTCACCACCACCTATTTATAAGTACATATAGACAATAAATCAATTCTCACGATCCTCACCAATAGTTAGATTATTGTCCTTTGATGATTACAAACTTTCAACTCTATAACCTAACAAAATATCGAACAAAAATTGATTTCTTAAAACTTATCATTATTTATACTTATTCTGGAGTTCAGTATATGAAAATATTTTAACATCTCAAATTATTGAAACACCTCCACAACAAAACTAAGAGATTCTAAAACATTTCGATTACATGTTGATAAACAGTTAGATCAATAAAACTATTAATCAACTAATAATCAACAAAACAATTAATCAACTAATAAAAAATTAAAATTGACATAAGTTATTAGCAAAATCTATATAAATAAAAATTCATTAAAAATAGTATAAATAAGTCACAAGATAAACATTATTTTATAACCTTATATTTACTTCTTATTTTTAATCGAGCATATTGGTCAAATTCTCGGAAGACATTCTCGACAAAGCATAAGTGAAATAATCAGAAAAAAGATATCTCAACTAATAATCATTTGTATAGTAACACTTTTCTTGTATAGTTTATGTTTTATTTCTTTTAAAAAAATTAAAAGTAGACACCAACAATCGAATTGAAACTAATACTTGTATGAAGTGAAAGCAAGTAGCAAAAATAACACTATAATGAAATACCTTCATGTCTTCAACGTTGAAGCACTTGACCCCTGGTTGCCAGTTTTCACAGTTTTCCCGAAAAAACCGCTTATATCCATTGGAAGGAGATAACATGGTAATTGTGAAAGATTTGAGGTTGTTCTTTAAGAAACAACAAGTTCTTCAGTAAAACGCCATTACTCTTCTTCATCTGCGCTAACAAGGTGGTTCAGAAAATCGCGTTCTCTGATAAGTGCTTCTTCTGGGTCCAATCTGCGATCCAAAGGCTCATTGATCTCCATTGTCTTTGGTTTTCTTTTCTGATTGTTTTGTTAGAAAAGCCTAAGGTGAAACCTAGCACGTGCATTATTAGCAAGAAATAATCCAAAGTTATAATTATGAATTCGGAATCTGGAGACAAGTGCAAGTGCTCAACCAACTTTTGCACTCTCCAACGCCGGTGGGAGCCAACCGATGAAGGTTGACAACAAATGTGCAGAGTGACGTCACCAGAATTGCGTAATGGGGTTTTAGTATGACGTCAGCCACCTCCATTATGAATTTTTTTCTTATTAATCTATTATGAATAATTGCACTTGCCCAACCAACATTTCTAATTAGTGATAAATTAAATACAAATAGATGAGTGATTTATTTGATGATGTGATAAAATATATTTCTTTAATAATTAATATATTTAAAAATTATCAAAGTATTTATAAACATAAATAAATGATAAGAGATATTTAAAAGTTTATCAATTTAATAGACACTCGTTATAAATCTAATATGCTCTTTTATAAGATATTTTTATTATTTATTATAGTATTCTAATTTTAAAAAATATATTAATATCAAGTTAATTTTAAGAAATATAAACGATAATTTTTTATAAAATCTAAATAAAAAAATTATATTTTGCAACAAATGTTTTTGATATTTATGTAACTATTTTGATTTATTTTATTTTAATAGAAAAACGTATATTAATAAAGTATTAACAATTATTTTTTTACTGAACCTATGACTAAATTTTCCTTTTTTTCATATCAGTTGCTGTCTCTGGAGATCCGAATCATAATACAAATGTTTGTAGGTTATGGTCTCTTATAAAATGAGAGTTTTCTTTTAGCATTTTAAGTGCTACTCATCAACAGTTTTCAATTTCTATTTCTCTTTCTGGGTTTGATTTTCACGTGCATGGTGTTTATGGCATCCACACTTATACTGGTAGGCGTGATCTTTGGAATCTTAATACTTTTCAGGGAGGTGATTTTAATCTTATGCTAAGTTCGAATGAGGTCAAAGGGGATGCACAACCTAACTATGCTTTTTGCGCCTAATAATTAGATTAATTCAAGGGAGTTTATCTCTTAGTTTAAGACGGTGATTTGTAACATTTTTCTTCATGTACTATAATAAAATTATATGAAATCAATTTTAATAACAAAAAATAATTATTCATTATAATGAACAATTTAGATACTATATAAATTAAAAAATTATTCGTTATTAAAATAGTTACTATTATAAATAAAAAATTTATAATTGGTCACTAATTATTAAAGATCAATTTAGTAATTAAGTCATTTTGGTAATTAAAATCTAGGTAGCAAATTTTTAGTAATCAATTTTCTTTGGTAATTAAAACCATGGTATCTAATTTTAAAAACTAATTTAGTGATCAATTATAATTTTTAATAATAACTAGTGACTATTTTAGTAATCAATAATTTTTAATTTTATAAATTAGTATCTAAATTAATCACTACAAGTTGCTAAGGATAAAAGACCTCATTCTATCCTTCTATAAAACTTCTAAGGTGTTATATAATACTAAACAAGTTGTTCTTTTAGTTTATTATATTTTAGTTCTGATTTTTGCTCTTATGTCTTGGAATATTCGTTGATAATTCAGTCTTAATCTTTAACTATAACTCATTACCCTACTTAACTTTGATAATATATTTTATGTAAGTTAAATAGTAAATTTTTACATATTTGAACATGTCTAATGTAATAAAACAATAAATTTGTATACATTTGAAATAAGAGAAAGTAATAGGTTCTCATTTGCAAACACGTGGAACAAGAGAAGTGTTAGCAGGTTTTCATTTGTAAATGTTTGGAATAAAGAAAAGTAGATTAGTAGATCACAAAAGCTTTAAATGAGTAAAGTATAACTTGAGTATTAATCATATATACTTTGGATCCATAGAAATAATTATATATTTAGGAACTCTAAAATAGATAGTGAGGAAGTGTTCACATTAGTACAAATTAAATCTTGGACATGGATCACAAGTAAGTACCCAAAAACATTTTTTTCATATTCTGACTGGTGTTTGAGCCCGATCACTTGCCTCAAATCTATGTGCTAAGAACTTTTGATGCTAATGAAGAGAGGTGTTGGGTAGTTCTCGTAGTAGATGACTAAATATAAGCCCAAAGGAAAAGGTGGAAGTAATGAAAATGTGTGGAATGCTAAAAGTAGAGATGCCAAAAATATACTTGCTCTTATTCTTATAAAGATAAAAGGTTGTGCAAGAATATGTTGAGAACTAACATGCAGGTGGAATCCATGAGAAAGGAGTAATAGCCAAGAAGATCGAGTTCAAACATCAAGCCAAGTGGAGTTGGGAAGCTTAAATGAAAAGCTATTAAGGGACCTTTGCAATAAGGTTTGATTGCCTTAACATGTCCTATAGGTATAAAAGTAGGAACAATATGTAAAGAATATAAAAGTAGGAACAATATGTAAAGAATATGAAGGTTGAAGATTATTCTTTGGAGTCATTACATGTATGAGCTCTTTAAATATAAATGTGGGATGGATTACTAAAAAGTATTTTGAACATCATCATGGTGGTATTAGTTATAGTGCTCATGTCAATGTAAATTAGCTACTTTATTATTGTTTTAGTGTCGGAACTATTATGGAGTTACAATATAATAGTAATCAAGTTGTAATGTTTTTGTAATTTGTAAAAGGGTTAGGGCATCCCAAATGTCCTATTATATTTATTTAATTTTTGTTGCTGATAAAAAAAAAACTTTGGAATGAATAAGATTGTTATCAAATTAATTGAAGCTTGTTTGAGTTCTTCACTTGTAAATTAAATGAATAAAAATCATTTGAAAGCTATGAAGAATTTTAAAGAAAAGCAACTTGTTTTTTTTTTCCATATTTGTTTAATTTCTTTTATATAGTCTATTATCTTTTTTTTTACCATTTTATATTTGGGTTAAATATGATTTTTATTCTTTAATTTCTATACGAAATTAGAATTCATTCTTATCTCAAATGTTACATTATTTTTATTTTATTAATGAATAAATGTAATTTTCGTCGTTTGATAAGGTTAAAGTTATTTTTGATATGAAAAATAATATGATTCCTGTGTCCAAGTGTTGACACATTTCTTTTGTTCCATCAACAAATATTTATGCTCAGTTTGATAGAAAGAATTACATTCATTCGTTAAAAAGTTATTAAAAATTAAAAAAAAATTTCACCTTTTGTGGACAAAATTCAATTTTGAATGAAAGTTAAAAAGTAAAAACAATTTGACTTTTTAACTTCTTACTACTGCATATTCAAATAATATTGTTTTAAGTACAATTCTAAATTTGTTGGAAAACAATGAGTTAACCTTATTTATATTTTGTTTTTTTTCACCCGCAATGCAGCATATGATTAATACGTAATACATTAATCTAGTGACATTTATTTGATTGTACCAGTGATAACAATCCATAATACTTTGGCAAGATTTAAGGTACAAAGGTTTTATTGAAGAAACTAGTTAATACAACATTGAGATCTAAGCTGTACAATTCTAACTAGAAGAAGCTATCCTCCGAAACAAATACCTACTCATCAAAATCCAAACTGTCCACAAACATCCTCAAATTGAACGGGTTCACCCGACGACAGGAAAGTGGCATTCCTCGAATAATCAAAAGAAACATCATAATCGTATAATAGGAGGTTCTCTAACGCAGACAACTGGTTCTGAGCACAATGTTCATCGCGAATCACTTTCTGAGGCTCCTGCTTGATTGATGCAAGTAGTGGCGAGGGAAACGGGTTTTCTTGTTTACTATGAAGGCTGTTATTAAAGCTAAGTAACGTGGAAGATGCAGAAGGAGAAAGAGGTTCCAAAATAATCTCGGGATTCGAAGGGCTTCGACAAGTGTGATGGCCGTAATAGGTTGTTCGGTACAATGGAGGATCATCTTGAATCCTCTGCACCTGTTTCATTGCTGAGCATCTTTGATCATTCTTGTATGTGCACCTGTAGTAGCTCCTGCAAAACCATGTTGGATTCATCATTCCGAAATCAAAAGAGAGAGAGAGAGAAAATTATAGTTAATTTGGTTTGAAACTGAAGAATATACCTTAGGTATTTTGCGTGCAATGTCATTTTTTGTCCGTACTTTCTCCATGCATAGCCATCTTCAATCAGTATGGAGCTGTCCTTCTCCCAAGTTGGCGAAATTGATCTTTATACATTAAGACAAAATTATCAATTTAACAATTCATATATTTCAAGTATTTTCACACCTAATCCAATTATCAATTCACTAGAATAGTTAAGAAAAATTGCGACAAATAAGAATTAATCCGAATAACCTGTAATCATAGTCATTTATGTCTGGAATTCATTAAAGAATGTTCTTACTAATCATATTATTCATTAGGGTTGATCTAGTGATGATAAATTATATATGTATTTTACATAAAATCTTGAACTTAATGTTATATTGTATAGAAAAAATATCTTAATAATCATTTTACTATTTATACACTCCTTTAAATACACCCTCTTGAGCTAAATTTTATTGAAGGTTACAAAAATTGGTTTGTATTACTTTGTAACGAGTTTCACTTAAGATTTTGAAGTTTTAATAAATTAAAATAGAGAATATATTGCACTAGAAAGTGCTTATTGGCTCAGTAACTATGAATCATGAAATTCTTACTTTCTTTTGTAGCACCTTCTTCGATTATTAGGGTTGAGAATTTTGCGACTCTTGCAGGTTTGAAGCAGAGACTCGATCTGAGGGCAATTGGTTGATGATGAGAGAGACGGTGTGAGTTGATTGGAGTTCAAAAGCAAAAGAGTGTTGGTGAATGAGCACAAGACCTTGCGAACAAGATCTTCAACAAATGGTAACACTGACTTTGACCTATCCTCATGTTGAAGATGAGTGTTCAATTTATCATGACCAAGTGCTTCAAGTAACTGGTTTGCCATGTCACGCCCTCTCATCAATTCTTCTTCCATTGCCTTTTTTCCATTTGAAAACTCACTCCCCATTAGTTTCCTTTCTGGTTTTGGTTAAGTGTTTGACACTGCAAAAACAGAGAGAACACTGCCTTTTATTCAACCCAGCACTTCCTCCACTTGCCCATTTAAAAAATGTTACATCAAAACTTCCACAGCACAAATTTGACAGCTTTCGGACACAAGCTAATGTTTTACGTGAAGAACACGCACCGATGAAAATGTGCAACGTAAGCAGTGGTTTTGTCTGATTGCAAGTGTGAAGGAACGAGGAAAGAGAAGCAGTGTGGTTTTTTTCAAGGGATTGCATGGTGAGCTCATAATGGTAACTTCACGCTGAGATAACAGCGAGGGATTAGACAATAATACCCTTTGGTATTTTATGTATATTGGTGAGGGTAATTAGGGATATATGCATGTACGGACAAGAACGAGGTAGGGGGTTGATTCCTTTTCTTGTTAAGATTTAGAATTTAGATTATATTATGAATTCTATTATTATCACTATCGTTGTCGATGGTTGATGTGTTTTTCATTTGTTGGAAAGTTTTGTTGATACGTTTTAAATTTGGTAAAGCTGCTATCTTTTGAAATTTGAATGGTCAGTTTGATTATTCTATGTGAACGTGTGTAATTTGGAAAGAACGGGTTAGTTTCTACGTTGATGTAACAACATCCAGCATAAAGATTAATCCTAAAGAATTAAAAACAAAAATGTTGGAAAATAATGGTTGGTTGGTTTGTTGGTGATGGCTCGAGGTTCAACTTTTGGAAGGAAACCCTTAGATCAAACCTACACTGGATGTAGTGTACTATTTTAAATTAAAAAATATTCTCTTCTAAAATTTAAAAAAAATAATATTTATCTAGTTTTCAAATAATAACATATATTTAAATTGTTTTTTCTGTTGTAACTTAGGACATTAGAAGTGATCTTCATCTCGTAATTCTAAAAGTAACTATTTATTTATTCAATTATTTGTATGAGAAAATTGATAGATAAACATTTTTGAACAATTTGGAATTTTACAATTAATGAAGACTAACCTACACGGGAAAATATAATGTATAGGGTACATTTGTATCTTATAATTGTATACCCTACAAACTTAATGTTGTTTTGTTAGCCAATTCTTTAAGTTATCTAATTATAAAATTATATGTTTTAATTCATCTCTTTTATTTTAATTAAAAATAATATATTAGTTAATACTTAAATAAAAAATTTTAAAAATGAAAATTTTAAAAGTTAAAATATATAAAAATCAAATTTAAAAAAAATCAATGAATTGCATTAAATCACACTCTGATTTTAAAATAAATGTTAACTTTCCTTATATTATCATCATTATTATTAAATTATCAATATTAATTCTTATTTTAATTTATATTTATAGTAAATATAATGATAAGTTAATAAATTTAATTATATATTTCTATTGTATTTAGTTTTTTTCTTATGTTTAAATAGTATTTTCTCAAAAATAAAATATGTATATTCTATTATTCAGATTATAATTTAGTAATAATATAGTTTTTATTACATTTTTAATATATAATGATTTCATCATTTAAGTTTTTTTTTGTTTATAAAATATCCATGTTTCTGAAATTTAAAAAATTTATGAATTTTTAATTTTCATAAATTTATAATTAAATAAGAAAGGTGAGTATAAGAAAAGTGAAGGTTTATTCAAAATGTAAAAACATGAGTGCCATTTTACGAAATAAATTATTATTTTAAAGTTAAAGGGTGTGACTGCCACTATCATACCTTAAGAAAAATAAATAAAGCATTTTACCCTCACTAGTGAAGTAAGAGCTTTCTGTCCCGGTTATTTTCCACATTTTGTCTTGAATTTGGAACCGAGGCATATTGGGAGTTGGCCTCAGTTATCACCTGAAGGCATATACCCAGTTTTATGTCTTGGTTGTTTCAAAATCGGTGTCATATACCCAGTTTCACGATCGCAAAGAACCACCTTCCAGATGCCCTGCAAGGGTCTTTCCGACGTGGGCGAGCAATTCACGATCTTGACAAAATGTTGAGACTCCCAGTTCCGCCTAGTGAGCCTCTCCTTCTACTTGCAGCGCTGTCTCCGAGACCGGTCCCCGCCAGGACTCCGCGGATTCGCGAAATGCTGGTAAATCTCTACCATCAATTTCTCCGGTGGCGATCCACTCTCCACCACCTCATCTCTGCAATCATCACTGATAAAACCCCTAAACTGCTTTCCCTTGAGAAGGAAGAAATTTTAGTCGGAGTGCGGGAGCGTCAAGAGAATAAGACAGCAGAGCAGAATGAGAGAAAGTTCTTCAACAATTGGCCACAACCCCGAATGCAGAGGTGGAAGGGACCGAGAGAGAAGGTCATGTCGGTGGCACAAAGGAAGAGCGGAGAAGAATCGACGGAAGATGGAGTGGAGTTGGTCGAAGAGGGTTTTACAGACACTGCAATGGTCTTTGCCTTTGAAAATTGGATATGGAACGATGGCGTTGGAGAGTGTTTGGTACAATTTAACGTATTTTGCGTCGTCCATTAGGGTTCCATAGCATCGGAGGTGGTCGAAGGTGGCCGGAGGGTGTGGTGGCAGTGGGTGCAGCGGAGAGAGAGAGAGAGAGAGCGAGGGGAAGGAGTTGCAGAGGCGCAGGCGCGGGGAAGAAGAAGGGTTCGCGAAATTCGAACCCTAAATAAACCCTATGGCTTCGGTTGTTAGGGAAACCGAAGCCATAGACCCCCTTTTGGCACCGAGTCTCCTTGGACTGAGGCCAAACACCTAAGGTCCAGCCACTTTTTGGCTTCGGGTCTTACTGACAAAGGCCTATACCACTATTTGGCACCGGTTTTGGGTGAACCGGGGTCTATACCCCTCTTTGGCTTTAGGTATTTGGAGAATCGAGGCTTAAAACTTGGCTCTAATTGCAAAAATGTCACCGCGCCATTATATGCTTCAGTTCCTAGCCAACCGAAAACCGATACATATAAGGCAAGGTAAAATGGGAATTCTGCACTGGTGCCTTAAATAAAATTAACATAACCATCAATGGTGTATAATAGGGCATTTTTTTCTCTTGTATCTTGATTTTCTATAAGGGCTTACCCTTTCACGAATTTAATATATTTTCTTTTTTCTAACAAAATAATTGCATGTATTTCATATCTATCCCTTTTAAGTTTATGTTAATTTCTTAGCAATTTAAATATAAATTCTTAACTAAAACCTTCAATAATTCCTTATGTTTTAATTGTTTAAGAACAATTTTTTTCTAAGAGTCGCTGAACTAAGTTCAAGTCAATAAATCATTTAATTGATGGTCAATTAAGAGAATAAATTAAAAAAATTAGTTAGGATTGAAATCACTCGGAATTTCATTGAAATTACAACAAAATCATAGTTTAACCTAACCTAGACTAGAGAATCTATAAATTATGAGAAAATGGATAAATTAATTAGTGAAAAGGGAAAAGAAAAAAAAAAGGGTGAAAGTACATGGAAGCTTCAACATGGATATGTTCCCATTGTGAATCTTCATCGGAAGAAACTACAAAACAAGTTATGTAACCAATTCATACACAAAAGTCCCTAAAATTGACTTTGAATCACACTTATATAATGTTCATTTGTCATCGCGCATCAATATGAACCCCATTGTTGAGAAAGCATTATCCATTGTGGTGTTAGGTTCATGCTTAGTCAGGGTTAGAAATCCTAAGTAAACTATAATTATAATTGATTATAAATATATAATAAGTAAGTAAAAGTTTTCCTTATAAACCTATTTTATAGAATTGACTTAAGTTTAAACCTATTTTGTAAGATAATATTATCAAAACTATATTTATTGACAGATGTTATTGAATCGTCTACAAATATTTTATTCCTTCGATGAATCTAATATTTAGAATGATGAAGTGTGAAAATTTCTATATGGATTTTCTTACAATTGTTGTTATAAATAATTTAATGGTTTATAATAATGAATAAATCACATAGTGTATAATTAAAAACTATAATACAACTTTGTTACAACTAAATATTATAATACAAATTTGTTATGTATATTCTTCAAATTATTAATCAATTATAAATATTATATATTTAAAAATAATAGTGATTTGGTTTAGTTTGATTTGATTCTTTTCAATTTGAAATTTAAATCAAACAATTAATAAACATACCCATGAAATCCTTAAAAAGTTAATATTTATTAGTTTTCGTTTTTTTAAATTAATTCTTAATTGATTTTTTGAATCTATTTCGTTTTGAAAAATCATAATGGATTTTCTAGCTAAACAAACGTTATGCAATATGTTTTGTAAATAATTTAAACATTAAGAAATGCAAGAAAACACATCACCAATTCGGTCATTTAACATCTAATTTTAATAATTATTGCACAATTATTCTCATATTTACTTAATAAATTTACACTACTATAAATTCTCATATTACAAGGGATTTTTCTTACAAATTTGTTAAAAAAAATTGCAAGAAAAGATTTTTTTTTCTGACATTTTTCTTAAGAATTTTAATCGGAAGGTAATTTCTTTGTGGATAATTATTTCCTATAAAATTATAAAATTTGCAAGTATTTCCTATAAAATTTGTTGCAAAAAGTGTTTTATATAAAATATTTTGTAAGAAAATGGGTAGCAATTTCTTGCAAATTTTTTTTCACAATAAAATTTGTAAATATTTTTTACGAAAAAATTTTCAAAACAAAATTGACACGAAATATGAGTCTTTTTAATAGTGTTACATGTATCATAATTCTATAGTTATATATATATATATATATATATATATATATATATATATATATATATATATATATATATATATATAAATACAGATATATTTATATATATAACAAACATTAGCATATATCTAGTTCTTATTTCAACGTACATAATATATATGTTAACACAGAATACTTATACACCATTGTTACAACGAATTAGCATAAAATGTTTTTCATTTTAATTTTGTTGAACTGAGATATAACTTGAAATAGGTTTTTTTTTTAATGAGTATTTTTTTTTCATTCATACATATATACTCAAACTCCAATCCTAATCAGTGCATTGTAATTTTATGATGATTTATTACATTTATATAAAATGAGTATCTATGGCCAATCTCCACTTACATGGAAACTAACCAGTACTTTCGCAGTCGAAGTATTAAATGTTTAATCAAACCGACAATTCAAAGATTACAGCATTAGTCACATTTAAAAGGTGCCAACTACCAACAAATATACCGATTATAATTGAATTGTTAGATGATGTAACCACGTAGTGCAAGGATTCCTAATTACCCTTTTTATGTTTAATTTACATAATTGTTCTAATGTCAATATAACCAATTGTTGTATGGAAATTTTTGGTTTAATCATTGGCAAATGTATAAGATGAGGGAATAAAATATTTTTTTCAGATATTTAATAATAAATTAAAAAAAACAAGGGTAAACTTGCACATCTTCATCCGTCACTGTTTGCCTAATACTCTCTCTATATATATATTTCAAATTTCACATACATATATATAAAAATAAAAATAAAAATATTTGTAATGTCTGAAAGATATTACCAAAAGTATACCTCGTTTAACTTTAATAATGTGTTAAGCTATCCACACAAGATGGAAGTCCCATATAGTTTCCATAACATTTATTGATTCATAAAAAAAGAAATGCAAATATTGGTACCTCTCTCTCACTGTCACAGCATGCAAAGGCCAAGGGCATTATTGTCTAACAGATTAATATGTTCTCAGCATGAAGATAGCATACTGAGCTCAGCCTCCATTTCCAAGAAAACAAACACACTCCTTCTCTTCCCACGCATTGGACCTCTCCAATGGGAGAAAGCCCTCTTACGGACGTGGCATATTTTCAGTGGTGCGTGTTCTTCACGTAAGACATTGACTCGTGAGCCAAACCTGACAATTTTTGTCAGGAATTTTTATCAGCGGCTACATTTTTTAAATACGCAAGTGGAAAGTGTACCATGTTGAATAAAACCTATGGTGTCTGTCTCTCTGTTTGGCGGCCATAACAGGAATAGTGTTATGCCAAGAAGGAAAATGGAGAATCAGATTCCAAATGGCAAAAGGGCAATGGAAGAAGAGCTGAACAGAGGGCGTGACATGGCAAATCAGTTGCTTGAAGTTCTTGCTTATGACAAATCCATCACTCATCTTCAAAAGGAAGAAGAAGAAGGGTCAAACTCAGTGTTACCATTTGTTGAAGATCTTGTGCGCAAGGTTCTGTGTTCATTCACGAACACCCTTCTGCTTTTGAACTCCACCAACGATGTTTCCCATGAGGTGGTGGCTTCCATCACTCTCAGAGATGTCTCTTCTTCCACCACCACTTCCCCAAAGAAGTTGGAGTCTGTGGATGAAATTTGCAAGAGTCGCAAAATTCTCAGCACTGAAAACCGAAGAAGAGGCTACAAGAGAAAGTGAGCATCATAATCCATGCTTTTATGTTTGATTTTGTTGCTATTGGATTTGGATCTGATTGTTTTTTCTTTAAGAAAATATGACATCAAGAAGTTACAGGATGTGAAAGTGAAAGATACACCCAGATTTGATTTTGGAATAGCTAGATCAATCACTATTTTTGTAAAGGGATTAAGTCAACCAATCATCCACAGAAAATAATATTTTTTTTATCAGAAATTATAATTCTATAAAATAAAACTTGAGTAATATTTGAAAATCCGGTAAAACAAGAAGATATATCTGTGTAGTGCATGTCTATCATGAAAAAAAGTAATTTGTCTTCTCTTTGACATCATCAGTACATTTTTTATGATTTTTTTAACCAAATTCATTAATTTCTCAGCATTGCAATATTTCAATTTAATTTTTTGTGTTTTATAACTCTCCATAGTCATATATATTTTTTATTTTTAAACAGTTAACTATTCTAATTAAACTATGTTTAAGATAATAAAGAACAGTGTTATTACACGATCAGATACATTTTTATTTAGGGTCAAACGGGAGAAACATGAAGAATAATGACGTTTATCCACAGCATATTTAAGTTAATTTTCTTGATATTTATGTATTTAATTAAGAACCTCATTATAGGGACTATTTTATCAATACCAAATTTAATATGATGAAAGCTACTAGATTCATATCCTAAATATTCAATAAAATTTTTACTATTCATAATTCTACTAAATTGATAGTCTCTTGCGAGAGGGAAGATATGATATGGAAGAAAGTTGAGTAAAAATAACATAAGAAGATTTACAAAGGCTTTGAATTCGAAAAGAGAAAGGCTAGTTGTCAAATGCATCTTGGCTAAAGGCTCTAGAAATAAATGATCATGATTACACAATTATTAGGATTATTAATTATAACAATTCCAATAATTTTAAATATTCTGGTCAATTGATAAATATTGGATTAGTTGGGAAAACATTTAAATATGAGAATTCTAACATTGATATTTTGTCTTCTTATGTCAAGATCAATTGCTCCAAGTTGGGAGAAGGACAGCTCCATACTAGTTGAAGATGGCTATGTATGGAGAAAATATGGACAGAAAATGACATTGAACGCCAAATACCTCAGGTATGTTCATCACTCTTCAGTTTCAAATGAATCAATCTTCTTCAGTTGTTCATGTGTCAAAGCCTTGATTTCTAAACCATGATTCCAAAAATGGTTGAAAATGTATGTAGGAGCTACTACAGGTGCACTCACAAGAATGATCAGGGATGTCATGCAATGAAACAGGTGCAGAGAATTCAAGATGTTCCTCCTTTGTACCGAACAACCTATTACGGCCATCACACATGTAAAAGCCCTATGAATCCTGAGATTGTTCTGGAACCTCTTTCTCCTTCTGGATCTTCCACGTTACTTAGCTTTAGTAACAGCTTTCATTGCAAACAAGAAAACCCGTTTCCCTCATCACTACTTGCTTCAACCAAACATGCTCACAATCAATTATCCTCTCTCGAAGACCTCTTATTACATGATTGTGAAGTTGATTGCAATTATTCTAGGCGTGTGGCTAATAGCATGCTATCATCTGCTGAATCCGTTGAATTTGAGAATGTTTTTATGAGCAGTTTGGATTTTGTTGGCTAGGTATTTGTTTGTGTCGGTCAACAAATTCTTTTCTGGGTCGTTTAGAGAGTAAGTTTCATGATGTAATTGAAAAGAGCTTAATCTGTTGTATTATTAGCTATTTGATTAGTAAGAATGTTTTATTTTATCCTTAAATTTTGTCAAAACAATAGAAAAGAAGAACCTGTCTGTAGTGTTTTTTTTTTCGCAATAGGGTGATTATTATTTTAATCTGTTATCCACAACACATAAAAGTAAGCAATATGGTGAGATGAAAGACAATTAAAAAATTATTAGTGAAATGGCCTCTAAAATTTGATAAACGTTTATCATTATCCGATATCATATATTGGTAATACTTTTACTGTGTATATATGAATAAGTTGGTCATTAGCCAAGTGCTGGTACCATTTATATGGATTATTGATGATTTCTAAACCTGAATTTTGGTGTAGTTTATTCTCTCAGAGAATTTAATTTCAAATAACATTATGCAGTAGTGTTGAAGGAGAAGGAGCTGAAGTGGGTTTTAACCTTTTCAGACTCGTAAACTTAGGTTACAAGGAATTTGGGAAGGTATGCTGAAAATAAAAAGAAATACAATGGTGGAAGTCATAATGAAACAGAAAGGGAAGACGCTGAAAAATCAGTTAATGGAGTGAAATGAAATTCATTATGGTAGTAATAAGAAAATCACAATGGTAAAGAAAGAGTTAGAACAGAAATAGTAATAGGGGTCCAAATTGAGAATAAGGTTTGAAAGTGAGTGAGGGAGAAAGGAGTACGTATATGACGATATAGTTTCATTAACTCTGTCTTACATTGCAACTTATGGTGGATGAAATCGAGATTCCAATGGTTCAAAGAATTAGTTTAAATTCTAAAGTTTTTCCATTCATGCATTGTGCAGAAGAGAAAAATAGAAACAATTATAAGCCTAAATTTTGAAAGGGACAATGAAATAGATTAAGGAAAAAAAATTGAAGATAGCAAATGTGGTGCTGGACACAGGTTTTTAATAGTAACTTCAGAGATCTTGCAATAGCAAAGTGTGTGGAACTAAGATTGACAAATCAAAGCAAATAAGCAAGAAAACAAGAGAAAAATAAGATAATAGTCAATGAAAATCATAGGATCTTCTACAAATATAGCAGTCACAAACATCATGGGTGAGACAAAAATACAAGAATGCTATCTATGAGTTGATTGAGTAGTAGAACTAGTTTTTTTCTGGGCATATGTAATTGTGTGAAGATGTTTTAAGGGTGTGTTTACTAACCTATGTATTCTCCTATATACAGGAGTTGGAACATTCCTATTTAATGTATTTTTTATACCGATAGAGAAAAAATAAAGATTATAATTAAGTATGTAATGAAATTTATGGATTGTCCATCGAAAACTAGTATTCGATGCTCTATTCTTTCTTTTTATTCTTCTTTCTATTATTAACTTTATTTTATAATACGTTATCAGTACGAAGGCTATCCTGAGTTAGTGGAGACATTTTATCTTTAAGGACAATGATCTGCGTACCTCAATCCAAGTTCATTCTAATTATTTCCTTATTGACAATTTTGTCTTATATTCTTCTTTTTTTGCAATAAAAAAAAATTTGATTTTATCAATTTTCATATTTGACTTATTATTATTAGTATATATATATATATATATATATATATATATATATATATTTTTTTTTTTTTTTTATTTTTAAAATAAAAAAAAATTTTTTTTTATCTATTTTTATATATTATTTTTTTTTATTTATATATATATATATATATATATATATATATATATATATATATTATTCTTTTGACTATGATGATTATTATTATTATAAATATTGTCTATATTAATTTTATAGTTTCATAAATAAAATTTGATTATTATCAATATTTTATGAGTCAACTTTAAACAAGTCAAGCCTTACAAAATTTGAATTTGTGACACTTGATATTATAAGGAAGAATTACTCAATTGTTTTGGTATTTCACAAGTATTCTCAACTTATTTCATGCCTTCTAAAAGCTAAACAAAACAATGAGTTTTTGATGAAAGAAATCATGAGATCAAATTGGTTATGCTTCATTCCCAAAAGTGAATGCAGCAATATCCATGAGACTAAATTAGTTATGCTTCATTCCTAGAAGTGAATGCAACAACATCTAATTCATATTTTCATGGTCATAAAGGAAATTTTAAAGAGACATTTTGTCATCAAAAGTGGAACAATAGTGTGAAGAAAGGAAAAGAAAGAAAATGAAAACAATGACAAATAATATGAAAATATAAATTATCACTGTGGTAGTAAAGGCCATTTGGGTCGTACTTGTCTTACATCAAAGCATCCTATAAAACAGGGATAAGAACATACAAACACACTTTGTGTTTATAAACATGATGATTTTGATTTTGGCCATATGGATGTCACTTATCTTGATATTGTTGTTTTTCTTAGCTAAACTAAATGGAATGGAATATGGAAACATTGATCATCTCATTGGTGATGGAAGTGTTAAGAATATTTTTTTTATAAAATGACAAAAGAAGTTTCTATGTGACAACATAAAATATATTTTTATATATTAAATTATTTTTATTATAATTTAATTTAAGGTGAATTCTTTATGGCATTATTACTATATAAAATATGCATGTTTAATGTTAGTTATGTATACGTAAGAATCAATTTTTCCTTTATATTATGAAATGTGTTGACATGTGAAGCCAAGGTGGTATGTCTCTTGAAGATTTGATGAAGATTTGATGAAGCTTTTTGAACTACTTAGAAACCATTACCATTGGAATAAAGCCTACATTAATGAAGATAAGGAGATTTGGTGGTATTCATGTTGACCAAGGCTGGAACGTGTGCTCTCCACATGGATACATCATTAAGAAATTGTATTTGATGTTTGTAATTCACATTGTAGACCTTGTAGCATTAATTTGATGTATTTGGTCTTTGTTGTATTTTTTAATCCGTTGAATGATTTTTCAACAGGTTAAAATGTCTCTTTTAATCTGTTGAATGGTTTTTCAACAGGTTAAAAGGTTGGTTGCAGTAGTCTTAAACTATGCCTTATTCAATCAGTTGATTTATTTTTTAATCGACTGATTTCACTTAAGTTAAGTGAAATCAACCGATTGATTTGGAAATCAACCTGTTGAATTTCGTAATAGTTTGACTATAAGTATTGTGATTTTCGAAAGAGAGGTAACTTGATCATTTTTTAGCGCAAAATTATTATGGAAACTTGGGAAAACTCTCTCTTTCGTGATCATTCAGACTGCAGTTGTTGAAGATTGATCTTGGATCAATTCTTGGAGCTTTTGGCTTATGTTTGAAACTTGGAGAAGGTTGTTTGTGGTACGCACGACTGTGCTACCACTGAGGTTTGATCTTTCTCAAGCATTGTGTGTGTGTCTGGTGGTTTTCCAGGTCTGTAAGAGGATTCTTGTTGTGCTGGTGTGATTCTTGTGTGATTCAAGAGTCTTGTGTGTGGGTTTTTCTTATTTTGAAAGTGTAAGTGTGTAAAACTTTGTAAATCTTTTGAAATAGTGCAAGGTAGGCTCGGGTTGCCTTGACAAACTTGATGTAGCTCAGGTTTGAGTGAACCAGTATAAAAATCTTGTGATCTAAGCTTTTATCTAACTCTTCTCTCTTGCATAATCATTTAAAGTTTAAAGAACTTGAGTTTAAATTATCTTTTCATGTTCTTGTGTGTTTTCATGACATCTGCAGCATTGAGCATGTTTACATAGTCAATTAGAACCTGTCTTGATCATTCTTGTGCACTGTACCTGGTTTAAAACTCGAATATGCATTTCTGCATTTTTCCCAGTATTTTAGTCGACTATTTTTCTATTTCAATCGATTGATTATACCAGTACAAAATATGTCTAGTAAAATCGATTGATTAACTCTATTTTTGACCGATTGAAAGTATATTATCTAGTGGCTTTTGCATCTTAACTTGGTGATCGAATTCATTTAATTAAAGGTGGTTTTTAGCTTTCAAAGATAGCCTATTTTTTTAACTAGCCAATTCAACTCCCCCTTCTTGGCATTTCAACCATTTCAACAAAATGTATATGGGAGATGAGTGTATAATAAACATTTATTTTTATTATTATTAATATTATTATTATTATATATATATCACAAATAATGTCTCCACTAACGATATTAACATTATTTTTATATCACAAATAATGTTTTGATGGCTTCAGAAGAGCTACTAGGCTTCTGCAAAGAAGTGTAATAGAAACTTATTAAGTTATAAAGATATTTGTCTAAATAGATATCATATTGAGACAAACAATGAAGGAGATATGAAATATCTTTATATCAATGGACTTGGGTTGAATAAAAAATAAAATGTGTATTGGAGAAATTATCAATCTTCTCTTATGACTTGTACTACACATGTATTAGTACAATTGAAATGCATGACACTACAAACCAGAAGTTTATGAATAAAAAAAAGTTATTCAAAATGTTTGTCAAAGGAGAATGTTTGTTTATTATCAACTTGCAATCATACATTTGCAAAGTTATTAGCACAATTAGTTAATGATATGTTCATGCTCAAAATGGACTTGTAGAATTATGAATAAAACGTCTAAAAGTGGTTGCAAGACCATTACTTATAAGAGCTAATCTTCTAATGACTACTTGGAGATATACAATTTTACATGCTACAATATTGATTCGCATCAAGCCAACAAGTTATCATAATTACTCTATTATGCAATTGGTTTTCGATCAGTAACCTAATTGTCTCATTTAAGAATTTTTGTATATGATCGAATTTCCCCACCAAAAGGGACTATGATGAGTCTTTAGAGACAATTGAAAATATATGTTGAACATGATTCTCAATTGTCGCAACCCAAATCACGACGGGACTACGAACCCAAAAAAACAAATAAAAAAAAGGAGAGGTTTGGAGTCACCACCATAGTTATTATAGGAAACTACGGAAAACCATAGAAAAAAAAGCAAGGTCTACGAAAACAGATTTGGGGTACGAGAATTGGTTACGCGTAGGGAAGGTGTTAGCACCCTACAACGCCCGTCCTAAGACGGTACCTTTAATTAAAATACAAATGAATGTGGTCTCCTTTAAATGTTTATTTTCCAAATAAATAAATAAATAATAAATAAAGATGACAAAGAAAATTCAAAAGAAACAAAAAAAAGATTTTTGTTTTTTGGGTCCGACAAGGCTTACTCCTTGCTCCTATGTATCTCCATTCATGATGGAGAATCAGAGTCACATAGTTCTTTTGAAAAACTTGTAGGAAAAAAAATTTGAAAACAACTTGATTGTTTTTTTTTTGTTGAGTGAAAATGTTGATATTTTAAATTTTCAAAAATATGTTGAATAAAACAAAAACATTAAATACGAGACCAATGCAGATGAACATTTAAAAAACATATTTTATTATTATTTTTTACTTAAAAACGAAGAAAAGGAAAAAAAAAAATACTAAGCTGATGCGGACGATCATTATAATATTTCTTTTTAAAAGCAATTTTTAATTATTTACTTAGAAACAAAAGTCATTATAGAAATTGAGTATAATATGGACCATTTTAAAAACTATTAATATGATAAGGAAAAACATGGAAAAACTAATGTTCAGCACAAAAACCCACATCAATGTATGATTCTTTTTTTTTTCAAATATATTAACGATATACAAATATATACTTAAAAAACGAGACCCACCTATTTATCATCATTTTGATTGAATTAGAAAGTACAACTAAACCTACGCCACTTTTCAAAACCCATTACGCTTTGAATCGAATCAGGCTTTTAGATTTAAAGGGTTTTAAATAATAAAAGAAATGATTAAATGGTTATAGGCTTGGAAAAATCATGTATGGACTAACAACTACGGTAAAAAACATCGAAGACCAAAATCAAATCATTCTCAACGCAGATAAAGATTAATACAATCTTACCAATACTCTTCCCCAGAAGAATCGCACCAAACGAAATTTGCCACAAAAACAAACGTCTCAATGAAGTTGGCAGCAAGGTGGGGTGGTTGAATCAGTAAATTCAGAAGTGAGAGAGTGGGTTTTTGTTGCTTAAGATTATGGAAAAGAACTCAAGAGAAAGATGAACCATGGGTTTTGGATTTTTTAAGAGAGGTCTCTCAAGTTAGAAAAAATTTATTTTCTCTTTTTTTGCTAGATGGGTTTATATACCCAACAACTTAAATCTAAAATAACCTCATAAAAAGGTCCATCTTAAATACAACGAATTTTAAAAGGCGAGAATTGGTCTTAATATTATCACATTATAGGAATCAAATCATAGAAAAAACAGAGCATAAAATCAAACGTGACCATGACAAATTAATTATAAAAAGATATTCTTGAGAAACATATTACTATTTTCCTCATTTGGAAAAAGAGTGTCACAAAATCAATTACACTTAGGAAAAAACAATTCTAAATATTAAAACAAATTTTGCTTCTAAAAAAGAAACTCATCATTAACTTCTTGAGTTGGTTGTAAGAAAAAATGGTGTGGGTGTATAGAGTATTTTGGGCTAAAATAGAAATAAAGCCTCAAAAGAAAATACATAAAAGATTAAAACAATCTTTTTTTTCTTTTTATTTATTTATTTATTATAATTACTATTATTATCCTATTATTATTATTTAGAAAAAGAAACAACCAAAGAATAATTTTACTTATTTTTTTTATTTTTTATTTATTTTTTATTTAATATTTTTAAAAAAAAAAATAAATTATTATTATTTATTCTATTATTTATTTAGCTTGATGAAATTGGGTGTTTACATCAATCAATAATAAAATATCTTGATCTGTTAAGAGGAGACATATTTACAGTTTGATTTGTCAATTGTCATTTTTTATGAATAAGTTTTTTCAACATTAGAGGGAGAAAGAAAACAATTGAAAATGATTGGTTGGAATTAGTTAGTATTATCTTGTCTTGATCCTTCTACAAAAGAATGTGAACTTGAAGTTCAAATGATAATTCATTTACAAATTAGCCAATCAATTATCAAATGTTTTTACTAACACAAATAGGATAATTAAATCACATATACCAAATGTTAATGCTCCAAATAGAATTGATATTAATTCTTAACACGATTCAAGTGTGGTAAGCCTATTGGTTCCAAAGATAAAAATCATCAAATGAAAAAAAGAGCTAAAAAGATAAGATGACCTAATCGAGGAAATGTAAATCACAAAAGATTCATTTGACATAATTAATAATTTGGTTCCAGAAGAACCCCAGGTACCTGAAATTGTTGAAATGATGAGATCTCAATAAATTATGTCATGAATAAGATAATATGGAACCAAAATGAAGTCAACGTTGACGATGCTTTAGCATATAATACAACGATGAATGTTATGAGTGACAATGAGGATCAAGATTGTTGACAAAGAAATTATTAGCCAAATGGAAAGATGAAATAGAAGCAATTGCTTGTTAAACAAAAGGTTTTTGGACTTGTAGTCTGTGCACCTAAAGGTGTAAAAAACTCATTGAGTACAAATGGATTATTGCGTAAAATAGTATTATAAAGAATGATAATTATATGAAAGGTTAAAAAGTTAAAAAGTTAAAAAAGTCACTTCTATGGATTAAAACAATCAAGACGTATAATTATCCTTGTAAGTACTTCTTAAAAGAAAGGTACTTATCCTTGTATTTATGTGAAAATATCGGAAAATTAATTTGTCATAATTTTTGTTTATGAATATAACATAAACATTGTTAGAACTCCTAATGAGCTCATAAAGACAATAGATTACTTAAAGAAAGAATTTGAGATGAACGATCTTGAAAGTACAAAGTTTTGTTTGAGATTACAAATTGAATATTTAAATAAAAGTGTTTTTGTACACCAGGAGGTTAGGTTTATATAATGAAGGTGCTTAAAAGGTTCTATATGGAAAAGTTATATCATTTTTGCACTTCAACTATGAGGCTGTTAAATGTTGATAAACGTCCTTTTAGACCTCACAATGATGAAGAACTTCTTGGTCAAGAAATACCATATTTTTAATATTATAAGAGTACTAATGTATTTTGCTTATTATAATCGACTTGATATAGTATTTGCTATAAATTTGTTAAGCAATATATAATTCTTCACCTACAAGAAGACATTGAATTAGTGTAAAATATATATTTCGTTACCTTAAGGATACTTTGAATATAGGCTTATTTTATATAATGATTCAAAATAAAATGAGTTATGTACATGCACGTTATTTTATCTGATCCTCACAACGATTGTTCATAAACAAGATACTTCCTCACATGTGGTGGCACAATGATTTCATGGCGGTCTGTGAAATAACCATAATAGCAACATCGTCAAATCATGCAACTTTTAGCATTACATGAGGAAAAATGTAATCAACAACCATATATGAAGACAACAATGCATTTATTGCTCAATTGAAAGAAGGATATATTAAAGATTTATTTACAAAGTCTTTACCAAGGAGAACTTCAGAGCAATTGATTCACAAGATTGGACTTTATCATCTTAAAGACCTAAGTTTACATGAGGGAGAGAAATAGAATATGTGATGAATAATATTATATCTAAGAATGAAGAATGATGTACTCTTTTGCCTGGACTAGGCTTTTATCCCAAAGAGTTTTTCCTAACGAGACACGTTCTTTGGTCAATGGACACCCAAGGGGGAGTGTTGTGAAATTTATGGATTGTCCATTAAGTTGCAGACAGTTACTCAGTGTGATTACTATTGAAAATATTTACATTATTTACATTAAGTATGTAACCATTGAGTTGTACCCTTTGGGTTATCTTCTGTACCTATAAATAAAGACTTTTCTCTCTTAATAATGATACACAAAAAACTAATATTTGATACTCTATTATTTCTCTTTATTCTTCTCTCTATTATTAACTTTATTTTATAATAAAGTAGTACTTTTTAGAAGCATTTTCGAGATCCATACACTATAAGAAAATCTTCTATTAACAATCATTTTTAATGATAAAAAAATATTAGTCACTTTAGTTACCAATTTAAATACCAATTTATAAAACAAAAAATTATTGGTTATTGAAATAGTTACTATTATGAACAAAAAATTATAATTGATCTCTAAACTTTAGCTACCAAATTTTTGGCTACCAAAGGAATTAGTTTATAAATTGGTCATAAACATTAGCTACCAAAGAAATTCGTTTCTAATTAATTAGTGATCAATTTAGCAACTAATTATAATTTTTCATCTATAATAGTGACTATTTTAATAACCAATAATTTTTTATTTTGTAAATTGATATATAAATTAGTCACTATAGTGACTAATAATTTTTTATCACTAAAATTAGTTATTATTTAAGAATTTTCTTGTAGTGATAAGTCAATTTGAGATTAGGTTTCATGAAGGTTGCAACATTTCATATATGGACAATTCAAACTTAGTGGTTCTTTCTTTAGAGAGGAGATTCAAGACGTTGATGGGTTGATAGGTCTGTGAAAGCTAAGAGTTTAGGGTTTGATAGTATTAACTTTTTCTTTCCCAAAGGAGTTTTGACATATCATATTTGAATTTCGAGACTTTCTTTTCATGTAAATTAGTAGACAGACCCATGCATATGCACGAGTTGTATTTTTTTATTTTGTATATTAAAATAATAAAGTAGTAAAAATATTATATAATGAAATATCATGAAAATTAAGTTATATTGTTGTAAATGTTATCAATAAAGTAATGAAGTAGTAAATTTAAGTGATATGATAATAATTTTAGTTTTAAATATAATAAATAAAATTGATTTCACAATATGATGCAATTAATTAATTTTAAGCAATAATTATAATAGTCTCTAACCTATGCTTGTAGGAACGATTTTTTTTATTATTTTATTTCAAATCTTTTTAGAATAATAATATAATTGTTAATATATTTATTTAACCTTTAAAAGTACTAATAATATTATAAATTATAAATATTTAAAAGAATTAAATTCTATTTAGCAATAGTATAAAGTTTTTTATAATTAAAAAAAAACTAATAAGAATAACAATATTATGAATAATAATAATTATTATAATAATAATAATAATAATACCGATAATAGCAAACTCATAATAATAATAATAATAATAATAATATTATTATATATGTAATGATAATAATCTATAATTATATGTAAATAAATAAAACAATCAAGATATACATTAACAACAAAACAAATAAAAGGACAAGTAATATAAATATGATAATGTAATAAATAACATTAAGATGTATGTCTAACTATAATAATAATAATATCATTATAATAATATCTCATAGTTTAAAAAAAAATAACAGTAATAATATTACAACAACTACATATATAGAGATACACATTTTTTGTGTCCTCTTTTGGTTTTTACAATTTTGTCCACTTAATTATTATTTGTTAAATTTAAATAATTCTTCATAATAAAAAATTATTTGCCAGTTTTATCATTTTAATAATTTTAGTAACTATTTTTTTAATTCAAATAATTACACATATACAGAGATAAAATGAACAACAAAATAAATAAAAGTGTTAGTGATTGAGATATGATCCTGTAGTAAATAAAAATAAAATGTGTGTCTAAAAATAATAATAATAATAATAATACAACTATAATAATATCACGTAGTGATTAAAATATTAATAATAATAATAATAATACAACTACATATATTAAGAGATAAACATCTTTGGTATCCTTTTTTGTTTTTTTTCAATTTTATCCTCTTAATTATTATATTTTAAATTTAAATAATTATTTATAATAAAAAAAATTTTTAGTTTTATTATTTTACTAATTTTAGTAACTATTTTCTTGAATTAAAATAATTGTTCAAATGTAAAGATAAATGAACAACAAATCAAATAAGAAGGGAAATGATGAAGGCATGACCACCTCCTTATAAGCTCCATCAAGAAGGATCACTAGAAGCATGTCTAGAGGGGAGTCTTCTATTCCATCACCTTTATCATTGTTTTGCATTACTTTAGTTTGAATTCCCTAAGTTGGTTTCTAGTTGATTTATTTTGGTTGACTTGTTGACTTTGATCCAAAGTTGACCTTTGACCAAGATTAGATTAACTTAAACCAACATGATAATCCTTGTTTGTCTTGTTTTGTAGGTAACTAAGAGAAAGTAGACCATGGCTAGGTGGCACTTGGTGATTGGAGCACTTGGATGAAGTGGAAGAGAGAGGAAAGCAAAAAGCATAAAGCAAAAGCAAAAGTAGACATGTACCTTGTCTCCTTTTGCCTTTGTGGTTTATGCC
>Ga0214545_1001426_pt1 | contig 44525 bp, 21 predicted proteins | sample CNSS4metaG_FD_160064 | JGI IMG/M metagenome (GOLD analysis project Ga0214545, IMG submission 160064) | Root nodule microbial communities from cowpea collected in UCLA plant growth center, Los Angeles, California, USA - CNSS4 | ecosystem: Host-associated > Plants > Roots > Nodule | place: USA... | reverse complement strand
TAAACCACTTAGGTTAACATTGTTTCTTGTTTAGGATTTATCAAAGAACTCTCTTATGGTAGTCTCAACCCCTCATTTCTTATACTTTATTAATTATTAATTTTTATGAATTTCCTGGATCTCACAGTCTAAAAAACTGTATTTAAAATAATTTAAAGAACTGCCCTTGTTTAAAAAATTGTATTTGAAATAATTTTAAAAAACTGTATTTTCCTTTGTTTAAAAAACTGTATTTCAAATATTAAAATTAAAAAAAAAAGTGTTACTTTACATTAACATTTGTAATAATAAAAAATTATAAATTTAAAATTATTTTTTTTCTATTGAAAATAAAAATATAAAAAATAAAATTAATTTTAATATTTATGTGAAGTGATTTGATTTATAATTCTAAAAAAATTAACACGTATATATAAGTTGTATGTAGACTTAATAACTAGTTTGATTCCATTTTGGAGATGGACAACATTGTTTCATTTAAAAAAAAAAATATTAGAGTCAATTGAGTCAAAATTTCAAGTATAAGGACTCAATTGAATTCAAGGCACTACCACCTGGAACTAACATTGACACGTGACAGATATTAACTTTGACAGGTGTCACCACCAACACTATCATGTGGCACAAACATGGTCACATAGCATGACAAGGACCTAACACGTGACAAAAGAAAAACTTAAAAACACAATCGAAAAAATAATGTCAATTTGACATAAATGACCTAATTGACTCGCTTTAACAAAAAAAAATGGAGTTAATTGAATAAAAATGGACCAAATTGAATAATTAAAACAAAAGTTAGGACAAAATGATAATTTTAGCCAAAATTTTATAAGTTTCTAGAAATCGCAGACAAGTACATGCAGAAAGACACAATGAAGCACACAGTTTTGTAACATATCGCTTTTAAATGTGGTAAGTTAAAAACACACAAAAACACGAGAAAAAAGAAAAATGTTAATGAAAACTATTCATTTTATAGTTAGTGGTTTTAAAGCTATGACTTTTATAAAATATAATTGATAATAGATATTAAATAAGATTCAAATTAAAATACTATTATTACAAGAAAATCATTAAATATCATCCAATTTTAAAGACAAAAAATAGTTAACCAATATAATGGTTAATTTAGATATCAATTTATAAACTAAAAAGTATTGGTATATAAAGTAGTCTCTATCATGAATACAAAATTATAATTAGTTTGTAAAGTAGAGACTCAATTAATATGTAACATTAGTTAGCAAAATTTTAACTACTAAAAAATTAGTGTCTAAAATTAGTCTCTAAATTTTAATAATAATAATAATAATTCCACAATAAAATTTTAATAAAACAAAGTATGTTACAAATCCTTTATGAAAAACTATTCATACATTATACATTAGTAATTCTATAATATTAATTAGTATAAGCAAAAAGAGAAACTATCTTTTAAGTTTTTTTTTTTCATCTTTAAAGAATGCCCGTTTTGTTTCAAGTGTTTTTGGTGGAATGAGTTTTTTCTCTTGTTGATTATTAATTAGATCTTATAATGCACCTATACTTTAATTTGATATATGTCTAACACATATTCATGATCAATATTTTAGAATATTTTACCGATACTTATCAACGAAATATATAATCTATGTAACAATACAATAATATTACTTTTGGTGATGAAAATAATTTATAATATTTTATGTTATTTAGTATATATGTATTTAATTTGGATTCACACTATAACAATTATATATTTATCATGCTTTTAAAAATTATTGTATATTTGTCAATATACATATATTACGTATCGTATCCTATTATTTACAAAATAAAAATATTACTGCATCGGATACGACACGTATCCATGTATCGTATTCCTACATCATAGATTATATCACATGTTAATTAATAAAATGAATAAGTAGTTGACTTATTTTAATGAAGTATTAATATATTTTGTTTTCAATACAATAAAATAAACTATGCAATAAGTTTAATATTATTGATTTTTGTTTGAAATCGGTTAACGGTTAATATAATTGAAAACATGTGAGATTTTTAAAAATTGTCATATGTATTTATTAAATTTAAAGTAAATATTAATGTGCAATTAACCTTTAAAAACTAATCAAGATTTTAAATTTACACTACTAAAAATTCTTATATTACATGAGAATCTTCTCGCAAATTTGTTAAAAAAGTTTGCAAGAAAATATTTTTTCTGCTATTTTTTCTAAGAATTTTAATTGACATGTTATTCTTTCGTGGATAATTATTTTCTACAAAATTATAAAATTCATAAGTATTTCCTACAAAATTATTGCGAAAAGTGTTTTATACAAAATATTTTTGCAAAAAAATTGGTATCAATTTTCTACAATTTTTTTTTTTTCGTAACAAAATTTATAAGTATTTCCTAAAAACAAATTCATAACAAAATTGGCAGAAAATATAAATTTTTTTAGTAGTGTTATAAAATACGAATGAAAAGCATAACAAGTTTTTTTTTAAGATTAACTGCATATTAAAATTATTTTTCCTCAAATAAATAAACATAAAAATTACTAAAAACTAACTGTTTGATTATCTGAATCATTATCCGAGTTAAAAAAATAGAATTAAAAGTTTTGAAATTTTATTTGTTACTAAAAATAAAATAAATCAATAGTTATGAACCTTAAACAACCATTTATTCAAATTAAAATGATTTAACACTTACAATGAATGTATAGTAAATTCTGCATCATTTATTATTCTTATCATTTTGGTTCCTAAAAATAAGATTAAAAAAAATAGCATTTTATTTAGTTTTGAATTCCATTTTCTTTCTCTAAACTCTTCAAACCATGTGAAGCTCACACATCAATTAAACAAGGTGTCAACCTCATCTAGACATGCATGTTGTTGTCTACATCATCTTATTGAAAAAAAAAAAAAAATCTTCAAACTGAATTCTAGAGACATCATACAATGGACACACATTCATGTTTCTGAGTAACACATCACTCAGTGTTTTTATAGTCCATCATCGAGGCTTCAATGTCAGCATACGAGGTGTTCAAATCAATGTCTATAGGCATGGATGATAGTTTTGCACGTCCTGAACAGATAAAACAAAGAAATATATATTCAAAAAGTGACAAATATCCTGCATATATAGAACCCATGTTCAAGAAAAAAGAAACCAAATTAGTATTGAGAAAATAAAAAATCAAATACCTTGAATGAATTTGTCTCTATCTTCTCCATTGCCTCCATTGTTTGAGACATGTTGGGTTCCACCATTTATCTTGTTGGATGCTTCGTTCTCATTAACATTGGGATCAATGTATGGAATGTTGAGATCAAAATCTAAAGGAAACATTGAAAAGTTTATATGTACTACACCTAAAAAAAATATATTAAAAACAAGATAAATGCATAATGTGATTTCTTCTTAGGAAGGAAACTTTAAATTTTTCAAGTGAAAAAATTTAATAGTTTTCTTGATCTTTTATTGGGTTAACTTTTTAATTTTGTTATATTATGAATGTCTTTAATTTGATTTATTTTTTAATGTACTTTTTTTTTTGGTTAAATTTATGATGAAAATGTTGTTATGATTATCGGAATGACTCAAAGAGTTTGAAGTAAATTCAAGGATTTTTAGACCTAAACCAGTTAGTGATATTTATTGAAGACCTAAAAAATTTTTGTTGGAGACCTAAATCATGGACTTTAATATATGATATTTGTTGTTAATGGCTTATGTTACCTGTTCCTTTTGTTAACAAATTTTCTTTCTTTCCTCCATGGTTTGAATCATGTTGGGTTGCAAGAAATCCTTCGTTGGAATCCACCATGGATGCTTCCTTGTAAGGAATGTTGAGATCAATATCCAAAGGAAAGGTTGGAAATTTTGCATGCACTAACAAAGGTATACAAAAATGAGACATTAAAAAAGTGTTTGAAAATGGCACATAATAAGAAAAGAAACAAAAAACTTAAAAAGTTACAGCACCTTGATTGTTTGAACCCTGTTGTGTTTCATGGTTAGGAAGTGGTTTGTTACAGTCCATGAGTGGTGTTAGAGTGTGCAGAGGGTGAGAATTTTCACAGGGAGCATTCAAATCAATATCCAGAAGCATCTTCAACAGGTTCAAGTGTGATTGATGATTAGATAGATGTTCAATATGAATGAAGTGAAGGCAAAAAAAATCAATGGAGAAAGGGGAAAGAAAAAGATTAAATTTAACTAGAGTTTTGTTGGTATCTGCCATCACCAACTTCTAGAAAACTTTTAGAGGCATTTTCTTCATATATGTCAGTTAAAGGAAGATAGGGGGGAAAATGTTAATAGTAAATGAAGAAAGAGAAAAAAATATTAAAGTTTTTATTGCATGTTTATGGTGGCAAGGGATTAATATATTGAAAATGGTTTTATCAGAATATTTTGAACTATATCTTGAATGCACATTACAGTTACATGATCCAGATAGAATTATAAGTGTTTTTTTAAAAGATGACAACTATTTATTTTTATTATTTAAACTGTTATATTAAAAATAATTTTTTTATTAATCGAGTTTTATTTTATAATTCTTTTTTTTAATTTTTTATTGTTTTTCTTTTTGAATTTTTGACTTTAACCTTCAGCCGTTTAAAGATTAGGGATCTTAGAGAAATTATTAAGTGTTATATATATACAACCGGGTAGAGTTCAAAATATAGTAAATTCACATTTTATTCTTCTTTTTTAGTGTTTTGAGTTGTATGTGCTTCAAAATAGCTCAAAGTGAATCTTTATTTTTTTTAGTTATAAGGATGTGTTCAAATATTTAATCAAGATTTTTTATGTGTAGATATAACATCTTGTGAGAACTAAAGTTGTTAGGAACAACCTTTAAGTTAGGAGTTATTCTACTCCAGGAAAGGAAAACTAGTAAGTTTGGTATGCATATATATGTTGTTCCGATATGATATGTTATGTTGAGTACAGGTTAATTACCCAGGTTGGTTGGTTTGTGACTTTGGCTGATATAGATTAAAATTTAGGCTTAAATAGTCATTTGGTCTTATTTTTGGTTAAGTTTTTCCAATTTGGTCTTACTTCAGGATTTTTGTTCAATTTAGTTCTAAATTTCAAAAATATCATTCAATTAAGTCCTTTACTTAACACTATTAGAATCGTTAACAAAACAGTATATATGTGTCATTGTTCCACTATCGTGGTGCACTGTACAATGACGTGATTGTTTATTTATTGTGACACAATGACTTGTGTTTAATTGAAAGTGGATTAGGTTTACGAATTGGAGGAAATTGGGATTAGGGTTCGTTGTTGGGAGAAAATTTGGGAAGGGTTCGCTGTTGGGACGAAATTGGATTGATAAAAAATAAAAATATTTTCAAGATCAAAACTTGAATTACATAAATTATGTCAATTGATGCTAGGGTCAGTCTTCACATGATTAGAAGCTATTAATTCCAACTATTAATTCACAGAGATAATAGCTAAATTTAAATCTGAGACGTTAAGAACTATTTGGTTGGAGACAACTAGATATTTCTTATTAGACAACGGTGTAGATCAAAATGATTGACGAAACTGGTTGGGACCTTTAAATCCAATTTCATCCCAACAACGAACCATCCCTAAACTTTCTCCCAACAATGAACCCTAGTCCCAATTTCCTCTCATTCGTAAACCTAATTCACTTTCAATTAAATACTAGGCCATGTTGTCATAGTAAATAAACAACCACGTCATTGTACAGTGCACCACATCTGTAGAACAATGACATGTATACACTATTCTGTTAAAGATTTTAATGGTGTTAAGCAAAAGGACTTAATTAAATGATATTTTCGAAATTAAGGACCACATTGAACAAAAATCCTAAAGTAGGACCAAATTGAAAACACTTAACCAAAACTATGACCAAATGCCTATTTAAGCCTAAAATTTATTACGTTCATGACAATTGTGATCTTGGTTGAAATTGTTATTAATATGTGATGAGCATCTGAGTTGTGATTGTTGATCTACTTAGGATGTATCTTTTTGGTCAAATTGGCCTATCTAAGACACTTTATACTAGTATATATGCTATTTTTTAAACAAAGAAAAGTGTAAGATTGCATGTATATTTATTAGGTTTCTGGTTTTATGCACTCATTGGGCGAGCAAGTCACTCAATGGACAAAAATTAAAATTTTCAAATCCAGTGAGCTTAGGTGGCTTCACTCATTGGATGAGTTTGGTGAAACCAACTCCCGATGGTCTTTTTCACTAGACAAATGAACCCCATGCTAGATGAAAATGCTTTTTCAAAATTTTAGATAGCGAAGGGTGACTTGGTCGTTGCTGGATCGAGCACTTATCACTAGGCCAAAAGCTATAGTTATTAGTTAGGGAACAACTCTCTTTACTTAAAAACCTAATAGCCTAAGCGCTACGATTGAATTATGACTCGACCCACCTAGCCACCACCACGGGATAATTGTGCAACCTGTAACAATCTCTCCCTTTAACAATTGTCCACAATAATCAAACTCGTGACCTTGGCTCTGATACCAATTGTTGGATCGAGTGCTTGCCACTAGATCAAAAGTTATAGCTATTAGTTAGGGCACAACTTTTTTTACTTAAGAGTATAACAGCTCAAGAGCCATAAATTCGATTGTGACTCAGCCCACTTGGCCTTTGTCATAGGACAATTGATGCCACCTGCAACAGTAACTAAGCGAGCCTAAGCCTCACTAGACGAATTTAAAGGAAATTAACTCTAGGGCTTGATTCGTTAAAGCAACTCCAACCCTTGCTAGATGAAAATGATTTTTGAAAATTCCAGAGAACTATAGTTGACTTCGTTGTTGGGCAAATTTAAAGGAAATTAGCTCTAGGGCTTGATTCACTTGGCAACTCCACCCTTCGCTAGACAAATATTTTGAAATGAAAAATAGTGGGTTCGGAAGGGAATGAGTCATTGCAAAAATCAAGACTTCCTTGGGAAAGTATACCTCTAGGGGTGTCTCGCTAGGCGAGGAAAGAATTCATTGAAAGAGATTGAGTTTGAATGAAGGACAAACTCAAAGCAAACCATGTAAGGGTTAGGAGACAATAAGAGTAATAAGGAATGAAATGAGTCTTCTGTGATTTTAAATGTGAATTTGAGTATAGTCAAGGTCGTTTTATGTCTTAAATATACTAAGTTTTAATTGTTCTATCATGTGTGTGAATGATATGTATGGATATAGTTATTCCTAAGGAGATCTATCATATTGGATAATGTTAGTGTATGTATTTGAGTATAGATTTCAACATGAGATTAACTCTACTAAACAATAAGACTCAAATAAAGAAGGATGTTTAGGTGAAGAGAGTTAAAGAAAGTTCCTTAGTCTAGGGAGGCGGTATGAGAGATTATCGTATCCTGTAGATGGTATGAGAATTTACCTTGTTATACGAAGTTATGACAAGTGCAAGACTTCATATGAATTTAACACTTTTACATAAGTCTTTCAAAAATAAAGTCTTTTCGTACATGTTTAGTAGAAGTTATGACATGTGCAAGACTTTATATGAATTTAACACATTTACATTCGACTTTTGAAAATAAAGTCTTCAATACATGTTTGTATTATGAATGCTTAGATTGAGATTGTTATTGTTGTATTGATGAATGTTCAAACATATGATGCATAAAAACATTTCACTAGCTTACCTTTTTTTTCTATTAGTTGTTGTTTCTCTTCTCTTATGATCGTATAATATGTGTGAGTAATGGATAATGGAGGATAATGATGCACAACAATAGGAGTATTGTAATTTTGGGGAGTAGAGAGTGGTTACTTATTAATTTAATTAATAGTAGTATTCTTCTGATTTAGTTGTTACAAAAAACATCAAAAAATTATGAAATCCAAATTTGGGATTACGTAATATTTTAATAGATTTTAGTGTTTGAGATTTTGATGCTAAGTTCAATTATATAAAGCTTAACTAATAATAGCCTTTCATTCTTCAAAGTATATGTGAAAAATAAAAATTAGTATTTCAAAGCAATAATCTTCTAGTTTACTATATTGTGTCATATTAACTCTTAGATGTTAAATCAAATTGACACTACAACAAAAATTACTTTATACAACGACATAAAATTGTGATCTAAATTATAAAAATTGTGGTCTAAAGATTAGACAACAGTTTTTTAGGCGTGATATAAGTGAGTAGCTATAGGTAATAAAAAACGGTTTTTAGTACGACAATATTTTCAAAACCGTTGCTTAATATCCTTACAATAGACAATAGTTTTTTATGTTGATTTTAGACCTCACCTATATTTTTGAACCGCAATTTTACTGGTTTGCCCACATAGTTTAAAACAACAATTATATAATCATGAACTTTCTTGATATTTATACAGCATTTATAAAAATATTGTTTATTATATGTTTAAGCCACATTTATTTAACTGTTGTCTAATTTAGTGTGGTCTAAACTACAAAATGTTGTAGTGTGAGAATAAAATAGGGACAAAATGTGTGATGTTAATAAACTAATTTTGTGGTAAAGATGAATTTTATAATATGTTAATTTTTAATTTCAAAGTACAGTAAATAATTAGAATGCGGCATATATTTTTAAATATTTGAAAGATTATTTAGCTTCTTATTCATGATGAATGATTTTTCTTTATTTTTAAATAAGTATAGAGAGTAATTTAATAAGCATATCTTTTAAATAATTTTTTTGAAATTAAATAATCTTAATATTTTGTATGAATGTATAATTTGAATTTGATGATAAGTAGAGGTAGGCTCTTTAAATTTAATGATAATTAAATATAATACTATTTGGATCTTAATGAGATATATTTTGTGCATTTATATTTCTATGTTGAAATACTATTAATAAATTTTATTTGTAGTTTTTAAATTATTTACTTTAATAAAAGTAAATTGAGTTCGGCGTATATATAATTTTAATTATTTACTTTCAGCTAATATGTCTTTTATATTTGTTAGTAAACATTGCTTTATTTGATTTTAAATACTTTGAATTCTATATTATGGAGCTTAAAAATGGAAATATGAAGGGCTAGATTTGAGGTCTTTTGCTGCTTTTTATTATTTTTGAAGTTAAGTGATGAATTTTATTATATAGACTAATTCAAATTTAATTTTTTTCTTTTATTTCAATTTTTACAATTGGAATTAGACCTAAGTACAACTCATGTTGAGGTTCATACTTGTAGTTGATATATATATATATATATATATATATATATATATATATATATATATATATATATATATATATATATATATATATATATATATAAATAAGTTTGTCATCTCTTGAAATGTTTACTGGTTTACTTGAACAATGGGAGAAATGTGTATGGACTAATGTCCCACAAAAAGTCTTTCATAAATCAAACAATCACTCTATCTTTCATGGAATAAAATGGCACCTCACTCATCTAATATATCTCAGTTGCGTTTTTCAATAAAAACTCTTTTTCTCTGCGAAAATCTATTTCAAATTTTTTAAAAGATGAATAATATTACATATTAAATCTTTCGGTTATTAAATTGTATAAGTAATATATAAAATTTGTTCCACAGAAGGTGAATGATTAAGTCTAGGGGAAATCATTTCAAGGAAATGAGAAGAGTTTGCAAGGAGGACATACATATTAAAGAATCTTCACAAGGAATATGGATAAAGAAAAAGAGAAACATTATATATAGTAAGTTTAATTACTCAGATGATACTCACTTTAGTACAGGTGTGTCAATCTAGTATCCGCTTTTGAAAAAGTGCTTTAATTAGGTTCTTTTCAGATGGAGTTGATTAACGCCCTTAGTCAACGTGTCACGTGTCAGTCTGTGGTTTTTTTGAATTTTTTAAAAAAAATTTGAATTTTTTGAAAAAATAAAAATAAAAATGCCACATGTTAGGTCCTTGTGTGTGACACGTGGCATTGTCAGTGCCACGTGTCAGTGTCATTATCAGATGTCATTGTGTTGATTTCGATTTAGTCCCTATATATGTCTTTTTGTTTCAATTTGGACCTCACTTATGTGTATCTGATTCAATTTTGTCCCAATTTTTTTAATAAGAAAATTATTTTTGTAATCCATTATTTTAAGATTAAAACTAATTAAGTATAAATATTTTTGCAAAATTAAGTACTAATATTTATATTGTTTTACTAATATTTTTTAGACTAAATTTATTATTTGTATAAAATGTTTTACTAATATTTTGTTTTATTAAAAATGACTTTTTAACATATTACTTTATTAATTACTTTTTTATTAAGTACTCATGTTTTTTTAATTATTATTTTTTTCCAAAATAGAAAAAAATTGTCTCTTATTAATTTTAAACCAAAATTTCTATTTGTCTGAATGTTATACTAATATTTTTTATTAAAAATGACTTAACAAAATAAATTTTACCACTAAATTTTAATATAAATATCAAATACTTAATTTTTGTAAAAATTTTATACTTAATTACTTTTAATTTTATAAAAAATGGATTTTAATTGTTAAAAAAAATTAGGTCAAGATTGAATCAGATACACATAAGTAGGTACTAAATTGAAACAAAAAGACATATATGGGGACTAAATCAAAATCAATACAATGACATCTAATAGTGATCCTAACACGTGACATTGCAATGCCATGTGGCACTGACAATGCCATGTGTCACACACAGGGACCTGATACCTGGCATTTTTATTTTTTTTTTTCAAAAAAAAAAACCACATACTAACATGTGGCATGTTGACTAACGACGTTAGTCAACTCCGTCTGAAGAGACCTAATTGAAGCACTTTTTCAAAAGTTGGGATACAATTGACACTTTTTTAAAAGCAGGTACCAAATTAACACACTTGTACCAAGGTGGATACCATTCGAGTAATTAAACCTATATAGTAAACCTTTAAATAAACACTCAAGAAAGTTGAAGACCATAATAAAGAGCATAATATATAAAACTTTTTGTAAGAAATGAGAAATTGTGTTTCTGTTAGAAAGTTCTAGAAATTTCTAGCCTATTCTAGAACAAAGTGGTTAAATGTTATAAACTAATTTCAATAGTTAATTCATGCACTTAACTATCTCAATAATGCAAGAGATAAAGAGGTACATTTTTCTTCCATTCTTTGAATTCGATTTCTCCATACGTAAATATGCATTCGATATTTTTATTTAATTAATTATAACAATTAAGTAAACATAACACTATAAAAAAATCCTTGAATAATTATCAATTTTAGTGATAAAAAATAATTAGTCATTATGGTAAAAAATTTAGATACCAAATTGTATTGTATATGGGCGAGGTAACCCCCAAAAGTACATAGGTTGGAGGGCTAGTGGGACTACACAACTAAAGTACCCCTTAAAGTACACGACCAATAGAGTACATGTCGGCCCTGTAGAATGACATGTGCTCGAACCATAACAATACACCAAGTCAAAATAATCACTACTCAGAGAGGGTAAATCCGAGGTTGATTAACTCATTCTAATTAACAAGTAATTAGGTCAATTGAATTAAAGCTCAGCTAGGTAAGTTCCATGACCATAGTATAAAAGGCACATTTTACAAGTACATGATTACATTTACTTTGTCATTGATACCTTGATACCTCGTATTGATTTGGCATCGAAGTGTCTTTTGCAGACACAACCCTCCTCTTCCGTTCATGACCAGAAGACAAGTTTCCTTTGAAGCCAAGTTTGTAGACCTTTAGAGTTGTTTAGGAGACTTTGTAGGATATAATTCAACCTTGTAAGAACAATTGACATCCATCGTGGGGCCGACATATATTTTGTAAAGAAGAAACTATGACAGTTTGAAAAGTTTAAAGACTTGAGAGTGGTGTCCACCAAGCGCAAAGTTGTGGAAGCGAGAGAAGTTGAACCCTCCATTAAGTCGACCACTATACTAGAAGCCTAAGTGAAGATCAACAAGATTTTGCCTATTATAGGAAGTGAAACGCTGAGGAAATGTAAGCCTTGAAGGAAGAGAATGTGAGGCTGATGACAAGGCTTGAGGTTGACAAGCAATTCAAAGGAAAAGGAGTCAAGGACACTGTGCATGTAGGGTTGAGAACCTTGTCCAAGGGAATGGCCGCTCACGAGACAAAAGAAGATAGCAAATACAACCCAACCCCAAGGAATAAAGGGCCAACCAATAAGAGCACAAATGACCATAAAAAGAGCAATTTCATTACGATTCACTAAGTTTGTACAAAAATGGCCATAATATATTAAGTAGATACACAAACTAAAAAATAAAAAATAAACCATCACTACTCCTCTGCAGCATCCTCGGCATTCACCACCTCCTCATCAACGATGTGGTCGACAGTGGGAGAAGGGCTTAACCTAGTCGTCTCCTCGTCAGCATGATTGTCATCATCGTTCTTCACTGCACGCTTCGTGGCCTTTGTGGCCATTATCTCTTCAACATCGAGCATGCGACCTTTATACACATCGAGATTGATGCTAAAACGACAATCAATAGTCGACATCTCCTTGTAGAAGAACTTGACCTACCACAACGCCTTTTGGAAACCATTTACATGTTCAGAGATCACATATTGACAAAGGGTAGAGATCTCGACCTCAACCTTTTTCAGAACCGCTTCCTTTTGATTGGTGCTCTCCTTAGCCCTCTTCAATAAACTCCAGGCAGCGAGCCCTCCAAACCTTAAGTATTCTTACCTCTTTCTCCATTTTTTTTCTCTGCCATCCACTCAGTTTTGTCAGCTTCAGATTTCTTTTTAACAACAGTTAGTTCCTTTTTCTTCTTCTCCTCATCGGCCAGCTCACTCTACCACAAACAAGCTACCCTCCAACTCATGATCATTGACTGTGTCTGAAACTCCAGTATAGCCTTTATGGTGACACTTGGGTCCATCACATCCACCATTTCCACCTCTTGCTTAGTCAAATTGAGGTCTAGATTTTTCCTCATCCTAAGGCTGGGTCCGTTAAGACCACTAAGTTATGAAGTACTAGAACAAAAACTTAGTGTGTCGTCCTTCGCCGAAAACATCATTTTCATTATATACTTGCCATTTCCTCTTTGTTTAGAAGGAGTAGGCCTTTTCGAAGTACTCTCAAGACGATAAGTCTCCATAACGGCCTTTGTCAAGTTAGGCACATTGACATGCCTCTCTCCTTAGCGACCTCAGCCCATATGCTTCCGTAACTTTGCAAACACGTCCTCATCTGCATCGACCTTGGCAGAGTGTTAAGCCATATAGTTTGCAAAAACAAATCTTTTTCAAATTAGCCAAATCACAAAAGGTATGGAAAAAGGTAAACGAATCGCTTATATCCTTATCCAGATTAGGAGAAAGATAACAATGCATTATCCTCTGGGTCAAGATCTTCTTAGAAAGTTGTTCCAGCACTTCCACTATTTGCCTATTCTCTACAGACAACAAGCTCTTGGAGATTTCCTTGAACCTATAAGGCTCGATTGTCTAGTAGAACGAAAACTTTGGCTTACCATCATCATCATAAAAGTATAACCTACTGGTCTCAGTCATTAAAACCTTGAAAGACCTATCCTTAAATCTCTTAAAATGCTGGGAGTACCCGTAAAAAAGGCACGAGTTCGACCTCCCCACCTAGGACAACCACTTAACCAACCATTTTGGGCAGGTAACATAAAAATAAAGAAAACTCTTTGGAGTGAGAGACAAGTATAAAGCTTAGCAAATAAGTCAAAATTATTGTAAACCACCACAATTATTCAAATGAAGTTATGTATGAGCAACATTCAAAAGACGAAGGAGACCCATGGTGAACTCGTCGAACGACAACTGAACATGTAACTATACAAAAAAGGCCATATACACGTAAAAGAACTCATATGTATCCCCTTCATAACCATGGCATACGCTATCTATAACACTCACTCTCCTAAGGGACGCTATATCTTGGCTTACTCCCCAATAAAAGACATATATATTATTGGGCCAAGTAGTAAACAATCTCGACCAGGTCAGAAGTCGAACCTCTTCATGAACCCATTTGTACCCAACTCTTTTGGGAAGGGAACTCTCAACGTGCTCCTCAAGAGGATCTTCATTACGCTCCCCGGTGACTTCCATAGTCATCCCCAATAACATAGACAAAGAATCCCCGGACGTTTCTAAATATCAGTCAGTACATGGTCCCTTACCAGCACTTGCATTATATCCATTTATGGACATACCTATTAGTACTCGAACTTCCTTATTTCTTGTAAGAATTTTGGAGAGGAAAGAAGTAGCAGCAGAAAGATTCAAAAACTTGGTCAAAATAATATGAAGCAAAGCACCATTTATAGGATGAATTACAACACTTCAATGCCTTACCCCAGCCTATACTAACAGTCACTGACCTTCAGCAAAAAAGCCCAAGTATCACGACTCTTTAACTCCCAAAAGCTACCTCGATTTCAATGACGCTCTGATTGCCTACCCACATCCCATCTGTCAAAGACTCTACACCTTCCCAAACATATTAAACCTCTTTGTCACTTACACTTCTCGAGGTTGAGAGGCTACTATACTCGTACATCCATACGACCAAAGAAATACAAATTTTCTTTGCAAAAAACACCATAAATCGAGAAATCAACATCCAAACGTCCATGGTCATTACCTCACAGTCTCCAACATATAAGTATGTTAAGACTGAGGGGCTATTATACTGTACAAGGTGGGGTACCCCGAGAATACACAACCTGGGGAACTAGGGAGACTACATTAGGTAAAGTACCCTTTAAAGTACACGACCAACCAAGTACATATAGATCCTATAGGACGACATGTACTCAAACCATGATGAAAAAAAATGTACATTGATTTAATTAATATTGAAAAAAAAAATATATGACAAGAAAGAGAGAAAATATAAAAATATGTACATTAAACTAAGAAAACTTAAAAAATAGTATGTAATTTATTTAAAGTTATATTAAAATAGAAATATTAATTATCTTTGTTCAATATAGTGAGAACTACATATAAAATTAATATTCCTTGTGTAGAAAATAAACATAGGATCAATAGGATCAATGGTATGGTAGATCTTATAAGGATTGGAGGGGACCATTTTCCCACACACCCTAAATTTTTTGAAATTTTTTAAATTAGTATATTTGTATATTTAATTTTTTTTTAATTTTAAACTATATGTATTGTATATATTGAGAATTGATAGAAATTAAATTAGATATTTTTTATTTCTTTTTTAAATTTTAAACTATATGTATTGTATATATTAAAAATTGATAGAAATTAAATTAGATATTTTTTATTTCTTTTATAACATAACATTTAATGTTAATAAATAATAAATCATAAAATAAAGTATAATAAAAAATAAAAATTATTTTATTTTCTGTTTTACTATCTTCTGAGTTGGTTACATATTACTCACACATATTTTCTTTTTTATTTATGAAAAAAAAATTAAGTTAGACACTAAATCATTATTTTTATTTTATTTTTTACTCTGAGCGAAAAAAAATTAAAGAATTATAATTTTCTTCAACTAATTTAGAAAAAGAAATGAAGAAACTAATTTTCTTCGAGACATGCAAGTCTTTGATAAATGGAGAAGGATGTATATTGGTAAATGTATACATTAACTATTAAATAAGAAAATAAAACTTTTCTTTTTGAAACATTAAAATTTGAAATATTTAAATTTGTGTCTATATATTTATCATTTACAAAATTCAATATTACATTAATTAGTATTACAAATGCCTGTGTACATATGTTTTAACTGCACATAAAAATATAATATATATATATATATATATATATATATATATATATATATATTAAATTAATATATAAAATAAATTTATATTTATTAAAAATAAAGTAAAATAAATAAAGTAAAGAAGAAAAAAATAATTATTAATAAATAAAAAATTAAGTATTAAAATAGTTTTATAAAAAAATATGTAATAATTATAATTATAATTATTATTATTGAAATAATTTTTTAAAAAATGACGGTTAATCTTTATAAAATAAATAAAGAATTATATTATAAAGATAAATTAAAAATAAATAATTATAAAAAAACACTTTATATATAATTATAAAAAAATAACTTTATATATAATTATAATTTTTTTTTGTATTTTTAATTAACTTACACATACAATTGTGGTATTAAATAAAAAAAAGTAAAAAAAAAAATTATTATACATCTACTTCTTATTTCTGCAAAATCAACTTTAAAAAGTTGAAGGGAATTAATAATTTATAATAGTTATTGAATACGCATGTAACGTCTTCAAAGAGGAAACATCAGTTATATACATATTAAAACTAATTAATTAATGCTTATTAATATTTTTGATGCCGCATTAAAAGAAAATATTAAAGGAAAAAAGTAAAGCATATTAAATGAACCAAAATATTAAAGTAAAAAAAATAAATCATATTAAATGAAGCAAAAATATTAAAGGAAAAAAAAGGAACATTAAATGGTAAGATTAATGAATTATCATTTTTTAAAGTATTCTCTTTTAATTATATATGCATAACATTTAATTTTTAGAACATATTTAGACCATTTTTATAGTAAGTATTTCTAAAAATGAAAAAAAAAAAAAATATTTTTTTAATTATATAATAAATAAAATTAATTTTAAAAAAAAAAAAAAAATGTTTTTATAAAAAAAATTTAAAAAAAAAAAAAAAAAAAAAAAATATATATATATATATATATATATATAGAACAATCTAGAGTTAAACTTAATTTATACCAAAGTCTCATAATTTAAATCTACGAAATAAAAACTTATTTTGTTTTAATTATTTTTCTCTCAGGTTTTTGTGTTCTTAAGTTAAGAAGTGATTTTGGATAAGTTGTGTGAACAAATCTGAATCGTTATATATGTTACAAAAAATTAAAAGTAAGATACATGTACATCTAAATTAAGAAAACAGTTTTCTAACATAAATTATGAAAAAAAAATTACAACTATAAATACCAAATAAATAATTAAACATTAAACCAAATAAATAATTAAATATCAAACAACTTCATGCAGTTTGAAATATTTCTGTATAAAAATTTTAAATTCAAAATAAAATAAGATAAATAGAATGATCTTATTATCTTCGGTTTAGATTAAAAATAATATAATCGTATCTTATTTAAACCTATTGATAATTTATTAATGTTGAGGTTTTTATATATTTCTTAAAAAGATTAAAAAAAATTAATTTACCTATTTCCACAAAAAGGAGAAAAAAAAAGGGTCCACCCCACGGATTTGAGTCTCTCTTTTTGTACAAATTTGAGAAAACAAAAAATCTCCACCAATTCCCGAAAATGACACTGCTGCAACATCCACCTCAATTCTTTCAATACTCTTTCCAAGAAAAACAAAACCTTTCCACACTCATTTTCTTGTCTTCTGCTTCTTATATAATGAGGTGCTAGCTGTTTTCATTTCTTCATTCTCATTTTTCTCTCTCTCTCTCTCTGTTTTCATCATCTTTTTCATTCTCTCTGCTCTGAAAACATGACTGGGGTTTCTGAAGAAGCACCTGTTTCTCTTGATCAGCTTAAGCAGATTATGAGTGACTTTGCAAAGGAGAGGAATTGGGAGCAGTTTCATAGCCCAAGGAACCTCCTTTTGGCTTTGGTATGCTTCTCTTCTCTTCTCTTTCACAACCCACAAACAAACAAAAAATGTGCTTTCTTTCTGCTTCTCATTTCACCTTGCATTAACACTGTTTCTTTCTGCTATTTTTCTACCGACCCATGTCAGTTTTTGTGTTATTTTTCATGAAGCTCATGTCAAAATTCTTACTTTTATTAATTTTGTTGAGGATTTTATGTGTCTGAGTCAAATTTGTGTTGTTTTGTTATTTTGTTGTTTATCATGGGTGTTTGAGTATTGACCTTGCAGAGGATTTTTGTTATCCTCATTTATGCATTTGGGTTGAGAATAACATTGGAATTTTCTTGAAGCTGGTTCCTTTCAATGGTTTTTTCTTCGTCATGGGTGTTTGAACATTGATTTAGCTGAGGTTGTTTGTTATATAGCTTCATTTAAGCATTTGGGAACTTTGATTTTTTTTTTCTTTAAAGTTGGTTACTTTTCTCTTTGTGTTCTTTGTCATGGGTGTCTGAATATCACCCACCAAAGAAAGAATGTTTGTGATCATAATTTAAGCATTTGGAAAAATTGTTTTAAAAAACAAAAATGGTTCCTTGTACTCTCATTTGTTCTTCACCATGGGTGTTTGCATTTTGAACCACTGATTCTTTCTTCTTCTTTTTTTCTTTTTTTTTTTTCTTAAAGTTGGTTTCTTTTAATCTCTTTTTATTCCTCATCTTGGGGGTTTGCATGTTGACCATGTTTGTGATCTTTATTTATGCATTTGAATTTGAAAACATTGTATTTTCATCAAGTTTGCACCTTTTAATCTCATTGTCAATTTTTTTTTTTCATTTATGCGTAGGATGCATATATTCCAGGTTAAAAGATTTATTAAATTAGTTGTGGACATGGAAAATTGTTTCTTTTCTACATAGTAGGTGTAGGGAGATGATGGTGAAATTTCATCAGAATATAATATATTTTCTTTCCTCTTTTTAAAAATTTTATTTTATATTTGCAAAAATTAGTAAAATTACACTTTGCAAGCTGTTATCACACTGATAACATATAAGATGAAACCCACGCAATATATTCCATGCCATTCTTTACACATGGTACATTAGCGTGTCATAAAGAATAATGGAATATTAGGAAAAAAAAAGAAAAAAAAATGAATAATAAGGTTCTTTTCTAATACTTAAATAAAATTCTGGATCTCCTGTATTTTATAAAATCTGTAATTTTAGTTAATCCCATAATTTTTTTTCCCATATCTAATTCCTACAATTGAATTAACTAAATCATTGTTATGGTATTTTACAATATAGTATAATTCAATAAGAAAATGAAATATATACAAATTAAAATTGTGGATTTTTTTCAAAAGTAAAATGAATAAAAATTTCAAATTTAAAAAATTAAATTGTGATTTCAATATAATTGTTGGAAGTCTTACATAAAGACAATTTCATATAATATTATTGAATTGTATATTTTATTTTACAAATCTATTTTAAATAATATCAGTGAATTGAATATATTATTTTACAGATCAATTTTATAAGATTGAATTAATTAAAATTTGGTTTACGTATGCTATCAGAATTAGATTTTTTAAATATATTGTTTTACTTGTTATGAATTACGTACTTTTAATTTTAGATTTTAGATGTGTTAGAAGTTTTACATCGATTAAAAATAAATAAAGTAATTTTATATAACAAATAAATAGAGTACAAATCTTCCATTTTATGAAACTGAATTAGGTTTAAAATTAATTTTAGAAGATTAAATTTGATTTTTAAGTTCAAATTTCAAACATTCTTTCTCGAATTGCAGTGCTTTTCCTTTCTCAAAAAGGGGTAAGTTCAGTTGTATCTTATTTGATGACTTTGCAATGATTCCCCAGGTGGGTGAAGTGGGAGAATTGTCTGAGATATTTCAGTGGAAAGGGGAGGTTCCAAAGGGTCTTCCAGATTGGAAAGAAGAAGAAAAAGTTCATCTTGGAGAAGAACTTTCTGATGTGTTGCTTTATCTCGTGAGGCTCTCTGACATGTGTGGTGTTGATCTTGGAAAAGCTGCTTTGAGAAAGGTTGAACTGAATGCCATTAAATACCCTAAAAAGCTTTCTGAAGAAGCCCCTTCAATCACCACCAAAGAAGATGCAGATTTAGAAGGTGTTTGATGAAATTGCTGCATTATTATGATATTGCAGTTGGTGTTTTGGGAGGAACAGTGTGAAAGTGGTTTTGGTATATGTTCTTCTATAAAGGGTGGATGGAGGCTATTATTGTTGGATTGGTTTGGTACTACTAGTTTATTCTCTTACCTTTCGCATATTGAATATTGAACTGTGTTTTTTCTTTTCAACATGTTTCAGGAGTTTTCATTTTTTGATTTTAGTTTATTAGAAATTACCTTAGAATAAAAATTATAAAGAGAAATATTTATAAATCGAATAAATGCTTATTTTATTTTTATTGTTTATAAAAGTTTCGTAAAATATTCCTTTTATTGAACATCATCTAAAAAGTCTTTTATGCGATAAATATAATATTGACGATGGTTAGAAAGGTATTTTATATGATATGTAAAGTGTTTAATAATAATAATAATAATAATAATAATATTATTATTATTATTATTATTATTATTATTGTTGTTGTGTGATAAATGAAATTTTACAGCAAGTTATAGTATCATGTTCGCGAATGCAAAGATAAAATAAGTATATATAGTTTAAGAACGAAATAAAATGTAAGGATAGAATATGTATATGTTTCTAAAAGTAATTTCAAGATGAAATTTTAATTCAATCCTTATAAAATAATTTATACTTAGGTCATTTAGAATTGTGTTACAGTTCTATGAAATAGTACAAAAGGGGGCAAAGGTATGATATTGTATTTAATTAATCAATGAGATGAGAATATGTATAAATATTGTTAGAAAGAACAATTTCATCAATCTTTAGTCAGAATTTCAACTTGATCAATATATTAATTTGTAGTAGGAACTCAAGTATTTGAAATCTGAAATATATATTTTTATACTGTTTATTATACGTGACTATTATTGTACTAAGAAAATTTCAAATTTTAATGGCACATCTCATGTATCTTTTGATTAAGCCTAGTAACGGGACGAGAATGAGTTTTATTATCTCATCAAAAAATTTATATTTATTTTTATGTTTAAATTTAATGAGTATCAAATCTTTGTTTTATTTTCATTCTCGTTATACTTGTACCTATACTCGTATTTGTTTTCTTATTTTTTCAATATTAATTAATTATTTTTTATAAAATAAAAAAAAAGTACGCTAAAGAACATAATATTATCAGTTATTCAATATTAGGAGGGGTTGTTTCTTTGATATCAAATATTTAAAAAAAGTTATAATTGTACACATTTCACATTACAATACCAAATAAATTTTCAAGAGAACTAAAATATTTATTAAATTTGCAAACATTAATGAAACCTAGTTGATAAAATTTAAAAATAATTTTTGAAAAATACAAAAGAAAAACATATATTTAAATTAAAATTTATTTTAAAAGTTTGTTTACTTCAATTTTTTTTTAAATTCTAATGAATCTCTTATTTATACATTAATAAAAGTTATAACACATCACTTCATCAAAATCTTAAACAAAGTATAAGCATAAGATTATATACATAACTCTTGTAATAATCTTAAACAAAGCATAAGCATAAAATGTATAACATAATTTAAGAAATGATACACATAAAATATTTTAAATATTGCTTAAACAAAATAAAATAAAATATAATATTATATTATATATATATATATATAATGATATAATATAATATAATCATTACATAACATGTTAGTATAAATATAAGAATAAGTTATTAAAAATAAATTTTAACATGATAGAATGATATGAAAGAAAAAAAAAAACTTATTCATCAAATGATATTTTATTTTGAGGTATATTTTCCGAGACATCCAATTTAAAATTTTAATCTACAAGCGAATAAAAGAATTATGAATCAGAGTAACTTCCTTGCTACTCAAGTTTACACATTTATGTATGTTTCAGTTGTTTTTCACCACATAATATTTTAATCGATGACTTAGATCATTGGTAAAGTAAGATGTACTTTATTTCGATATAGTGTCAATATTTAATAAACAATTCAAACCATGATTCACAAGTCATCTATATGTATGATCCCAACTTCATGCAAGTTTAATGAATCTTAATAAGCATTGTCATACAATATAAAAACATTCAAATAAAATCACAAATCAATCAAATATAAAATTGATATTCACTTTGCGGTTACAAAAACATACATATTCAATGAGTTAAAAGAGACATTTTTTATCCACTTGAACGAATTGTGGACAAAAATTGGATTGATTTGTAATGTTGTTTTCACCTAAAACAAATATCCTTCATTTGAGCGAAAATAGGATAAAAAATTTATTTTCAATTCACTTTTCACTTAAGTAAATAATTTTCACTTGAGTAAACATAGAACATAGAGTGAAATATGAGTCTTTATTTTATTTTTGCTTAAGTGAAATCCTCCGCTTGGGTGAAAATATAAAAAACAAAATAGTATCAAGAATAGAATCAATCCAAATTTCAAAGGTAATTTTCAAAAGCATTTTAATAATACAACTTCTAAAAAATTTAAATGATTGATCCAAAACACAATTTGCTAAGCATTATCCTTTTCTCATTTCCAATCAATTTTTGTACTTTAAGTCAAATTATGTTTATTTACACTCACATCAAATTCCTAAATTATCATATGGAAATATATAGAAATTTACTCTACCTATCTAAATCATATTCAAAACTCAATTCAAGGAAACTCTAAAGTTATCATGCATAGTCTAGTCACTAGATCAACACACCAAACAAAAGTTCTAGCATTCAAATAGTTTCTCAACCAACCACAATCTTTTGCATAAAATTCAGGATATTATGACCATCACTTTCACATCTAAATCATCTATTATAAAGTTCTATAGAAAACATTAATAACTTCCCTTACCTACAATACATATCCTTAAAGCAAAAACATCCAAGCATTACAGCTAGAGTAAAGTATCTAAGCAAAACAAAACTTCAGTATGTTATAAAAAAAAGTTGAAATAATCACTTTTTTTTTAATTAACCCCATCAAGATTAATGAAAAAATCATAAAGAAAATAAAAAAATAGAATAAATAGAAACTTATTCTGTTTGAAAATAGGCTTCCAAAGGAAAAAGGTCTCAATTTTTTTTTAATGAGTTAAAACCTTTTTTTAATAAATTGTAATTTTGTTTAGGAAAAGAAAATGATTAGTTATCTTTGTTATCTTATAATCAATTTATTTTCTATTTTCTTCTTTTATCTATGTGACTTCTCATTACTTATTTCACTCCTCCTTACCTTTCCTTGTTTTCTTCTATTCTAAAGTTCTTCTTTCGAGGGTTTTGGCTGATTTCATTCTTTAAATTTCATGATGCCTATGTGCATCAATCTTTTTATCCTCGTTTCTAGATAGTATGTTTTTTTTTTGTATTTTTGTTGTTTTTATTCTAGTTTATGAATTTGTATTAGGATTAAAATTATGCTTCTTTTTCTTGATTTTTTTAGGTACTTTTTGATTTATAGGGTTTAGAGAGTTTTTCTGCATATATTTTTATGAGGAATTCAAATTTTTACTTGGATTGAATTACAGAACTATTAACTAGATTAGGATTTAGCATTTTGGTGGATAATGAAGATGAAAACTCTAATAAAATAAACAATGAATTAGAATTGGAGAAAAGTGTAAATTTAAATGGCATTAATTGTAACAATTTAATAGATAATTTTACATTAAAAAAACTTGAAAAATATATTTCAAATAAAATACTTCATTCTTAAGTTGCTCAAGAGTTTGGAGCATTCTGCACAAGCTAAGCGCCACTGGGTGCCATCTGAAAAATGGATTCCATAGAGTTTAAGGGACTGTGGCATTGGGTACCAAGAAACCACTATTAAGCGCATAATGGGGGTCGTTGGGCAAGAACAAAATTGCTGAGTAAAAACATAAGACTTAAAGTCTAGAAAGCATTAAGGTAGCCACTATTGGGCATCTTATATGTGGCGTTGGACGTGCCTATGATCACTGGTTGCTAGAGGAACAATGTTGAGCACTACTTGGAACTTTGGTTCCAGGGAGCTCTGTTTCATTTTTGTTAGGTGAGAAGGGGGTCTCACTAGGCGAAAGTTTGAGAAATATGATTTTAAGATATGTTTAATTTGCTTAAAAGTATTTAGAATGAGATATGTATCTTGTGTGTGGATGTTGTGAGTGTAGTGACTCCTAAGGAGGGAGTACTACATGGATGTGATGTTAGGTTGTGTATTAAGAGGGATTTTGAAGAGGCTATCTTGACTTTGCTAGTATCATATTCATGTAGAGGATGATATCTAGTTGTAAGAGTTAGAGATGTTCCTATAATCTAGAGCTTCAATATGAAAAAGGACTAGACCTCACAAATATAAGGAATTTACCCTATTCATACTCGAGAGAGATTGGTGTTCCAGTGTCAATCTATGGTTATAACTCCTAAGAGAAAAGAGTGAGTTACGACATGTGTAGAGTCTCTGAGTTTGCTTCATACATTGGTCTTTTCAAAAGTAGAGACAAATGCTTATGTTATGATTGAGCCATTAGGGTTGTGTTGAAATGATTAAGCCTTGTATCATGATAGACACTTGATTCTTTATATGAACTATTAAATTTGAGTTGAACATGAATTGTTTTCATAGTATTGCAAATCTTCACTAACTTACCTTTTGCTTTTTGTGGTGTTGTGGTATCCATCTACGATGATTGTAAATGGTGCTTGAACAAATGATCTTACAAATGATGATAATAAGGAGCACTAGTAAAGAGTATGAAGCTTTTTTATTTTATATTGAAAATGCAAATAGAATGTATATTTTAAATCAGGTACTTTTGTATGATTTTGTATGATGTAGCACTTCTTGTACATACTAAGGATTATTTTGGAAAACTTTTACATACAATATATTTGTATGTTTGATGTATGCACTATCTATATAATGATGAAGTTTGTGGTAACTTATTTGCTAATCATGGTGTATTAAAAATATTAAAATAATATTTTAATAAAAATAAAGAACTAAAAATAATAAACTAAATATATTAAACGACAAATAATGACATATTTTGGAATAATTTTTTTTTTTGGGTTGTACTTGACAAAAATGTACTAATTAAAAATAAAAAATATATGAGATCAATGATAAAAACTAATGTTTTGAATATATTTTTTTTCAATCGTGTGAGGCATCACTGTATAATCACTATTATTTATTTATTGTTTCAAATAATTATAAGCAATATTATCTTTAACAAAAATAATGATAATCATAAATAAATAAAAATAGTTAACTTTCACAATATTTAGAATAATCTAAAAACATGAATGGCGATAATTGTTTGAAATATACTTTTATTAAACAATTAGACAATTTTACATAAATAGTAGCGATAATTATTGAATTTCAAGTTAAGCTAAAATAATATTTATGGAATAATTTTACGAAACGTTATTTTAATTTAATTAATTAACTTGTAAAATTTCAAAACTTAATTATCAAAGGACATTACATTTCATATTTCAAAATTTAGAAGAAAAAAATGTATTCACTAAATATCATAATGGATTATACTTAAATAACTGATTTTGTATTACAATCAATTATGCTTGATGCTTAAATAGAATTTAAATTAATTAACTTTTCAACTTTGCAGTGACTTCTCCTTATCATATTTCTTTTCCGCTGTAAACCTAGACAATCTATGTACGATGTATTAAAATACTCACAGATTTAACCACATAGTCATATATTTGAGTAAAATTATATAAACTTAAATGTAATTCTTGTTGTTTTTTATTATTATTTTAACTTTTTTTAAATAATTACTTCGTAATTAATTATCTTTTAAATTTTAATTCACATTCATTATTATCAAATTACCATAAAGATATTTTAATAATTTATTACATCATCTAATTAATTTAATTATTTTATATTATCACATTACCTTACCTTCCCACCAAAGAATCTTATATTTCACTTTCTTTTCCTTAGATTGTTTTTCTTTTCTTTTCTTATTTTTGTTTTTCACTATCTTCCAAACAAAGGATAAACAGGGATTTTGGTTTTTGCACATGTTTCAATGTTCGATTGTAGTGACATATAGATTTGTAATTTGTTTCATCCTTATTTGCTTCGACACATCAATTAGTTCTGAGCGTTGTGTATTATGTGACGTCGTTTTCACTGTTCTGTTTGGATCAGCAGGATTTATAGGAGGGGTTCATATGTCTCAATACATCTCTCATCAATTGAAGTTTCACAGTTTAACTAATTAAACTAACTGCTTAATTCAGAAATCATAATTCTGATTTATAAATTTTGTAAACTAATAGATTACAAATATCACTTATACATTGTTAAATAAAATATTATTTTGTTTTACTTTTCATATATTTATATTAAAATCGATTATAACCAATTTAAAAGAATCAGCTGAGCTGAGTTTCCATATCTTGAAAATCAATATCACTTACATTATTCTAAAAAAAGTTATAAATATAAATAAATTTGGTTTTTTTTTTCTGGCACAAAGTTTGTCTATCTATGTTATTGTATTCTATTTCTACAATTTATTTGATATTGAAAATAAAAATAGTTTCATGGTAGAAGCTTGCTATATACATGAAGACTTGACAAAACATTTTGTGACACAATTATTCGTTCATAAAGTCCTATTTTTTTGTTTCATTATTTAAAGCTTCTGGTACTTAAGAAATATTGTAGTAAAAATATGATAAAAACACGAATACGTAAATTCTTAAGCCATGTTGAAACACTATTTTTAATGATTTATTTGTGGTATATGTGCACATTTTTTGGGATATAACAGAAATATCTCGAATATATCTTGAAGATAACAAAAACTAGTAAGATAAGCTCTTTAAAAGAATATGAATAACATAAGATAATATATAGAAGAAAGATATAAATGGAGAAGAAAGCAAAAGAATTCCTAGAGAGAAAGAGATGTGAGTTGAATTGCTGCTTTTCTTGGAGAGCATTAGACCATCTTTTCATGGTGTGAATGAGGGATGATGATGGGTTAAAATTCCATGGCTCATGATGAATATCTTGTAACACCCCAACAACGGTCATATTTGTTTTAATGTCCAAATTGAAATAGTTGTATCAATAATGACCAAAACAAAAACTACTCTAGCTATAATGGCCAAATTGCAACTACATTGCAATAAACAAATTTTACAACAAGGGAAACTTAGACGCAATTTAGTTCCTCAACTTTTGAAATATGTGAATTTAGTCCTTTTAACCAAATTTTGTTATGTTTATTTGATCTTTCAAGCACATTTTTCATCTAACATTCAAGTGAAAATGAGTCAAACACTATAAACAACTCAAATGCTATCATGAAACGCACTAGAAACATCAAATAAACTTAACAACGTTGGGTTAAAAGGACTCAGTACACACATTTCTAAAGTTGAGGGACTAAATTAGACCACAATTTCAAAAAAGGATTATTTCCAATTTTTACTAAAAGTTAAGGGACCAAAAACATATTTAACTCTTACAACAATATCATCTTCAAATAACTTGCAATAACTTGTAATTAAGAACACTAAAATTTTCTATCCTTCACACTTGTGTGAGGTTATTCTCTAGATGGCTTATATTTTATATCCATTTTGATGCATGTGAAATCTTGTGATTAACAACACTTTTTGTTGTACATGTTGGAGAGGTTGTGTATTTAGCCCAAAAAGTGTTGTGTACCCATTATTAAACTTTGTTGAAGTTTAGTGGATCACTCGAAAATAGAAGTGTTCAATATGATGTTAAGGCTAGAAATATAATGTCATCTACACTAACTCTTGATGAAATTTATAGAATTTCAATTTGTACAAGTGTCAAGGAAATGTGGGAGATTTTAAGAGTAACCCATGAAGGAAAAAATGATGTGAAACAAGCAAAGAAAAATTCTCTCATCTAGGAGTATGAGATGTTTCATATGCTACAAGTATAAACAATATATGATATGCAAAAGCGTTTCACTCATATCGCCAATCATCTCTCTGGGTTAGGTAAAGATTTTGATATTGATGAACTTAATATAAAAATATTGAAATCTTTGAATATGTCTTGGCAACCAAAGGTCATCGCAATAATGGAGTCATAAAATCTTGTGAATATGTCAATGGTTGCTCTATTTGGGAAGTTAAGAGAGCATGAGTTAGAATTCGGGAGACTAAATGAAGAAGAGGACATAAGAAGAAAAAAGAATACAACCTTTAAATATGAAATTTTCAAAGGAAAAAATCAAGAAGAAGATGATGACTATGACTTTAAGGACATGGACTTAATGATGAAAATGTTCACAAAGTTTATAAAGAGTGTAAGACCCGAGAAATTTGAATAATTAATTAAATAATTATTTAATAAATGCGGGTAGTATGAGTTTTTAAGGCATTTAATGCGGATTGTTATCATGTAGAAAAGTACTAGTTCAATTGGTGAGAGTACTTTGATTATGTGAGAGGACTTGGGTTGAAGTCTTAAGTATGCTAATTATGTGTTATTTATTTGTTTTTATTTTTTTAAATATATGTTGAGCATGATTATGAAATGATATAATCATTTAATTATATTAGTCATCATGAAACATGAATTGGTTAAATGGTTGAACATTGATTTGGCATTTGTATGGTTATGGGTTCAAGCCTTGGAAAAACCAAATTAAACTTTTTTTTGCTATTTTGAGTTTTGGCTTGAATTTGAAGGGTTAAGGGAAACCTAGATGCATGGGCAGCCAAGGGAGGTTGAAAAACGGACTATAAAGAATCAATGAATGATAATAAACATTACCATTAAACCTTAAATTCGTTTTTGGTAATTATCTAGCTTTAAGGCACCTTTAAAAGGCCAATGTAAGGTAAGAAGAAGGGTTTTGGCAAGCTGTGAGTGTACTCAGAAAATAGAACACGAATTTTGAGAGTAGTAAGGTTGGAGTGAAGCTGAATTGGGAGAGAAAGCCAAAGGGAGATCATTGAGGATCAAGAGAGAATTCACAACAATTCTAAAATTTAAGCCAAGGGAACCAGATTAGGGGAGCTGAAATCACGTCTTACCTAGTTTTATGCATAATTGTATGATTGATAGCATGTATGTGTATGGTTTTTTTTCGTTGTTCATTGAAATCTGGGTTTCTGGAAATTTTCCAAAAACCGCTTGGCAGGTCACTCATGGCCGCTAGGCGATCCATGCGGTTTTGGTTTTTTTCTGGGTTCCTGATGAGGAACCGCCTGGCGGTAAGCTCCCGACCGCCAGGCGACACTTACCATTTTCACCAATTTTTGGGTTTCTTGATAAACTGCTTGGCGGTGATGAACACCCGCCAGGCGACGCGAGCCACTTTTGGCTCGATTTTGATGTTTCCCAAGTTCTTGGAGGTTTCTGATCGGGGAAAAATCGCGTCCTAATCTTTATGAATGATTAAACATCATACTTTCTTGGAAATTCGTGAATTAGGGGTTAAATTGAGATGAAAATCACATGACGGTTATCTTAGGGTTGATGAATTGGAGGATTTTATAGTGGCACTAAAATAAAGGGAAAAGGTTAATGGAATTTTACTTATTGAAGTTTTAGGAAAGGATCATGAACCTAAACATGTGAGTACAATCTTTTGAGTCGTAAATTGAATGAAATCAGAGTTGTTGTGAAGGAGGCAAGGTTCGCAGATGCAGGAACCGCCTGACGGCACCCCATTGGCCGCCAGGCGCCACACCAGAGGTGTGTGGTGTGTTGATTCACGAAAAATGCTATTTTTCATACTTCTCGTGCAACAGTAACCGCTGGGCGGTAGTTTAGTCTTGCCGGGCGCCAGTCGTCTGGTTCTGGGCGCTAGGCACCACCAATTTTTCTGGTTCGCGTAGTTTTTGTAAAACTGCATTTTCCAGTTTGTTAACCATCCGATTTTGGTGAAATTTTGACAAGCGGTCCATAACATGTGGTTTTTCACTTTGAATGATGGAGATTGGATTTTGAGGTCAGTAGCTAGAGATATACGTCACTCAATATTGTTGATTTTGGAGTCGTTAAAATGTATGAATAAGCCCTTGATTAGTTCAAGTAACTTCTAATGAAGTATAATTGGGTTATGTGGTAAGTCTCTATCAATTTTAATGTTCCTTTGGGTTAGTCACATGTGGAGAATTGGTTTGGTGAAGGCATGGGTGTCAATATTAAATTGCATCGGTGCATAAGATCATGTGCTTAAAATTGTTAGAGTGTTGCTACTTATATTTTGTTTGAGCATGCTTGGGATGGTCTATATGACTAGGGGATGAATGCACATGTGAGATGCTATAAGGCCTAGAACATTATAGATGGCAATGCCTTTCATTAGGGGTACTAATGAGAGCAAATGAGAGCAACTTGTGTGAAGTATGCTTGAACCTGAACTAAAGCCAGTAATGTGCAAGTACTAGTGTAGAGACTAGCGGTATGTGTCCCCCGCTAGGCAATCTGGAAGCGGTAGCGACTGGCGGTACGTGTCCCCCACTAGGCAATCTGGAAGCGGCAGCACCTAGCGGTACGTGTCCCCCGCCAGGCGATTTTGCTGTAGCAGATTGGTATTATGCTTGCTATGATGTGCGTGATCTACAAGGCTTCTAGAATATCTTAAAGGTCGACTTGCTGGTGTTCCTTGAGTTGAGCTCGGAACGTATCCCTTGAGTTGAGCTCAGAATAGGGGTTAAGCACGTGGCATTCCTCGAGTTGAGCTCAGAATGGCATCCCTCGAGTTGAGCTCAGGATGGCGGATGAACACGAGGAATCCTTGAGTTAAGCTTAGGTTTGGCGAGTGTTGCCGGTGTGAGTGTGCTGGTTGTGGCCAGTACGGATGGGCCCAGATAGATTGTCCTCCTCAGTAGTTGACTGACGAGTTTGGTAGTCTTGGGACGTTACGAATTATGTTTGTATATGGGAACTCCATCTGGCGTTACGGTGTATGATCTGTAGCATGGTTACCCGCACGTGCTCTATCGGTTGTGGCCGATAGGTGTGGCAGCAAGACACCTTGAGGTACTCACTAGAAGATGTAGAACACGAGTAACATGGTGGTGACCATGTGATGTGATATCAAAGGATGGAATTCCTTTGGTGTGATTGTGTGATTGGTATATTTGTGCCATATATATATGTTTATTTTGTTAGCTCACCTTATCTGCTTGTGTTTGGCGATGATCGTGTACGTTGTACACGGAAGCAGATGATGTTGCAGGTGGATCTGGTGAGACTTAGCAGCGGAGCGGGGAAAACTCATGGGAACAGTTTAATAGAGTTTTATCATTTATGGTTTTGGAATAAAGATGTAATCTATTATGAGACTGTTTTGGTATTTTATTAAATTATGAGAAGATTTGAACTTAGAGTTATATTTATTATGAAATAAATTCTTTGAAATTCCCGCGTTTTTGGGAAATGGATTTATAATAAATGTGATTTTATTTTCTTATTTTATATTATATTTTTAAACCCGTAATATCCGGTCGGGATGTTACAAAGAGCAAATGACAACATAAAAAGCATAAAAAGAAGAATCAAGGTTCTTCTTCAAAATTCCATTGCTATGGTTGTGGAGATTTGGGACATGTCAAAACGGACTGCCCAAATGCTAAGAAGAGTGAAGAAAAGAAGGGCAGAAAGTTCTTCAAGAAAAAGAAATGGGGGAATGAATCAAGCTCTTCATCAAGTTCTTCATCAAGCTTAAGCGACTCAGATAAAGAAGCAAATCTTTGCTTAATGGGCCACAAAGAATCACATGGGAGCCAAGTAAGTGTTCTAGCTACAATGATGAATATGATGAACTATATGATGTATTTCAACAACTACTTCATAAATCTAGTAAATTATATGTTGCTCATAAACAATTAAAATATGATTTTAAGGATTTACAAAGTAAGTTTGAAACAATCTCTTGAAGAAGAAAAAAATTTGAAAAATAAATTTTCAATTTTAGAAAATAAAGAGACTACAAATATTAAATGTGTATCTTGCAAAAGTTATAAGTTTGATATTAACATTCTTGAAAAACAACTTGAAGATGCAACAAATAATAAAAGTTTTTAAAAATCAATGTTTAAGAAAAAGGATTTTCACAAAAGTAAGTGAGCTCCCAAGAATAAAAATAAAAGAACTCATAGGGTATGGTTAGAGAAAGGAACAACTCATTCTAGGAATATAAACAGTGTAACATGTTTCTATTGTATGCAAAATGGATATACTTATAACAAATGTATAATTAAATATTTTGATGTTTCTAATGGAAGATATGTTTGGATTCCTATTATAGAGTAACTTGTCTTTAACCTCAAGGACCCAGATAAGATTTTTGGGACCAAAGTTTTTCAATTTTGCATGTTAATTTCAAACCAAGAACATTTTTTTGGTATCTCGGTAAGTTCTATGATCTTAGAGGGTTTGGGGATATAGATATGTCCAAAGTGGTAAAAATCATTCATTTTAGTGTTTTATGAAAAACTCAGCTGAGATAATAGATTATCTCAGGTGATAATCGATCATCAACAAATCTAGAAATCTATGTTCTTGAATATGAAACAATAATTGATTATTCTGAGACTATAATCGATTATCTTGCAAAGCAGGACGCATATTTTCATTTTTTTTACCGTTTGAGTGAGCTTTTAAAAAATTTAGACCATGAGCAACAAGTTTGTACCTCATAAATGCAAATTAGTATGTTGGAGCTCATTTTGTTAGTATAAATTTGCCCTCTTTAAACACCTTTTTTTTCTTTAATCTTTAGAATCACTCTTGATTTAGGGGGAGTATTTCTTCTTGAAAGGTTTGTTTTTTTATCAAAAAGGGGGAATATTACATGTAGGGTGAGTTTATCTCTTAAACTATTTTTTTACCATAAAAAAGATACGTGTATCGGATACGACACGTATTTGATACGTAGATACGTTTATTTTGAGAATAATAGGATACTATACGTGATATATACGTAATATATAAATATTGAAAAATGTATAAAAACATAATAAATATATGATTGTTATTGTGTGAATCCAAATTAAAATTATATGTACTAAAGTTGTCAATATAAAAAATATGAGTTATTGTCATCATAAAAGTACTATTACAAAAAAAATCTTAAATAATGATCAATTTTAGTAACCAAAAATATGTTAGAGACTAGTTTTCGAATTAGAGACCAATTATTTTGGTAGCCAAAATTTTAGAAACTAATTCATAATAAAAACTATTTTAATTATCAATTTAGAGACCAATTATAATTTTTTGGAACTATTTTAGTTGTCAATAATTTTTAGTTTCTAAATTGACACCTAAATTGATCACTTTATAGTGGCTAATTATTTCTTTTCAATAAAATTAGTCATTATTCAAAAAGTTTCTTGTACTACGACTTTATAAATTAGATACTTCATTGATAAGTATCGATAAAGTATTCTAAAGTATCGGACACGGATACATGTCGGACACGACTACGTGACCCAAGTTGAAGTATCGGTGCATCATAGGGGGAGAGATATGCAAGTCTTAATTAAAAGAGAGTTCTATTTTAAAAGTTATCTAATTTAGGGGGAGTTGTCTAAAGAATTCATTTTTTTATCATGATAAAAAAAGGACGAGATATATTTGTGTTGATATATTGTGATAACTTGTACCTCTTTGAGGTCTTGGATTAACTGCTCTTTTCTCTTAAGTTGTATATTGAGAACATGACATATCATAAGTTTTCAACAAATTGTGATCATCATAAAAATAAAAAAAGGAAGAGATTGTTGACAAAAGAAGAAGATGAATATCTTGATTCAGTAAAGAGTTTTTGATGATGATGACTTATGGAGAAATGTAGAAGACTTAATGATGATTCAGTGAAAAATCCTAAAGACTTCAAGAATGCATGGAGCTTGGATTCAAGAGATACATTTAAGACTTAAGAGTTTAGTTGTTTAAGTCTTGTAATAAATGTATATTATTTAAAATAATTAAAATAGTAGGTCAAGAGTCAAAAGGCAGAACCCAAGCAGTAGAATGTTGAGAGAAGATTTTCTTTTTACAAAACGCACTATAATAATCGATTATCACATAAGTAGTTTTTTAATTTTTAGAAATGCCTCTAGAATAATCGATTATCAGCACGAAACAATGTTTTTCAAAAACTAGAAACTACTCTAGAATAATTTATTATCATATAATCGAATATCTCTGGCAGTTGTGACTTGACTTTTAATATTCTTAACCTAATTTCAAAGAAGTTAGAGAAATTTGAGTACTTGAGAACTAAAAGTTAGAGAAATCTGAGTACTTGAGAATTCTTTGTGGAAGACTTTGAAAACCTAGTGTCGATAGAACGATAACTATCATCAAGTGGGATCATGAGTGATTGATTGTTGTTGTTGTTGCTAGATGAAGTTGTTCATCCTTTGTATGACTCAAGGAAGGTGTTCATTCCTTGTGTGATTTAATGAAAATGTTTCTTCATCTCTTGTGTGATTCAAGAAAGGTGTCTTCATCCTTTGTGGGACTCAAAGGAGGTGTTCATCCCTTGTGAATTTCAAGGGAGGTGTCTTCTATCTCTTGTGGCTGCAAGATATCGATATGTGTTTTCTAAACCTTAAACTTTCTTATTTGTGATTTATTTGATTTATTGTAGTGATTGAGTAAATCTCAATTTTGAGAGATTAACAACTGTACATAAGATCGTTTGATCAGAACCAGTATAAATATCTTTGTGCACGATTTTTTACCACACACATTATTTTGCTGCACAATTCTAACGATTGAAAAAGGTTCTAAAGTGCCATAAGTCTTGAGAGAGAAGAAAAAAAAACAAAAAAATAACACGTGATCATCTTTCAAACAATATTAACAACTTAATAAAAATATCACATTAAATCATTTTAAATAAAATAGAGATTGAATTGAGAAAAAAAAATACTACTTTGAATCAACTCCACCAGAAATATTAATTTATATAATTTATTTAATTCAATATATTATTTAAAGTTCTAAATATATCAATTTAATCCGTAGTTTTCCATAGTTGTCTATTCCAACTTCCAAGTGACTAGAACGAATAAAATCGATATTAATTTACAAATATAAAATCAAATTAAATAAATTATATAAATATTGGTACTATAGAAGTAATTTAACCAACAATTATGCAAAAGTGATAAGAACCACCTATGTAGCACTTCTGCATTGAACCGAACTAAAAACAACACTAGCAAGAAAACCACTGATAAACCTTTTTGTTTTTTTTGTTTCGATGCTCTCTGTCGCGAAACGGTTTCAGCTTCGGCCCCTGACGACGCCGTTTCTCGGGCAGCTCCGGTACGCCCGAACGCGGCCAAAGTCGCCGCCGGTGGCGCTGAGGAAGACGGAGGAGCGGTCGGAGTGGTGGGCGGTGGACGGCGAAATGCACGAGATCGGCGATCACGTGCCGCTACGTGAGCGCTTCGTGATCCCCCGAGAAAACATCCCCAACAAGCGCCGCAAGCAGCTTAGAGAACAATTCATGCGCCGAACACGCCTCGTTCTTAAGGAATCCGTTAGTCCTTTACTCTTTCTCTCGATTTTCTGTTATTTATTTTCTAATTATATTTTGTTTAGGATAAAATAGTTTTGTTGAGAAGAAGTGTACAGCATTAGGATGTAGGCAGAGTGTGTTAATCCATGTAGAGATTAAGACCGAGGTTTTGCTACTTTTTTGTCTTTACAAGATTTTTAGTTCTTACACTCAAGGTTTTAAATATTAGTCTCAGTTCTGGTCGCAGTTTTGTCATTGTGAACAGATATTGTGGTTGTGGAGACTTCAGAAGCCTTGATGTTTCAGCCTAAGTCAGTGTTGTTTTAAAATGTAGGTTTAGAATGTATTTGAGTTTTACTTCCGGAAACTGTTTTGTAGTTTTTCAAATGCTACTAAACAAGTTGCTAGATAGTTAGTGGAGGGTGGTGCGAGACACAAAGTGGGAGTGGAATCGAGGGAGAGGTTGAATTCGATGAAATTAGACCAAAAGTGAGAGAATATTTCTTAGCTGATTCTATTATTTTATTTTTCTGAACACTTGTTTTTGTTCTTTTGGAAGCAATGTGCAAAGCTTAACAGATTTTGGATGAGAGATTGATTGCTAAGTTGTGTGACATTATATTGGAAAAGTTGTTTTTAAAATCAACAGGTGAGAAATGAATCAAATAAACCCTTAGTTTCCTTATGAAGGATTAAAAACTTGTGTAATGAAATAAAAAAAAACATTTCATTTTGTTAAAAAAAATGAATATTTTTTTTTGTAGGGATTAAAACAAGATATTGGTGATATTTTCACAGACCGTCAACGTATTTAAACATCAGACATTGTTACCCCATTTGTATTTTTTTGTTTTTCAGTTTGAATTTTTAGAATAAGTAGTTGCATTACATGGTTATTGCCTTGCTTAATGTGAGTGAAAATGTGATGGATATTATAATTATGTTGCATTGTTGACTTGGTAGTTGTTGTCAGTTTGTGATTTTTTATGAATAAGAAATGTAAAATTCAAAATCATGATTGTTGTCTAACATGCTTGCGTTGTATTGAAAGGAGCATGATCCTTGGTGTAAAAGGTACATGGAACTGTATAATGAACTTAGAGAAAACTGGGAGAGGCTTTATTGGGATGAGGGTTACTCCAAAAAGCTTGCTCAGGATCATGCGAACTATGAGTCTGCTGAAGATGATGATAGGGATTTCTCCCCATACAGGTTTGCCTCCATTATTGATTCTTTCCTCTTTTCCTTTCTTGCCAAGGCCTATGACTGCTATTGTCTTGGGAAAATGATATTTTTCTTGTACTGTCTCATGCATGAATTTGAGGACTGAACTGGTCATCTTGCTCAGTTTTATTGAAACAATTATTCTTTGAAGATTCTGAAGAGTCTATTTTGTGTTAGTTATACTATTATGGTTCTGAATTTTCTGTTTCAAAACTTTGTGGTGGCCACTCTTTCGTAGTTGGTTATCATGTAACAATCTTTACACTGAAATTTTGATTTAACAGTATTACATAATTTTACATGGTCGATCAGATTAATGGTTCAAAGTTCTTCAGTCATTAATGGGGGGGATGGTGTCTAATATTGGTGTTTTCTGCTATATGGCATTTCAGGAGTAGAAGACCTCAGCCTCAGATGGAGTATAGTAAGGTACAATGATTTAAATATAGTATAGAAGTTGGCCGTTTTGTCTTGCTTTTGTATATATCTTTGATTCTAAGGATGTTGTTCCATTAGTCAGCTATGCAGAATGAAGTGCCATCAGAAATAAATTGCATCTTGCCATTTTGTATTACATAAAAAATAAATAAAAAAACCTTTCCCCCATATTGAAGTTTTGCCTATTATTATGCTTTGACTGTTAAAATTTCAACTCAAGAAGCCTGCATGAGAGTCGAGGGATCTTATTTAACATCATCCAAAATGGGAAAAGAATGATATAAATTACAAATTTGTTCTTGTTGGTAAGGGTATCCAGTTTTTAAGGAATGATACACAGGCCATCTTTTTTTGTGTTAACTGGGACAAATTCCCCAATGATATTAAGGCACAGTAATTATCTTCTGCATCGTTTGATTTTCACTTTGTTTTTAGTTGACTCTAACTCAATCTCCGCATATTAGATCTATTTGTTTGAGATGGCTGTAATCATTAAGACTGAAATGTTGTTTAGTATACTTTTATGATACTATCTCTCTGATGATTGGATTCTAATTCAGGACCAGGCTTTTGGAAGAAACAGACAACCTGATAACTTGGAGAAAGTTAGCATTCTTCGGGATAAATTTGAGTATGACCGAGAGAGAAGAATGAGAGAAAAAGGTTAGTTTGTAGATGTTTGCACCCCATTCTAAAGTCTAGTAATCCCAGTATATAACTTTTCTCAATGAAATATTTTTGTGAAATTCTTTAAAATGGCAAACGCATTATACAGTAGCACTGGTGTCTTTTACCTCATCGTGGTGCAGAACCATTCTATTTCCGGACTTTTTAATGTTGAGCACGCTGAAAGACTAACTAGCCAGTGAGCTGAGTATACTCTGCATGTGAGTTATTCAGCTAGCTCAGTCAGTGGGTTGAGTTTAATGGGGATGTTTTGCTAAATGAACCATAAATCAAGTTAGTGCCAATCCTAAACGGAATCTAGTGGAAGACAGAAGTATCTCAAACAATTCGGCTCCTGTTTACCAGCCTGTAAATTGAACTTTAGGCTTTTTGTCTGATAGTTGGTTGTGTTTTGTTCTCCTTCTGATAAGGATCAACCAAGGAACACGGACTCTGAAGCACAACAAGGACTTTGTGGACCAATGACAAAGGCAAGCGCTAAGAAAGCCAATGAAGCTCGAATTGGTTCAAATTCACATATGGAAGAATTGAAGCCCAAATTGGTCAACTACTTAATTCAATTTGAGGAATAAAGATGATGGGTGGACTGATTTACAAGACAAGACCCATTTTCTATTTTTGCTTTGCATTTTTATTTATTCCAATATAATAGTTTCATATGGATCTTGATGAGTTTTGGGTCAGTTTTTTTAATTTATTCCTATGTAATAGTGTTCAGTGGGGCTTTTATTCTGGTGGATAGTGGGAATTAGTTCCAATTGGATATTTAATTTAGTGGGAATTAATTATCCACTAGAATAAAACCCCACTAACTATTATAATGGCTCATGAAGCCTGTAAAACAAAAACTGACCCAAAACATACCAAAAGTCATGAAATAATAACATACAAAATTTCAAAGGAAAAATACAAAAGTCTTGCAAATCAGTCCATCCATCATCTTTATTCCTCAAGTTTAATTAAGTAGTTGACCAATTTGGACTTCAATTCTTCTATATGTGAATTTGAACCAATGTGGATTTATTTGCTTTCTTAGTACTTGTCCTTGTCATTGGTCTACCAAGTCCTAGTAGCACATTAAGGTCCCAGTTCCTTGGTTGATGCTCACCAGTGTAGCCTTTATTTTTAATTTAAGAGAAGCTGGTCAATATGAGAAAAAATCATCTCTATGAATATGCTTAAATCTGTCTTTCTTGATATTCTAATTTTCAATAGCATTTTTAGAGGCCAAAAATAGTTTGCTATAGAATTCTTTTTCTGAAGCAATCATATCATCTGTGCTTCAAATTTTGTACTGGAGGAGCAATTTAAGTGAATACCACTATCTAATAGATTCTTATGTTTGTACATAGCAGTGATGTCAGTATGTTTTACAAACCTATTTCACCCTGGTAGATGCTGTAAATCCTCAGTCATCAAAATTTAAATCTAGCAATTGGTAACGAAGAAATTATTCTTTCAAATCACGTATTTAACTATCGCTAGAAATGAAGCAAACTATCTTCTGCTTAAGTTGCAAATTTTGTTCTGTTGGTTGTTAGATTCAATTTTGTCAGTACTTTTTCTCTTTATATATAAAAAATTCACTTACCATTTATCACTATCTACTTCATGGCAGCATTTGCACCCATGCATGGAGGATCTGTTCCTGACTCTCATGATTCTAACCGTTGGAACCAACCGCTAGATACCGATCGATATTTTAGCCAAACAGAAAGGCATTGAAAGAACAATATTGTAAGGGATAGTGTAGTTTTTCTCCCACTAACTCAATGCTATATATGATGCTGCTAATATAACTAGTTCCAGGAAGTGTTTACAGTTAGGAAAACGGATTTTTTTGGTTTAAAGCTCATGTATTAATGCACTGACATTTACCCTGCTCTTCTCTGTCTCAAAGTTTTGACTCTAAGAAGGTTATAGAAAATTGGAAGTAGCATGAAATGAACCTGATGAAAATTTTTATCTGATAAACTCATTTAATCTGTATATATTTTCTTTTTGCACGCCTCTGTTGGCTTAATTGATAAAATGTGCATACTTCACAATCCTCTTCCTGGTGATGTTGGTGATTATTTACTTTGTATGGTTTAGTCTGCACCTTAAATTTTATAATTTCGTTAATGCATCTTTTTTTTAGTAAGTGATAACAAGAGTTGTATCATTCATACAACTGATAACAATGTATACAATATTTTTTCTCTGATTTTCATTTTTTTCTTCTGTTGTTGTTGTACAATTTTAATTTCACCATAAAATTGAGTGTTGGAGTTCCCACTCAATTGACAAGAGTGATCATGGATTGGGTCACACTAGGGTTTAGTTGAAAACTATACAAACGCATAAAAGGCTATTGCTTCTTGCACCCTCACACTAATAGAAAAAGACTAAATTACCCTTTATCATTGCACCACACTACGCTTCCATAATCACCGCTGTCACCTCCATCATTGTTGCTGTTGCAGAGGAAGAAGAGAGGGAGAATCATCATCTTTGCTGATGTAGAGGAAGAAGAAAAAAATCTGAAAAAATGCTTAAAAAAAAGCTTATTTCGAAAACGTCTTTCCAGAATGTATTTCACATTCCAAAAATTTGTTTCGGAAGCTATTATATGTATTTTGGAAAATTTATTCCAGAAATCTTATTTCAGAGTTTTTTCTTTTAGAATGCAATTCATGCGTCTCAAAAATTTTATTCTAAAAATCTTTTTTAAGAAATTTTAGAAAACTTATTTTGGAAAATTTTCGGAACATATAATCTAGAAAACAAATTTGTTTATTTTGTTAAACAAACTTTTTTAAAAGAAAAAATGCAAACAAACCGGATCAGCATAGGTTTAATGCAATCTCTTATCACTCAATTATCATTACTTTGCGATTATTTTTTCACAAATTTTATTATCAATTTGTTTAATTTTCACATATTAAAAGTCTAATTAAGTAAGGACATATCCAAACGTAGTAGGAAAAGATAGTGATAAATGATATTGTCTTAGTTTTAGTTTTTAAACATTTTTTACACGTTAACGAAATACACAGCAATAAAGATTTGATGGTAAAATATGAAAAGAAAAAACTAGAAACATAAAGTTTGTAGAAGAATAATAGTTTAGTTATAAGATAAATCATTACACTATATTATATGAATAAACCAAGAATAGGTTTGTTTGAATAAAATTTTCTTAGAACAGCGTAGTTAAATGATAAAAAAGTTAGGAAAAATATCAACTACTAGACATAAAGTAGTTAGATCGTCCTAGGATAAGAGAAATATCAGAATCTTCCTCAATGATAAAAATATATTAAAACAGTAAATTTGTCCACCTTTTATAAGTATATATTCGACGACTTTATAATGATATTTAATGGATCGATTTGCTAAATGTAGCATCATCCTTATTGGCTTGACATCTTTATTGGTAGACTTATATTAAAGTTTCTTTTAAAATATTATTATAAAACACATTTAAAATATCAAATAAATTTAACAAATATTTATTAAAAAGATTAAATCTATATATTTAAAAAATTAAAAGATTAAATTCGTCTAAAATTTTAAAATAAACTAATTCTAAAATTAATTGAAAATGAAGGAATAAAAACATATTTAATCCATAAAAATAGAAATACATCTTCATTTGATGTTAATTATTTAATAACATCATGTTTCATTTATTGTGATTTTTTTTATTTTTTATAAAATGTAACTAATCGAAATTGAAATAACAATCAAAAATTTAAGTATAAATTTGAATGTATTATTGGTGAGAATATGGATGAAATAAAATGTTATACCTGTTAAATATTGACACGAGAATGAAAATAAATTTTTTTCAAGTGAATATACTCTATCTCTTGTCATAATCATCCGAACAAACAAAGCATTACCGAAATCCTTTACTTTTTTGTTATGTAACAATCCATGGTCCAACATCCTTAACTCCTTCCTCGTTATTGTAATGTCCCACTTTTCGCTGACCCTGTTGACCACTAATATTAAATTCACTGTTGGGAGTCCAAACAACATTCATGGAGGTTAAAACAGTGGTTAACTTCATTGGTTGGTGCAAGTTTTGTGATTCCATGGAACACACAGTGAAGAAGGTTATTACGAAGTGCAGAGTAGCTGTAAATAAAATTAGGGCAAAGACTTTGTTGGAAGAAGCTTTGTAGTGTAGTGAGGAGTGGGGAGAGACACAGCAACAAAGGGTTGGAGTGAGTGAGACGTCAACACAAGAAAACAGAGATGTTCACATGTCACTGCACAAAGCACAATGAAGAAAGAGCATGGGTGCGCGTGCGTGTGAGCTTCAACAAAAAGGTAAACGCATTCACGAGGAACCCCTCGAAATTGGGGTATCCATTAACTCTAGGGTAGTTAATGCCTTAAATTAGGGTTTCATGTCTCACAACTTCTCTGCCTTCAACTTTTTTTCATCCTTCTCTTTATGCTAAAATAAATGTGGAGTTCTATTTTTAATTCATTTCATCCAGGTCATGTAATGAAAGTTACTCTTAGGGACATAGATGCATTGGTCAAGTTTAGTAGTGTATTTCTTTTATTTAATTTGATTATATTTTAATAGGATTGATTGGTTTATTTATTTTATTAGGTTACATATGTTCTTGTTTTCAACTATAATTTGATCCATTTATTTGATCCATTTATTTTTGAAAATTATTGGTTTTAGTGCTTGATTTGTCCTACAAATGATTTTACTTTCAACAACTCAAACAAATAAAACTTAATTATAATTAAGTTGGATTGGAACGAGTTTAGTCACACAAAAGTATTATTTTTAAAAATATTTAAATATAAATCCTTTTAATAATAAATTGTTATAAAGATGTGAATTTTATATTAATTGGGTTTAAAAAAATGATAAATATATTATTTAACATAATTTTAAGTTGGAAATCATAGGATCATGAGTTCAAAATATAGATATCATAAAATCCTCTCATTAACTATAATATATTATTATACGAAAAAATTTAAGATTTTAAGTTTTAAATAAGATTATAAATCATAAAAAGTAGAAGGATTATTTTTTTTCAACGATCGAATAAGATATTAATTAAGGTGTGAATATTATAAAATCTTTTAATTTAGATAAAGATAGTTAAAAGAATCTAAAAATAATATGATAGAAATTATAAAAAAAAAAAAAGTACTTTAACATACCATTCAGAAACTCAAATTTGTTGAGTTCCTTATACAAAGTTTGAAATAAAGTTTGAAAATTTTGTAAGCAATATTTGATTTAAGTGAACTTGTAGAAATATGGATTGTATAATCTAATTGAAAATAAAGTTTAGAATATAAGTGAGAATAATAATATAGACATGAGAAATGTGAAACCATTAATATAGAGGCGTAAAAAATATCTAGTATAGACATTTACACGTGATCATATTGAATTTATAAATTAATTATTCATGTCATTAATTTTTTTTATAACGTATTCTATAAAAAAATGAATACAAATCAAAAAAAGATTTATTAAGAAAAAAAAAGAGAGTTATAATTAAAAGTTATCAATTTGTCCAATAACCTAAAACCAATTCAATCTAAATACAATAGTTGCTTGGCTAAAGGCAAGAGTAAAAATAAAAATGATAAAATTAAAGAGTTCGCTAAGTAAAAAAAATAAAAAGAAAAAAAATTAAAACTATGTGAATTTGATTAATTATTTTATTTCATTTTTAATTATTTTTCTATTTTTATTGAATTAAATACTTTTACATTGAAGAAAAGGAGGAATAATTATTGTTTGCTTGTGTTCAAATTGTAAGCCCCATTTTTTTTTTTAGTGTTTTCAGTGTTGGGCCTCGCAGTTCGTGGGCCCAAGGCCAGCCTACTAAGGGACCCCCTATACCCCCTCTGAACTCATTCAATGCCTCTGGTCTCCCTTTTTAGAAACAGAGTTCTTCCTTGTTTCCCTCTACGAAGCAAAGTTCAGCTTGGGCACATACCATCTTCCATCTCCGAGCTAACCTAACCCATCCGGTACTTTTGGTAAGTCGAACTCTAGAGCTTCAGTTTACTTCTTCCCTTTTCTTCGCTGTTGAGCGCTTTGGGTACATTAGGGTTCGGTCTCCTAACCTCCGCTTGTGCGGACCTTCATGTTTCAGCTCCGCTCTAGCTCCGGGAGCTGTGGTGCCTATAGTTTTGGACCTGTTTGTTTCTCTTACTCTCAAACACAGGTAAGGGAAGCTAGTTTTCTTCGTTTTTCGTTGTGGGTACTTGTTTTCCCTTCTGTTGTTGCATAAAATGAGCTGGAAAATGTTTGTGCTTGTGTGGAAATCAAAAGTATGATGTTTGGTTACTCGTTTCTGGGTTGCATGCGTAGAACAGTGGTGAGATCTGTTATTCTCGCCCAAGCGAGCTCGTCTCGCCTAGGCGAGAGTATCAGAGTGCTCACTGCCACGAGAACTCGCCTAGGCGACCAGTCCACGTTCTGAGCGACGCCCTGTCTCGCTCAGGCGAGGAGGTCTCGTCTGAGCGAGAATTCGTGAAAACCCCTGTTGCTTATCTCGCCTGGGCGAGAACCCGCTGCGTCAGTAAGGCCAGCGTCTCGCCTGAGCGAGCTTGCGAATGTGTGACATGCTTTCCTGGCTGTTTGAATGATTTGTTGCATGTACCATTTAAAATATTCTTTCTAAATAAGATGTGCGTGAATATACTTGGGTGCTTGGATTTTATGAACGAGGTTGGTATGTTTGGTATGAGTGATGGCATGAATTACACATGATTATTGGGTGAAATGAGAATTAGATGTTTTGAGATAAAGATGGGGATATGGTATGAAACATGAATTTGTTGTGTGATAGGCGTAAT